>MDTC01163806.1_pt1 | contig 44973 bp, 41 predicted proteins | sample 811181 | NCBI WGS metagenome assembly MDTC01 (sample SAMN05326644, study PRJNA326480) | marine metagenome | isolation source: seawater | place: Pacific Ocean: North | collected 2011 | reverse complement strand
CCACCTTTGATTCAGGTCTGGTCACTGTCATGACCAATTGCCACAAAAAAACCGGACAAGAGAGCTTATCCGGATTTTCAGTGGCTGCTCACCATATTTCAAGTCTTAAGTGAACAGCATTGCGCACTGAGCGGGCTTTTTTAATCCTGTGCTTATGCTTCTTTCAGCATGGCAAACAGATCATCTTTCAGATGCAGACGGCGCATTTTCAGACCTTCCAGGCGGTCATCAGAAGCGGCTTCTGTTTCCTCTTCGATAAGACGGACTTCGCGGTCGATTTCATGGTACTCGTCAAACAGACGGGCGAAATGGCGATCCTTCATTTTCAGAGCCCGAATCTGATCAGCCATTTCCGGAAAATCGTTGTGCAGGCTGTGGTTGTCTATGGTCATGGCGCTTTCTCCTTGTTAGATGACTTCAGAGTGCCTGCATAACCCGGAGTGCATCTTGATACAGGTCAGGCTAAAAACGGTGAGATCGCTCTGCTTTGAGCCTGTTTTGATTTGGGTCAAATCAAAATGTTTCTCAGTATTTTTGGCCCGTTACTGCCACTTTGCCGGATTCGTTAACAGGCCTCCTTTTCCCATTATTACCGACTGACTTTGGCCAGCGCCTGGGCGATCCACTGCTTCAGCTGCGGGGCAGGCAAAGCTCCGGCCAGACGGTCTACTTCGCGCCCCTGATGGAACAGGATCAGGGTTGGAATAGAGCGGATAGCGTATTGCGCACTGACCTGCTGAGCTGCCTCGGTATCGACTTTGGCAAAGCGCAGCTGATGCTGCAGCTCGCCGCACACCTCAGCAAAGATGGGTGCCATCATTTTGCACGGGCCGCACCAGCTGGCCCAGAAATCAACAATGACCGGCAGATCGTTTTTGCTGATAAAGCGGCTGAAATCGCCGTCGGTTAAGGCCACCGGATGAGCATCAAACAGCGCGCTTTTGCAGCGTCCACAGGTGCCCTGCAGGTTCTGTTTATCGTCCGGAATACGGTTAATGGCACCGCAGGAAGGGCAGGTGTAATGCATGGCAGGCTCTCTTCAAAATCTCTGTTAAACGCTTATATGAGTCCTTGGTTATGAAGAATCAAGGGCAATGCTGACAGAAAGCGCTTTTGTCGTGGCTGTAGCAAAAATGTACCTCCCGGGGGATAGAGATTTACCCGGCCGGGGTTACTTTAATGGCAGCAGAAACTGAGGAGGTAACTATGAGAAATGTAACCGTTGCTGCGACGCAGATGAGCTGCTCGTGGAACCTTGAAGATAACCTCGCCAAAGCCGAACAGCTGATCCGTGAAGCGGCTGCTGAGGGCGCGCAGATTATCCTGATTCAGGAGCTGTTTGAGGCACCGTATTTCTGCATCGAAATCCACGAGCCATACATCAATATGGCCACCACGCTGGAAGAGAATAAAGCCTTTGCCCGCTTTCAGGCGCTGGCAAAAGAGCTGGAAGTGGTGTTGCCGTTCAGCTGGTTTGAACTGGCCGGTCCGGCGCGTTTCAACTCAGTTGCCATGATCGATGCTGATGGCTCTCTGCTGGGGACGTACCGTAAAACGCATATCCCGGACAGTGACGGTTACCTGGAAAAGTACTATTTCAATCCTGGCGACAGTGGCTTCAAAGTGTGGGATACGCGTTACGGCAAAGTCGGTGTGGGTATCTGCTGGGATCAGTGGTTCCCGGAAACCGCCCGCTCAATGGCCCTTTTGGGCGCTGAAATTCTGCTGTTTCCGACGGCGATTGGCAGTGAGCCAAGTCAGCCGCAGATGGACAGTATGCCAGCCTGGCGTAATGCCATGTGTGGTCATGCGGCGACCAACATCATGCCGGTGGTGGCGTCCAACCGTATCGGTAAGGAAGACGCGCAGCACCGCGATCTCAGCGTTACTTTCTATGGTTCATCCTTTATCTGCGACGCCAGTGGCGACGTTGTGCAGCAGGCTGACCGTGAAACTCAGTCAGTATTGATTCACACCTTCGATCTGGATGCTGTGCGCGATCAGCGTCAGAGCTGGGGACTGTTCCGTGACCGTCGCCCGGAGCAGTACAAACTGATTAACACGCTTGACGGCCAACTGAAATAACAGGGGATTTATATGCTGATTAACTCAACCCCGTTTGCCGATGGCTTCCACATGCCGGCTGAGCATGCCCCACATTCACGGGTCTGGCTGGCGTGGCCGGTGCGCGGCGATAACTGGCGTGACCAGGGCGTTCCCGGGCAGGCAGCGTTTGCCCGTTTTATTAAAGCGCTGGTGCAGCATACGCCGGTAGGCGTTGCTGTGACTGCCGCTGGCGAAGCATCTGCCCGTGCGCAGCTGCCGGATGAAGTGAAAATCGTTGTGGTGAAATACAACGATGCCTGGATGCGCGATATGGGCCCGACCTTTGTGGTGAATGACGCCGGCGAGAAGCGCGCCATCAGCTGGCAGTTCAATGCCTGGGGTGGTGAAGTTGATGGTCTGTACCCGGACTGGAGTGATGACGATAAAGTGGCTTCAGTAATTGCTGTGCACGAAGGCGTGGATCTGTATCAGGCGCCGTTTGTGCTGGAAGGCGGCTCCATTCATGTTGACGGCGAGGGTACGCTCTATACCACGGCGGAATGCCTGCAACATGTAAGTCGCAACCCGCATCTGAGTAAAGCGGATATCGAACAGAATATGCACGACTATCTCGGTGTGGATAAAGTGATCTGGCTGCCAACCGGCCTCTACGACGATGAAACCAACGGCCATGTGGATAACATTCTGCACGTGGTGCGCCCGGGTGAAGTGATGTTGACTGTGTGTGAGGATGAAAGCGATCCTCAGTACGCGCTTTCTCAGGCGGCACTTGCGCTGCTGCGTTCTGAACGTGATGCCCAGGGGCGTGAAATCCGCGTCTATGAACTGCCGCTGCCCGGACCGTTATTTATGACCGAGGAAGAAGCCAACGGCCTGGTGCCGGACAAACATATTCCGCGTCATGCCGGTGAGCGTCTGGGTGCGTCTTATGCGAATTTTTTAATTTCCAATAAGACGATTTTTTATCCGTTACTGGATGAAAACAATGACGATAAAGCCCGCGCTGTGATTCAGGAAGCCTACCCGGATTATGAGCTGGTGGGGCTGGATGCACGGGATATCGTTCTTGGTGGTGGCAACCTGCACTGTATTTCACAGCAGGTGCCGGCCTGATCGAATCGGATTAAATGCGGGCTGGATTATGAGTGGGCTGGATTAAGTTTGGGTCGGATTTGGGGCGGATTAAAAGTGGGCCGAATTAAAAGTGGGCCGAATTAAAAGTGGGCCGGACTAAGATCAGTCACGAATAAGATCGGGCACGAATAAATAGCGGAATAAAAAAAAACCGGGTTTTTACCCGGTTTTTTTATGTCTGAAATCGCTGAAAAACGGATTCAGAGCGCAGAGGTCCGCTGATTAAATTCGGCTTTGCCCAGCTCGCCGGTGATACGCATCTGCTGCAGCTCTTTGGCGTTATCAAAGAACAGAATGGTTGGCGGGCCAAAAATCGCATGGCTTTGCATAAAGTCGATCTGCTGCTGCGAATTTTCCGTCACATCCAGTTGCAGCCACATCACATGGCTCAGGCGCTGCTGAACATCGCTCTGGGCGAAAATCTCATCTTCCATGACTTTGCAGCTGATGCACCAGTCTGCGTACAGATCGAGCATCACCGGCCCTTTGGCGCTGGCAATTTTCTGCTCGATATCAGTGACGGATTCTGTGCGATAGAACAGCGAAGATTCACTGGCAGCGGTTGCAGCGGATGAGAAACTGCCGGTCAGCTGTAGTGGTTTCAGAGGATTACTGTTGCCCATCAGGGCGCCAGCCAGGGCCATCACGCCGTACAGCAGCAGAACCCAGGCAATGCCTTTGACAACCCGTTGTGCTGTGCTGGCGGCGGCCTCAAATGCGCCTAATACCACGGCATAGATAATCGCCAGTAACGCCCACAGCAGCAGACTGATGCTGCCGGGCAGGATGCGGCTTAACAGCCACACGGCAACGGCTAACAGCAGTATGCCGAAAAAGACTTTGATCTGATTCATCCAGCCACCGGCTTTCGGCAGTACCGATGCGCCCGTAGTACCGAGAATAATCAGCGGTGTGCCCATGCCCAGACCCAGCGCCAGCAACGCAGCGAAACCGGTGAAGGCATCGCCTGTGGTGGATATATACACCAGCGCGCCGGCTAATGGGGCAGATACGCAGGGTGACACCACCAGAGCAGACAGCACGCCAATCACAAATACGCTCAGAACCTGTCCGCCTTTCTGATTCTGGCTGATGCTGTTAAGGCGGTTACGCAGGCCGGAGGGCAGCTGCAGTTCATAGACGCCGAACATCGCCAGAGCCAGCAGGGCAAAAAGCAGGGCAAAAGCGATCAGGACCGCAGGCGTCTGCATCCAGGCCTGAATATTGGCGCCGGCGCCGAGCAGTCCTACCGTCAGGCCGGCAAGGGCATAGGTGACCGCCATGCCCAGAACATAGATCGACGACAGCACAAAGCCTTTGCGTCCGGAGGTATTACCCTGGCCCAGCACCACGCTGGTCAGAATCGGCACCATAGGCAGCACGCAGGGGGTAAAGGTCAGGCCCAGCCCGAGCAGAAAAAACAGCCCCAGTACAGCGGCGAAGCTGCGGTTGGCAAACCAGCTGTTATCGTCGGATACGGCCGGTTTATCCGTTGCTGTTGGCGTGATGGCGTTGCCGGAAGTCTGTGTGTTGTCTTGCGGCAGCAGTGAGGCCGGGGCTTCAAGATCTGCAGCGGTGAGTTGAATGGGTTGGCGCTGTGGGGGATAGCACAGGCCGGCATCGGCACAGCCCTGATAATGCAGAATGGCTTCACCCGGCTGCAGGCCGGTGAGGTGAAATTCCACATCCAGTGGACCGTAATACGCAGTGACCAGACCGAAGGCTTCGTCTTCTTTTTCTTTACCCGGCAGAGAGAAATACGAAGGCTCGATTTTTTCTTCACCCTGAGTAACGAAAATACGGTGCTGGTAAAGATAGTAACCATCAGCTGAATTCCAGCTGGCGGTCAGGGTGCCGGGAACAATGTCAAACTGCAGTGGAAAGGCCTGATCCACCGGCAGAAAGTCAGGCTCATCGTTACCGACCAGCGAATCCAGAATCCCGGCGGTGGCATTAAAGCTCAGCAGCAGGCCCGCAAGCACAGAACAGATCAGCCTGGTGCCGGTAAATCGGGTGCCAATACTTTTATCGCTAAACAAATTGGTCAGCAGTTTCACCGCAGGCTCCTGTGGGTGGTCAGCGTTTTAAGGTTACTGGTTACGTTGTACCGCCAGCAAAGCCAGTGCATCCAGGGCATCACGGGCAGGGCCCTCAGACAGAATGCTCAGCTGACGACGGGCTTCGGCAACACAGTTGTCGGCTTTGGTGCGGGTGTAATCGATAGAGCCTAATTCGTGGACAATGTTCAATACTTCGCTCATGTCCTCCAGACCGCCCTTACGGATGGCACTGCGCACCAGCTTGCGCTGCTCTTCACTGCCATTGGCCATGGCGTGAATCAGTGGCAGGGTTGGCTTGCCTTCGGCCAGATCATCACCGACGTTTTTGCCCATGGCGGCGGCATCACCGTCGTAATCCAGCACGTCATCAATCAGCTGGAAGGCCAGACCCAGTTCGCGGCCATAAATGCGCATGGCTTCGCGCTCTTCTTCAGAACGGTTGAGCAGGCTGGCCATACCCCATGTAGCGGCTTCAAACAGCATGGCGGTCTTGCCCTGAATCACGTCCATATACTGAGCTTCCGTGGTATCCGGGTTCTTGACATTGGTCAGCTGCAGGACTTCACCTTCGGCGATCACGCTGGTGGCGGTGGCGAGAATTTTCTGTACCGGCAGGTTTTCCAGCTCAACCAGCATTTCAAAGGAGCGGCTGTAAAGGAAGTCACCGACCAGAACACTGGAGGCGTTGCCCCACTTGGCGTTGGCTGTCGGGTTGCCACGGCGCATATCCGAGGTGTCGACCACGTCATCGTGAAGCAGGGTAGCGGTATGCAGGAATTCAATAACAGTGGCCAGCTTTACTGCGCGTTCATCGCACTCGCTGAATGCTTTGGCGGTCATCAGTACTAACAGGGGACGAATACGTTTGCCGCCGCTGGAAACAATATAGTCGGCGATTTTCTCCACCAAAGGCACACGGGACGCCAGCTGCTGGTGAATAAGACGGTCTACTGCCTGAAATTCCTCGCTGATAACAGCAAGAATGTCTTGAATCTGCATGAACAAATAAGCCTTGTCGGAGCCGGCTCTGGGCCAGCTGTCATTGGGTCGGCCGCAAGTTTAGCGGCAGCGCAGCAGCGGGACAACGAGGGGCAGGCGGAAAATCTGAAATATTGCTACAATCGCCCGGCAAGCGGGTTGCGCGGGGGATTCTGTTGGGGTATAGTCTCGCGCCCCGAAATTCTGCTCCCTGCCATATGGAAACCAGAGCGTTGCCAGTAGAAGCAGGCTTAAGAAGCAGCCATAAAATTGCCTGACAGATCAGGCATAAAGCGGAGATGTACAGATATGTACGCTGTAGTAGTGACTGGCGGTAAACAGTACCGCGTTGAAGAAGGTCAGACTCTGAAAGTTGAAAAACTGGAAGTTGCGACCGGTGAATCTGTCGATCTGGAAAAAGTTCTCCTGATCGGTAACGGTGACGATGTTAAGATCGGTGCACCAGTTGTTGAAGGCGCTAAAGTAGTTGCAGAAGTTGTAGCTCACGGTCGTCACAAAAAAGTGAAGATCCTGAAGTTCAAGCGTCGTAAGCACCACATGAAACAAATGGGCCACCGTCAGTGGTTCACTGAACTGAAAATCACCAGCATCGCTGGTTAATCTTCAAACTTAACGTTTAATCCCGGGGTCCGGGGATCGGCCAGATCAACGCATCCGCAGTGTTGCAGAGACCCCAGAACAGGAGAAGACCACCATGGCACACAAAAAGGCTGCTGGTAGTACCCGTAACGGTCGTGATTCCGAAAGTAAACGCCTTGGCGTAAAACTGTTCGGCGGTCAGGCTGCTAAAGCCGGTAACATCATCGTTCGTCAGCGCGGCACCAAATTCCACGCTGGTACCAACGTAAAAATCGGTCGTGACCACACTCTGTTCGCGACTGTTGACGGCACTGTAACTTTCGAAGTGAAAGGCCCGCAGAACCGTAAATTTGTAAGCATCGTTCCAGCAGCTTAATCCGCTGTAACCGCTTACCCGGCGCCCTGACTCCATAATTTGAAGTCGGGGCGTTTTTGTTTGTTTTTTAAGGCCTTCAGGGCCACTTGTTGAGGTTGAGCATGAAATTTGTCGACGAAGCGCGCATTACCGTTCAGGCGGGCAAGGGCGGTAACGGCTGCCTGAGCTTCCGTCGGGAAAAGTTTGTTCCCAAAGGTGGCCCGGATGGTGGCGATGGTGGTGACGGCGGCTCCGTTTTTCTGGAAGCCAACGATTCCATCAATACGCTGATTGATTACCGCTATACCCGCCACTATCAGGCGCAGAATGGTCAGGGCGGTTCCAGCCGTAACTGTACCGGTGCCAAAGGTGAAGACCTGGTATTGATGGTGCCGATCGGTACCACGGCCATTGATGAAGATACCGGTGAAATCCTGGGTGATATCACCGCAGCCGGTCAGCAGCTGATGGTCGCCCGGGGTGGTTTCCATGGTCTGGGGAATACCCGTTATAAATCCAGTACCAACCAGGCGCCGACTCAGACCAAGCCCGGTCAGCCGGGGGAATCCCGTAACATCAAACTGGAACTCAAAGTTCTGGCAGACGTCGGACTGTTAGGGCTGCCAAATGCCGGTAAGTCCACTTTGATCCGTGCGGTATCGGCGGCCAAGCCAAAAGTGGCGGACTACCCGTTCACTACGCTGGTACCGAATCTGGGTGTGGTAAAAATCGAAGATCACCGCAGCTTTGTGGTGGCAGACATTCCGGGTCTGATTCCGGGCGCCTCCGATGGTGCTGGTCTGGGTACCCGCTTCCTGAAGCATCTGGTACGTACTCACCTGCTGCTGCACGTTGTGGATATGGCGCCGTTTGACGACACTGATCCTGCCGAAGCTGTGCAGGCCATTGCCAATGAGCTGGAACAGTTCTCGCCGGGGCTGGCGCAGCGTGACCGCTGGCTGGTGCTGAATAAGCTGGACATGGTGCCGGAAGAAGAGCGTGATGCCCGTTGTCAGGACGTGGTTGACCGTCTGCAATGGACCGGGCCTGTTTATCGCGTTGCGGCGATTAATAAAGAAGGTACTTTCCCGCTGTGTGGTGACATCATGCGCTACATCGAGGAGCGTCGTCAGCGTGCAGCGGATGATGAAGATTTTGCCGCTCAGATTATGGCAGAGCGTGAGCAAGTGGAAATTGAAGCCCGCGAGCACATTGAACTTCTGTCTGAGCGCCGTCGCCAGTTACGTGAGCTGGAGCAGGATGATGATGATGACGACGATGATTATGACGTCGAAGTCATTTATACCCGCGAATAAAAACATATTCTTGTGTGCTGACGGAGCAACAGACAGATCATGACAGGCGAAGTACTTACCTCACGGGCCGTGCTGAAACAGCGTAAGCGGTGGGTGATCAAAATCGGCAGCGCTTTGCTGACCAATGATGGCCAGGGGTTGAATCGCGAAGGTATGGGCGGCTGGGTAGACCAGATCGCCCGCCTGCTGGAACTTGGCCATGAAGTGGTGCTGGTTTCTTCCGGATCTGTTGCCGAAGGCATGACCCGTCTGGGCTGGAAAACCCGCCCGGATGAGGTGCATAAGCTGCAGGCCGCCGCCGCTGTCGGTCAGATGGGGCTGGTGCAGGCCTATGAAACGGCTTTTTCTTCCCATCAGCGCACCACCGCGCAGATTCTGCTGACCCATGATGATCTCAGTGATCGCAAGCGCTATCTGAATGCGCGTACTACCCTGCGTCAGCTGCTGAAACTCGGCGTGGTGCCGATTGTTAATGAAAATGACACCGTGGTCACCGACGAAATCCGTTTCGGTGATAACGATACCTTAGGTGCACTGGTTGCCAATCTGGTGATGGCCGACCTGCTGGTGATTCTGACCGACCAGAACGGCTTGTATACCGCCGACCCGCGTTCTAACCCGGATGCTGAGCTGATCACCGAAGGCCGTGCCTCTGATTCGCGTTATCTTTCGATGGCCGGTGGTGCAGGCTCACTGGGTCGTGGCGGTATGCTGACCAAGATTAAAGCAGCACGTCTGGCATCCCGTTCCGGCGCCGATACCCTGATCGTCGGCGGCCGCATTGATGATGTGATCACCCGTGTGCATCAGGGCGAGGTGCTGGGCACCTTGCTGGTAGCGGATCAGGAGCCGGTGGCTGCGCGTAAGCAGTGGATTGCCGGACACCTGCAGACTCATGGTGAGCTGGTGCTGGATGCCGGTGCGATCAAAGCCCTGCGTGACGGTGGCCGCAGCCTGTTGCCGGTTGGTGTATCGGCTGTGCGCGGTCGTTTCGAACGTGGTCAGGTGGTTGCCTGTGTAGACGAAAACGGCAATCTGGTGGCGAAAGGGCTGGTTAATTACGACGATGCTGACGCCGCAAAAATCATACGCACGGACAGCCGTGATCTGGATAAGGCTCTGGGGTATATTGCCGAGCCGGAAATGATTCACCGCGATAATCTGACGGTGCTGTATCCGCTGTAAACCGATTCTGTTTAACCGCAGTCTGTATCTGACTGCCGGTTCTGAACGCTATAACAACGAGGAATCTCATGATTGAGAACGTGAAAGTCGCTGCTCTGGATGTCAGCAATGAAGCGCCATTTACCCTGTTTGGTGGCATGAATGTACTGGAAAGCCGTGATCTGGCGATGTCCATCTGTGAACACTATGTAAAAGTGACAGAGAAGCTGGGCATTCCGTATGTGTTCAAGGCGTCCTTCGACAAAGCCAACCGTTCCTCAATTAATTCTTACCGTGGTCCGGGCATGGAAGAAGGTCTGAAGATTTTTGAAGAAATCAAAAAGACCTTCAATGTGCCACTGATTACTGACGTACATGAACCGTATCAGGCTGCACCTGTGGCGGAAGTGGTTGATGTGATCCAGTTGCCGGCATTCCTCGCCCGTCAGACCGATCTGGTGGTGGCAATGGCGGAAACCGGTGCGGCAATCAATGTGAAGAAACCTCAGTTTCTGGCGCCTCATGAAATGCGTCATATCATCAAAAAGTTTGCTGAAGCCGGCAACGAACGGGTGATGCTGTGTGAGCGTGGTTCCAGCTTTGGTTACAACAACCTGGTGGTGGATATGCTGGGTATGGATGATATGAAGTCCATGGCACCGGTTATTTTTGACGCCACGCATGCGCTGCAGCGTCCGGGCGGCCGTGCAGATTCTGCCGATGGTCGTCGCCAGCAGGCGTTCCAGCTGGCCCGTTCCGGTATGGCATTGGGTATTGCAGGTCTGTTCCTGGAAGCTCATCCAAACCCTGCTGAAGCCAAGTGTGATGGCCCTTGTGCCTTGCCGCTGGACAAACTGGAGCCATATCTGGCGCAGATGAAGGCAGTGGATGATCTGGTGAAATCCTTTGAGAAGGTAATCATCGACTGATTACGTCCGTATGGATTGAATCAAAAGCGCACAGCCTGTATTATGTGCGCCCTTAGTTGACAGGGGTGGGCCGCTTCAGCATAATCCCGCCCCTCTCAGAATTAACGAATAACCAAATTTGAGGAGCCGACTGTGGCAAATTCCGCTGGTTCTCGTAAACGCGCCCGTCAGGCTATCAAACGTCGTGCCCGTACTGTGGCTCTGCGCTCCATGGTGCGTACTTACATCAAGAAAGTACAATCCGCTGTAGCGACAAACGACTATGAACAGGCCCAGGCTGCGTTTACTAAAGCACAACCTTATATCGACAAGATGGTAAACAAAGGCATCCTGCACAAAAACGCAGCTGCCCGTACCAAGAGCCGTCTGAACGCTAAGGTATTTGCTCTGAAAGGCTGATCTCTGATCAATCTTCAGGCTACAGAAAAACCCGCTTTGGCGGGTTTTTCTGTTTCTGGGCTGAGAGTATGATCAGCCCACTCTGACATAAAGGGGCAGGAAGCAGAACATGGCCGAGTCGCCGGTTAAATCATCCACTGAAAACAGTCCGGGCCTGTTGCGCTCATCCTCCGTCGTCAGTGTGATGACTCTCGTCAGCCGGGTGTTAGGGCTGATCCGGGACGTAGTGGTGGCACAGTATTTCGGTGCCCGTGCCGACGCTTTCTTTGTCGCTTTTAAAATCCCGAATTTCTTTCGCCGCTTATTTGCCGAGGGCGCGTTCTCCGTCGCCTTTGTACCGGTCCTGAGCGAATACCGCCGGTTGCGGCCGCTGGATGAAGTACGGCTGTTGATCGCCCGGGTGTCCGGGCTGCTGGGGATGGCTCTGTTGGCTATCACCGTGCTGGCGGTGTTGTTTGCTGACTATCTGCCCTGGGTGTTTTCCCCCGGGTTTCGTGATGATCCGGCTAAATTTGCTCTGACCGGCGACCTGCTGCGTATTACCTTTCCCTATCTGCTTTTTATCTCGCTGACGGCGTTTGCCTCCAGTGTGCTGAATGCCTACGGCCGCTTTGCTGTGCCAGCCTTTACTCCTGTGTTGCTCAACGTTTGCCTGATTTTTGCCGCTGTGGTGATGAGCGACTGGTTTGAAGAGCCGCTGTTTGCGCTGGCTTGGGGGGTATTCCTGGCGGGTCTGGTGCAGCTGGTGTTTCAGTTACCGTTTGTTGCCCGCCTGGGCCTGCTGGTGCGACCTGTGTATGTGCGACACGATGAAGGTGTCAGCCGCATCGGTAAGCTGATGATTCCAGCGTTATTTGGGGTGTCGGTCAGTCAGATTAACTTGCTGCTGGATACGCTGCTGGCCTCTTTTCTGGAAAGTGGCTCGGTCAGCTGGCTGTATTATTCCGACCGCCTGAATAACCTGCCACTGGGGGTGTTTGCCATCGCCATCGGCGTAGTGATTCTGCCATCACTTTCCGGTAAACACGCAGCCAACGACGGTGATGCCTTCTCGCGCACATTGGACTGGGCGGTGCGCATGGTATTCCTGCTGGCCTTGCCTGCGGCACTGGCGCTGGTGGTGCTGGCGACCCCTCTGATGTCGACCATCTTTTATCACGGTGAAATCACCGCCTATGACATCGGCAAGATGACTATGAGCCTGCAGGCGTATGGTTCGGGCTTGCTGGCGTTTATGCTGATTAAGGTGCTGGCGCCTGGCTATTACGCCCGCCAGGACACCAAAACCCCGGTGAAGATCGGTATTCAGGCCATGGTGGTGAATATGGTGCTGAATCTGGCGCTGGTTTTTCCGCTGCAGCATGTCGGGCTGGCACTGGCGACTTCTCTTTCAGCCTATTACAACGTCTTTATGCTCTATCGCGGGCTGCGTAAAACCGATGCTTATCAGCATCAGAGCGGCTGGCTGACGTTTATTCTGAAGTTGCTGGCCGCCAATCTGGCTCTGTTTGGCGTGATGTTCTGGCTGATGGGCGGTGCAGGGCAGTGGCTTGAATGGAGCGCGCTGGATCGTTCGCTGTGGCTGACGGTAATCGTGGTGGCCGGTGTGGTGACTTACTTCGCGGTACTGATTGCAGCGGGGCTGCGCCTGCGTCATCTGCGTGGATCGGTTTTCTGACAGCAGGTAAGTGGTCACTGACTGGCCAAATGGCTGTTACCCGAGGGTCAGGTTAGCTATAATCCGGCCTTTTATTTTTACCGGGTTATTGATCAATGCGCCTGTTGCGTGGGCTTCACAACATTCCAGCAGAATTCAAAGGCTGTGCTGCGACCATCGGCACCTTTGATGGTCTGCATCTGGGCCATCAGCGCATCATTCATTCGCTCAAAGCCGTGTCTGAACGACATGGTGTGCCGACCCTGGTCATGCTGTTCGAACCTCAGCCGAAAGAATTCTTTGCCCCGGATGCGGCACCTGCCCGTTTGGCCAATCTGCGCGAGAAACTGCAGGATCTGAAGCAAGAGAACGTCGATTATGTTCTCTGCCTGCCATTCAATCAGGCGCTGCGCTCTATGTCGGCAGATGCCTTTATCAAAGACATTCTGATCAGCGCGCTGGGGATCAAACACCTGATCGTTGGTGACGATTTCCGCTTTGGCTGTGATCGCAGCGGCGACTATCAGCTGCTGCGTGAGTACGGCGATAAGTACGGCTTTGATGTGCAGGATTCACCGACCCACGAACTGGATGCTGAACGCATCAGCAGTACCCGTATCCGTTCGGAGCTGGCAGCCAATAATCTGGTGCGTGCAGCGCACATGCTGGATCGCCCGTATCACATGTCCGGGCGCATCGCTTACGGCCGCCAGTTGGGTCGTCTGCTGGATACGCCAACAGCCAATGTGATGGTGCATCGCCGCAAGCTGCCGCTGACCGGTGTGTATGCGGTTTACGCCACGTTAGAAGAAAGTGGCGAGAAATTTCAGGGTGTCGCCAATATTGGTGTGAAACCAACGGTAACCGGTGATGCCAAACCATCGCTGGAAGTGCACCTGTTTGATTTTGACGGCAGTCTCTATCACCAGCACCTGACGGTAGAGTTTGCGCACAAAATCCGTGATGAAAAGAAGTTTGATGGAATCGACGCTCTGCGGGCTGCTATCGAACACGATAAGCAGACTGCCAGACAATATTTTGCCGCTCTGAACGACTGATCTCAGAGCCATAATCGTGATGTTTTAAAAGTGACCGAATATGAACGATAAAGTGGAAAGCCAGTACAAATCGACGCTGAACCTGCCTGACACCGAATTTCCGATGCGCGGCAATCTGGCAAAACGCGAACCGGATATGCTGAAGCGCTGGGAAGAAACCGGCCTGTATCAGAAAATCCGTGAAGCCCGTGCAGGTCGCGATAAATTTATTCTGCACGATGGCCCTCCTTATGCGAACGGCAATATTCATATCGGTCACGCCGTTAACAAAATTCTGAAAGACATCATCGTTAAATCTCAGACTCTGGATGGCAAAGACGCGCCATATGTACCGGGCTGGGATTGTCACGGTCTGCCGATCGAGCTCAAGGTTGAAGAAAAAGTCGGTAAAGTCGGCGATAAAGTCACTGCATCTGAATTCCGTAAGCACTGCCGCGAATACGCTGCACAGCAGGTTGATGGTCAGCGTCGTGATTTTAAACGCCTGATGGTATTGGGTGACTGGGATAATCCTTATCTGACGATGAATTTTAATTTCGAGGCGGACATCATCCGTACTCTCGGCAAAATCATCGACAATGGTCATCTGCACAAAGGTTTCAAACCGGTTAACTGGTGTCCGGATTGTGGTTCTGCACTGGCAGAAGCTGAGGTGGAATATCACGATAAAAAATCCATCGCGATTGATGTGAAATTTGCCTTTGCTGATAACGCCGCGCTGTTAAAAGCGTTTGCTGCGGATGAATCGCTGGCGGCAAAAACCATCAGCATTGTGATCTGGACTACCACACCGTGGACACTGCCGGCTAACGAAGCCGTCTCTGTGCATCCAACGCTGGATTACTCTCTGGTACTGCTGAAAGAGCAGGACGAAATTCTGCTGCTGGCGGCGGATCTGGTGGCGGATGCCATGAGCCGTTACGGCATTGCTGAAGCTGGCTTCGAAATCGTTGCCACGGCTAAAGGCGCTGCCTTCGGTCAGATGGAAGAGGGCAGTGAAGCACCGTTTAAAGTGCAGCATCCGTTTATGCCAGCCGCTGATGGTGGTGTGAAGCTGGTGCCTGTTATTACTGGTGATCACGTAACCGCCGATTCCGGTACAGGTTCTGTTCATACTGCACCAATGCACGGTGCGGATGACTTTGTGGTATCCAAACGCTTTGACGTTAAATCTGACGAAATGCTGGTGGGTGGTGACGGTAACTTCATCAGCAATCCTACTCTGGATGCGCTGGAATTATCCGGCCTGAGCACCGCCGATAAAGGCAACTTCCGCGTACTGGGTATCCTGGCGGAAAAAGGCGCGTTGCTGAAAAAAGAAAACATTAAGCACAGCTATCCACATTGCTGGCGTCACAAGTCGCCGATTATTTTCCGCGCGACGCCACAGTGGTTTATCAGCATGAAACAGAATGGTCTGCTGGAGCAGGCCATGCACGAAGTACACAACACGGTTGAATGGCGTCCGGGTTGGGGTAAAGCCCGTATCGAAAGCATGATGACCGACCGCCCTGACTGGTGTATTTCCCGTCAGCGTACCTGGGGTGTGCCGATTGCACTGTTCGTACACAAAGACACCAGTGAACTGCACTCGGATTCTGCTGCACTGATTGAAAAAGTCGCATTAAAAGTAGAAGAGAAAGGCATTGATGCCTGGTTCGATCTGGAGCCATCTGAACTGCTGGGCGACGAAGCCGATCAATACGTTAAAGTGATTGATACGCTGGACGTATGGTTCGATTCCGGTGTGACTCACACAGCGGTATTGCGCCAGCGTGACGAACTGAAATTCCCGGCAGAAATGTACCTGGAAGGTTCGGATCAGCATCGTGGCTGGTTCCAGAGTTCCCTGCTGACCAGTGTGGCGGCGTATGGCACTGCGCCATATAAAACGGCGCTGACTCACGGTTTCACTGTGGATGGCGAAGGCCGCAAAATGTCCAAATCACTGGGCAACACGGTTGAACCACAGAAAGTGATCAATCAGCTGGGTGGCGATATTCTGCGCTGGTGGGTAGCAGATACCGATTACAGCGGTGAAATGACCGTTTCTGATGAAATTCTGAAACGTACCGCTGACTCATACCGTCGTGTACGTAATACCTGTCGCTTCCTGTTGGCCAACATCAACGGCTTTAATCCGGCAACGGATATGGTCGCCGGTGATGAGTTGCTGCCACTGGATGCCTGGATGGTGGATTACACCCGCAAGCTGCAGGAAAAAGTCATCGCCTGTTACCTGGATTATGACTTTAAAACCCTGACAAAAACCCTGATGAACTTCTGTGTGACCGAGCTGGGTGGCTTCTACCTGGATGTCATTAAAGACCGTCAGTACACCTGCAAAGCCGATGGTCTGCCACGCCGCAGTGCCCAGACCGCGCTTTATCATGTGCTGGAAGCCATGGGCCGCTGGATCGCGCCTGTGCTGTCTTTTACCGCAGAAGAAATCTGGGAAAACCTGCCGGATCGCAAAGAAGACTCTGTGATGCTGGCTGAGTGGTATACCGATTTCCCACAAACCGGTGCCAGCCTGTTTGATGACGAGTTCTGGGATGACATCATCAAGGCCAAAGAGGCCGTCAACGGCGCACTGGAAAAAGCCCGTGGCGACAAAACCATTGGTGCCAGCCTGAGCGCGGATGTTGTGCTGTATGCCAAACCAGAGCTGAAAGCACAGCTGGAAAAACTGGAAAACGAACTGCGTTTTATCCTGATTACTTCCGGCGCCGAAGTGAAAGACTTCGACGACAACGCAGGCGATGCTACTGAGCTGGATTCTCTGCGCGTTGCCGTAACAGCATCAGAGCATGAAAAATGCGAACGCTGCTGGCACCACACAGATGATGTTGGTGCAGATGAGAAGCATCCGACTCTGTGTGGCCGCTGTGTGGAAAACGTTGAGGGCGACGGCGAAGTCCGTCGTTTCGGCTGATGGCTGCAAAAAAGTCTGCGCTGATCTGGTTGTGGTTAGCGCTGGCTGTGTTTGTGGTGGATTTTGCCACCAAGCAGCTGGCGGAAAATATGCTGAATTACGGCCAGGCAGTGAACCTTCTGCCTGTGCTGGATTTTACCCTGCTGTATAACCCCGGTGCGGCATTCAGTTTTCTTGCTGATCAGGGCGGCTGGCAGCGTTGGTTTTTTACCGCAATATCTGTTGGTGTGAGCCTGATGCTGATTATCTGGCTGAAGCGTCTGCCCCGTGGTCAGGTGCTTTTGCCCAGCGCACTGTCGCTGATTCTTGGCGGTGCTATAGGTAATCTGTTTGATCGTCTGGTGTACGGTCACGTGGTGGATTTTATTTCTGTGCACTGGGACAAATCCTATTTTCCGGCATTTAATATTGCCGATTCCGCCATTACCGTTGGCGCCGTGCTGATGGCACTGGATGTTTTGCGGGAAATGAAGCAGGAAAAAAAGCAGGCGTGAATGCCTGAAGAGAGAGAATAATGAGCGTTGCTGAAATTCAACAGGGTAGCAAAGTAAGTATGCACTTTGCGATTAAATTACCGGACGGCCAGGTGGTGGATTCTACCTTTGAAAAAGCGCCGGCTGAATTCGCTATGGGCGACGGTAATCTGCTGCCGGGCTTTGAAGAATATCTGGTTGGTCTGGTATCTGGCGATCATAAAGAATTCGCCATTCCACCGGAAAAAGGTTTTGGTCAGCCTAACCCGCAGAACATGCAGGAAATGAAACTGAGTGACTTTCCCGTGGATATGCCGGTAGCTCCCGGACTCATGGTTTCTTTTGCTGATGCCCAGGGTTCTGAATTACCCGGCGTGATTCACAGTGTTGAGGGAAATTGGGTAACAGTGGATTTTAATCATCCGCTGGCCGGTAAAACCCTGACCTTTGAAGTGCAGATTCTTGAGGTGCAGGATGCAGATTAAGCTGGCGAATCCACGCGGATTCTGTGCTGGTGTTGATCGTGCGATTGATATTGTAAATCGCGCGCTGGATTTGTTTGAACCGCCGATTTATGTTCGTCATGAAGTGGTGCATAACAAATTTGTGGTGAACGGACTGCGTGAGCGCGGCGCTATCTTTGTCGATGAGCTGGATGAAGTGCCGGACAACTGCATCGTTATTTTTTCTGCTCACGGCGTGTCACAGGCTGTGCGGAAAAATGCTAAAGACCGTGGTTTGCAGGTGTTTGATGCGACCTGTCCTCTGGTCACCAAAGTGCATATGGAAGTTACCCGTTTCAGTCAGTCGGGCAGTGAGTGCGTATTGATTGGTCATAAAGGTCATCCGGAAGTGGAAGGCACCATGGGCCAGTACAGCGAAGCCAACGGTGGCCGCATTTATCTGGTGGAAGATGAAGAAGATGCGGCGGCACTGGAAGTTGCTGATCCGAATACGCTTTCCTACGTTACCCAGACAACCTTGTCGATGGATGACACTTCCCGGGTTATTGACGCTCTGCGTAAAAAATTCCCGAACATTGAAGGGCCGCGCAAAGACGATATCTGCTATGCCACACAAAACCGTCAGGATGCGGTTAAAACACTGGCATCGGACTGCGATCTTTTATTGGTGGTCGGCTCACCGAACAGCTCCAATTCCAATCGTCTGCGCGAACTGGGCGAACGTATGGGCGCTAAAGCCTATCTGATCGACAGTGCGGCAGAAATCCAGCAGGAATGGCTGGAAGGCGTTAAAGCTGTTGGTATAACCGCAGGGGCATCCGCGCCGGAAGTGCTGGTTAAGGAAGTGGTTGATACCCTGGTCGCTATGGGTGGAGAAGCACCGCAGGAACTGGATGGCATTCCGGAGAATGTGGTGTTTTCGTTGCCGAAAGAGTTAAGAATGAAGGAAGTTGACTAAAGGTCAACTTCGCTTCCGCCTACTACGCGTGCCTGTTTCCCTGCTGAGTTAAACAACAGGTCGCCGTCTGCGGCCTGATTTCCCTGAGCCTTGGCCCGCAGCTGAACGCACTGGCTGTACCCCATGCCGGTACATTTTTCGACCGAAATTACATACAGGCCACGATTGCTGTTCATTGTGCTGTTTGGCAGGCCGAGATCTTTAAGGTCATCGGCATATTCCATATTGTCAGCATAAAAACGTTCCTGAGCATCCAGTAATTGCTGCATTGCCTCGATACCATCAGTGCGATCTGCCCGCATTGTGTAGTTACGGTACGATGGCATAGCGACGAATGCCAGAATAGAAACAATGGCGACCGTCACAAGTAATTCAACAAGAGTAAAACCGTTTTTCATAATAAGTCCATTAGATGTTCTTTCTGTTCGGGAACCAGATAGTGCCGGTCTGAACATATCGGGCAACCTGATCATCGTAGGTTACGGGTGTTGAGTTCAGCAGGCCATAGGTTCGTTCCGCGCGGTCGAGTGTTGTGCCGGAAAAATCCCGTGCCAGAATCGCGATGCGAACAGAGACTACCCGGCCATAATTGGTAGAACCGGATGGTTCTTCGTAATGCTCGATACTTCCATCATTATCGCCTATGCCCAGCAGGAGCTGAATGCTTTCAACGCCGTTGGCAATCGACTGCGCGGCTCCTATCGGATTGCCTCCAGCATCGTAGGTAACACACCATAACTGGAAGTCATTTGTGGTGTCTGCGTCGGCGGTATTAGGTAAAACCCAGTAGACATCGACTATTTCCGCACCGCTGCTGACCATAGCCGCAGGTAAGGCCTGGGCTGTGCAGGTGGTTTGTTCGCGTGTGCCTGAATTGAGTCCTCCGGCGGTTCTGCGAATAGCGATGCGATCACCACCATTGGTATTGTTGTCTGAATTAAAGGTGCAATCAGCTCCGGCGGCAGGCGGCATTGCCCCGCCGGCGCACAGCTCCGCAACAGGTTCTATACCGCCGGTACCTGAAAGATAATTTCCATCGTAACCACCGACAGATGTTTGCTCTGTCATCCACGCCATAACCAGACGGCCGGTTTCCTGAGCCTGAGCTAAACCTTCTGATACACCAGCATTACGGGCACTGGAGACCATAATATTGATGACGAAATAGGAGATAACCAATCCCAATGCTGCAGCTATCATAAGTTCGATGATAGTCATACCGGATTGGCGGCGCATGGCATTCATAACTGTACCTGCCTGGTGAGTGTCTCAGTTCGGTTCTCATTGTCATCGCCAATGATATAGAGCCTGTTACCGTTCTCGTCAGAACCTGAGGTTCTTACATCCCATGTTAAAGATAAAGTTGCTCTGTTGTTGACGATATCCGTTCTGATGCTTAATACCGGGTTGCTGATAAAATCCGCAGACTTTTCGCGGACGTTAATGCCATCCAGAGTGAAGTTCCTTGGGCACACCAATTCCCACAGATCAAACTGCGCCATTTCCTGAGCACTACAGTTTTCAGCATCCTGATTATCACCATCAAAATATGCTGCGCACATTTTAGCCGGAACAGCGCACGCGTAGTTACCGCCCGTGTTGTAAAACTGCAGCCCCAGACTGTTTGCATTCATTCTGTCGGCAAGGTCTTTAAGAATCCAGACCGCCTGGGTTCTGTTGCCCGAATCCTGACTGGCCTGATTAGCTTTAAGTTGCATAGCTGCCATGCCCAACAGACCAATGGTCGTAATAGCAATGGTGATCAGAATTTCAATCATGTTGAAGCCGCGCTGACGATTTAAGGTGCACATGCCGCTTCTCCTGTTACCTGAATTTGGCCAATCCGGTTGACGCTTAATGTTCTGACTTTATCTCCGGTACAGCCCGGCACATTAACAACGATGGTCGCATCGGTGTTTGATCTGCCATTAATATCAAAAGTCAGTGGCGCTGCTGTTGTGATGTTAGCGCTGGTGATCGTGCCGGCTGTCAGGTCGTGGCCACGGGCACGTAACTCCTGATTTGTTGTGGAGTTAACCACCCGCCAGCCATCGCGCCAGCTGTTCAGCGGCTGAAACACAATAACTGCCGATGTCGTTACCGCCTGACTGCGGGCGTAGCGGAGATCGATTTCGATCTCCTGATACAACCTGTCGGCCATCCGGTTTGGGATCAGACTGCTGAACATCGGGGCTGCGAACACACCGACAGCAGCGATAATCCCTACGACTATCATCAGTTCCGTCAGAGTGAATCCTTTTACTGCTTTAACATTCACGTGACTAATCTTCCCGCCAATAGGTCCGTTTGAATTGGGTAAAGTTGCCCCCGGCCGGAATAACCTCTGTGCCGATTGCTACCACCGGTGTCGAAGACTGCCCAGTGGAAGAATCTGACGGTGGGAACACGAGTACCGGTTTCGGTACGATACCGCCCTGGTTCAGGTCAATCTGAGTAACGATCCGCTCTGTTGTATCCGGCGCGTCGTATGGACTGATTTGCAGTAATCTCGCCTGCCCAGAGTCAGGCTCGCAACCGATTTCAATGGTGGAATCGGAAGGCCTGAATGTCGGAGCATAAATCACGTCGTTCACCGTCAGAGTGGTACTCAGAATTTTCTCACCGTCATCCTGCAGGGTCACGTAAAAACCATTCATTTGTTTGGTTGCAGATGCAGATGCAAATGAACTGTAATCAGCCAGATCTGACATCGAAAGTTTTGTATAAGAAGACGGTGCTTCATCAACATTAAAATCATTGATAACAAATAAATGATCTTTCGTCGCAGTAGATAACGGGCCGGCACGGAAACCCGATCCAATTGTAATCTGATAGCGGCCAATTTTACGGCTCAGCATGTTAGAAGAATCGTCCGGATCAGGGTATTCGAAATAACCATAATCTGTGTAAATCACATCAGGCTGAGTGTAAAAGCGGGTGTTGCCAGCTGCTGTCCCGCTATTTAAGTCAGCAATAACACCGCCTTTGGCGAAGTTGGTCTTACTGGTATTTTCTTCATTAATATCAAAACGCCAGATACGACCACCTACATCGGCACCATAGAGCGTATCGACAGTCCCGTTACCGTCGTTATCAATCAGAGACAGATCTCCGGCAAAGCTGGAGGTCATCTCAGATGAATAGAATCCTGACTGGCTGACAAATCTGCCGTTCGCTTTCCACAGCAGGTCGAACATATTGCCGGAACCTTCGTTATTTGCTTTTACCATATAAATGGCGTTGCCAACATCGTGAGTGATACGTTGGGTGGCGTTGTCTTCGTCCTGGTCATAGCCGCCACCGAAGAAGAATACGTCAGTTTCCTGTCCTTGCCACATAACGGTTGCTGGCATCATACGCGACCAGGTCTGACCAAGCTCTTCAAAGCCGGTATCGCCACTTTTAATCTGGGCAACAAATTTTGGATTAGTGCGATCGGATACATCCAAAGCAAAATAGCTGTTTCCACCACGGCGCATACCGGCGACGAGGTAGACAGTATCATCGGAATCAACCACACCGTCCTGGTTTTTATCGTTGTGCTGGATGGTTAATGGACCATCAATGCCATAAGCCTTGAGCATGCTGCCTTCGCCGCGTTGATAAACTGCGATATTGGGCAGTAATTCACGTGGCATAAAGGCCCACAGCTCTCCCGGAGAATTTACATTGGTATCAAACGCATGGATGTAGCCAGCATTTGTTCCTGTATAGAGGACATCCTCCAGCGTATCTGTACCGGTGCGGTAAGTCACCAGAATAGGGTTGCCGTGTAATGGGTCTGCCAGTGTGCGTCGTGCCTGGCCTGTATTTGGATTAATTCCCCGCGCCCATTGCAGGGCATCTTCACGATCGGCCGAGCTGAGCGTTGTACCGGACGGCAGTCTGTCATCCAGCATGGCGGCGGTAATTGAATTGTTGTCTTCGTGGATGCGGTTGCCGGTCTGGCGGATGGTGCCGCTGCCTTGCAGGTTGGTGAAGACATTGCGTCCGGCTGGCAGTCTGTTCGCCATACCGCCGCTCTCTACGTCTGAACCATCAGCATCGCCAATCGTCCAGAAACTTTTCGCGGAATCTTTGAAGAAACCTGTGTTCGGGTCAATGGCTGCAGCTGAGTTCTGATCGAGGATGGTGCCAGCGGAATTCATTTTGTAACGCTTGATGTTACCCGACCAGCCAGGCATTTCCGATGGCTTGAACACCGAGTAATAGAGCTCTTCTCTATGCTCAAGACTGTTGAAGGCATTCACCGCGACAACCGGAGCGGCGAAGTTACCAGCTGTATTGGCGATACCTCCAAAAACTTTCAGCAGAGCCGATGTGAGGCCTGATTCATCGCTAGCTGAATAATAGTGCTTAGAAAAATACTTTCCTGCATCTGCATCCCAATAAAGTTCATCATCGGTCAATGGATGACCAAATTTAGCGATATCACTGAGGTACTGCTTTTCTGTAGATGTAATGCCGGAAAATCCACCCACAGTATGAACATAAATGGGCTGATCAATTTCAGACGCATTAGGATCGTTTTCACCCGTGAGATCGCTGTCCGTGAAATGATCGGTTTGTTGCAGGAAGTATGCAAGTTCTTCGGTACAACCACCGCTATTGCTACAGGATTTTGATAAACCCGACGGCAAATTCTGCATTGGGTCTATCAGATTTTTGACCCGGCTGTTCGCGTCTACGTCCGAAGAGGCCGCACCATCGGTAAAGAGCACAATGTGATTTTTCTGACAGGTAGCTGTTACTGGTGAGCGGTATTTGCCATTACTGATACTTTGTGGAACGCTGCCCAGATAATTCACATAATGCACTTGGTTTGAGACGTTATCCCAATAATTATAGGTTACCCTGATACCTTCCAGATTGTTAGAATTTGACCATTCCGGGTCGCCGTAATGAGGCGATTTTCCTGTCATATATCGATAGGCTTCGTACATGCTTTCGGTAATAGGAGTACCGCCACCAATATTACCGTTACTCAGAGAATTGATGGTATTGATAAGAGTGTTTTTGTCGCTTTCTGAGTCGGTAGCAACAAAATGTTGCATGACGGAACCACCCTGATAACTGCCATAGGCCTCATCAAAGCGCATAACGGCAATGTTAATTGGCAGTGAAGGATCCAGTTGCGAAATGGCGTTCACGGCGGAACGTTGCACAATTTCCAGACGGGTGTCTTCGCCTGTGTGAGGCTTTTTATTTTCGGACGCTCTATACGCCATTGACCCCGATGTATCGATCAGGAAGATAACATTTGGATTAACGCGGTTTTGCGTATTACGATAAATTTCCGTGTCATCAGCATAAACGACTTTATTACTGAAGAGGCCGAAGGCTATCAGGGTTAACCAATAAATTTTCATAAGACGGCACTCCCGTCGCTCGTTTCTGTTCTGGTTTTAACTGGTGTGTGCATCATGCTCCTCCTGGAATCAGGCGCAGAACTCCGATTTCCTGAGTCACAGTGATCACGTTATTTTTACTGACCGCCGTCGTGGATATTGCTGCCGGTAATACATCGCAGGCAGTACCACAGCCTGGCACTGCTTTCAGGTAATAATTATTTCCCGATGGTTTTGGCAGTGCACTCACGGACGTCGTAATTCCGGAGTCAGGCACAACTTTGGAATCAAATTTTGGTTGTGACAGTACGTTGCTGAATTCCGTAAACGGATCGAAGTGTGGAATGTCGACATCATCTTTATCCAGAGCATTTTTGTACATTCGTTCTGAAAGGGACATGATCTTGCCCTGCAAGGCAGAATCGTCACGCATGACGTCGTAGACATAACTTAACGTCCCCCGCGCGGCATTAGCCACTTCGTGCTGATGCTGCAGGTTGTTAATCATCCGTATCTGGGTAGATGAGCGTTGCATGGCTACCATGGATACCACTGTGATGGCTGTCAGCATGACCAGACTGATGATCAGTGCAGAGCCACGCTGGTCATTATGCCGATTGTTGTTCATCTCAATACCTTCCGGAAAATCTTATACGCTTAACTGTAATCCTATTGGAAAGTACAGAAAGAGGATGGTGACGAACGGTCACTATCGGCAGATTACTGACGGCTATAGCGAACCAGTTCTCAGTCCGGGGGATTAGTTTCCACAGGGAACGTTTTTGCGTCCGGCTGTTTCGGCGACACCATCGTTGTTGCTGTCTGAACCTTTGCGGATACGCCCCAGGCGCGAGATGATGAGGGATTCTGAAAAGGGCATGCTCTGGCTTTGGCTGCGGCGGCAGTAGCCAAAAGAACCTGTGCTGGCACCTGAGTAGCCCTGCGGGTTGAAGCTGATGACGCTGCCAGTGTAAGAGCGAATGACAGACGGATCGGCTTCAGGAGAACCGGAATATGTCATCTCATTATCATCAAGAATACGGTTGTTGTTTTCGTCATTAAACATAACCAGTGGCGCGTTCCAGTCTCTGTGACAACTATTAGCTGTCATCGGGCACAGTGTGATGCGGGTCTGGCTATAGATGGCTTGTTCCCGGGCTGAGCGGATAATACGTTTAATCGCAGTAATATCCTGGCGTGCGCGATTTTTTTCCAGGTAAGCATTAAAAGGGGGAGCCGCGAGACCGGCTGTCCCGCCAATAATGAGCAGTACGACTAACAGTTCAGGCAGAGTAAAACCGCAATGGCGGCGCAGGTGTTCCATAGTTTCTCCTCAGGGTCGTCCTTGACCTGAGGAATATAGTTATCGCGTTAGTGAGAAAAGTCACTAGTACGTCGGTACTATATTTAATCGATTCCCAGTTTTTTGCAGCGATAACGCAGGGCGCGGAAGCTGATTCCCAGTTTTTCTGCGGCGGCGGTTTTATTCCAACGGGTGGCTTCCAGTGCCTGGGTAATGGCGGAGCGCTCAATGTTTTCCAGATAGGCTTCCAGATTGTTGGTTTCGATACGCTGTTCGCTGGCAGAACTCTGCGGACGTGATTCAGCAGATGGTTCCCCTGAGGATGGCTGCAGGCGAATATCGGCCAGTGTGATGCTGTCACCTTCGGCCAGGGTCACGGCGCGTTGCAGGATATTTTCCAGCTCTCTGACATTTCCCGGGAAGTCATAATCCAGCATTGCCTGATAGGCGTCAGCATCGAGAGTAATTTCCGGCATATCCCACTCTTTCGAGTATTTGATAATAAAGTGGCGTACCAGCATGGGGATATCTTCGCGCCGGTCAGCAAGGCGCGGTACATCGATCTGAATCACATTGAGACGGAAATACAGATCCTGACGGAAGCTTCCCTGACTGACCATGGCGGCCAGATCTTTGTGACTGGCGCAGAGAATACGGACGTTAACCGGTGTTTCCTGATCAGAGCCAATGGCCCTTACGGATTGCTCCTGAATAGCCCGCAGTAACTTCGCCTGCATATCCAGCGGTAGTTCGGCGACCTCATCCAGAAACAGCGTGCCACCGTGAGCGGCACGGAAAAATCCCGGTTTGTCCGAGCGGTCGGGAATCATGCCGCCTTTTACCTGACCGAAAAATTCGCTTTCCATCTGGTCGCGTTCAATGGCGCCGCAGTTTACGGCAATAAAAGGCAGCTCCATACGGGCACTCTGATGATGAATCAGGCGGGCGATCAGCTCTTTACCGGTTCCCGGCTCCCCTTGAATAAATACCGGTGCCTGAGTGCGGGCGACTTTATAAATGCGCTGCTTCAGATCGTGCATGCCGACAGAGTCACCGAGAAGACCATCGGCGGACGGAATATTTTCGATATTGGCCGGCACCCGGGTCAGCTGCAGGGCGGCTTTGACCAGTTCCCTTAAGCGCTCGGTATCCAGCGGTTTGGCCACTACATCAAAGGCACCGGCTTTCAGTGCGTTCACGGCAAGTTCCATATTGCCGTAAGCCGTAATCATGGCCACCGGCATATCCGGGTGCTGGGCGTTGCATTGCTCAATCAGTTCCAGCCCGTTGCCGTCCGGCAATTTCATATCCGTGATGCAGAAATGATAAGGGCGCTCATTGAGCAGGGCCTTGGCTTCACTGACGTTGGCCGCCTGATAGCAATCGAGATCCATACGCTGCAGAGTGATGGCAATCAGCGTGCGGATATCGGGTTCGTCGTCAATTATCAGTGCGGCGTACTTGCTCATAGTGCGATCCATTGTTTAAGCAGACTTCATAATGATACGGAAGCAGGTCCCGTTTGGAATGGGATAATACTGAATTCTCGCATGATTGGCTTCACACAGCTCCCGACAAAGGTATAAACCGAGACCTGTGCCACTGTGTTCTGTGGTGTAGAAGGGCTCAAATAAATGCGGCCTTTGTTCCGGTGCGACGCCATTACCATTATCGATAATGTCGAGATAAATACTGTTGACGTCAGAAATGGTGGCAATCATGGCCAGTCGTGCGCGTTCACCGGCAGCTTTTACTGCGTAGCGCAGACCGTTGGTGCAGAGGTTGTGCAGAATCTGCTGCAGTTGCCCTGGATCAAAACGCACCTGAATATCGTCTGGACAGAGAATGCTGAGTTTGTAGTGATCGGTTTGGGTGATCTGTTGCAGTTGTTTGGCGAAATGTTGAAGCCAGGGTGACAGCCGCAGTGTTTCAGCGGTGGACTGACTGCGACGTGACAGCGACAATACATCTTCGATGGTACGGTTAATGCGCATGCACTGTTGCTCAATAATCTGCGTCAGCTGTTTCTCGCTTTCCTGTAGTTCCGGTGCTTCGGAAAGCAGCTGGGCAGCCTGGCGCAGGGCACTTAACGGGTTGCGGATTTCATGGGCAATGGATGCTGTCAGACGACCAAGAGCAGCCAGTTTTACGTGTTGCGCTTCCTGAGAAATAATTTCGGTATTTTCTACATAAATCAGATAGTCGCCGGGCTCCGAGTCATTCAGTGGAACCCGCTTCAGCAAAAGTTTGTCGCTGCCGCTTTCAATAATGCTGTTTTCTCCGGAGTCATACAGCAGATCCGGCAGGTTTTCCCCTTCAATAAGGTCAAACCATTCCATGGCTTTATTATTGAAGAAAAGAATTTCGTCGTTTTTATCACAGGCAATAATGCCGTTTGGCAGATTGAGTAATGCCTGACGGCTGAAATGGTGCAAACGACGCAGGCGTGTTTCCTGATCGGTAGCGAGGGAGAGTGCGCTCTTTAATCTTTTCGACAGTGTCTGGGTAATGCTGGCAATCACAAAACAAAGCAGCCCATATAATCCGCTGTTGATCAGATCATGGGTCATTTTGCCTTCCATCCAGTAATTCTGGGTATAAAAAATCGCCAGCGTGGTCCACGCAGCGACACCAAAACCTAACACCCCCGGGGCAAGCAGGTTGGCAATGGCGACGGGGATAAGAATCAGACTGGAAAACCCACTGGCCAGACCACCGGACGCAAACATCAGTGCAGACAGCAGAGCGATTTCTGCGAAAACATAACTGATGGCTATCTGAGGGTCCGGCTGTCGGTTGGCAACGACGGCAAACGCTGCCGCGGCGACGACATAAATTGTGCAGCCAATCAGAAATACTGTCGGGTCTGTTCCGCCGATAATGGCATTCTGTTTATCCAGGGTGTTGCTGATGAGTAACAGCAGGGCGAGAAACAGCGAATAATAACTGTACAGGCGCAGCAGCCGGTTACCGTGAACAACCAGATCAGTGGGTTTTAAGCGGATGGCCAATATTTACTCCTGACTTTGTCGGACTCAGAGCGACAAACATTGCGCCCGGCGGCTATTTTCCTGACAATACTGCGCAACTATATCACGCTGTTGATAACACACCAGTTATCGCGCTCTCTCAATTTTACGGTTAAAAATCGTCATGCCGACTACAAACAACAGTCCGATGCGCATTGCTCTTGCGCAGCAGAATTTTCTCGTTGGTGATATTGAAGGCAACGCTGCCATTATCGCTGGCCAGGCGCGTAAGGCCGCCGCGGATGGCAACCAGCTGATCGTCTTCTCTGAGCTGGCTCTGACCGGTTACCCGCCAGAGGATCTGCTGCTGCGTCCGAGTCTTCAGTTGCGGGTTGACGCTGCTTTGCAGCAGGTGGCGGAGGCGTCTGCGGGAATCGCCATTGCCATCGGCTATCCATGGCGGACGGAAGGTGGGTTATATAATTGTGCGGGCATCTGGAGCGATGGCAAGCAGATCGCCCATTACGCCAAACAGCATCTGCCAAATTATCAGGTATTTGATGAAGAGCGTTATTTCACCGCAGGCAGTCAGCCTTGTGTGGTAGAGCTGCATGGCCATAAAGTTGCGCTGACCGTGTGTGAGGATGTCTGGCATCCAGGGCCGGTGGAGCAGGCCGCAGCGGCGGGTGCTGAGCTGATTCTTAACCTGAATGCTTCCCCGTTCCATCTGGGTAAACAGTCTGAGCGTGCCGAACACCTGCAGAATCATGCGCGCAGGCACAAAGTTGCGCTGTTGTATGTCAATCAGGTTGGTGGTCAGGACGAACTGGTATTCGATGGCGCGTCTTTTGCGGTATCGGCCAGCGGTGAAAAAGTGCTGCAGATGGCGGCTTATGAAGAAGCCCTTGCCTGCGTCGAGTGGAATGGTTCAGATCTTACCGCCATCAGCGACAGCTTTGATGCCCACGAAGATACGCTGGAAAGTCTGTATCAGGCCCTGGTTCTTGGTGTACGTGATTACGTGAATAAGAACCGCTTTAAAGGCGTTCTACTCGGACTCAGTGGTGGTATCGATTCAGCGCTGACCCTGGCCATTGCCGTGGATGCTCTGGGAGCCGACAGGGTCAAAGCCGTGATGATGCCATTCACTTATACCTCTGGTATGAGTAAAGAAGACGCCGCCGAGCAGGCAGAAATCATGGGCGTGATTTACCGCTCGATTTCTATTGAACCTATGTACCGCGAATTTATGGCCGCACTGGCGCCAGAGTTTGAGGGCATGTCGGTGGATACCACAGAAGAAAACCTGCAGTCCCGCTGTCGTGGCGTGCTGCTGATGGCAATGTCCAATAAGACTGGCTACATGGTGCTCACTACCGGCAACAAGAGTGAAATGGCCGTGGGTTATGCCACTCTGTACGGCGATATGGCCGGTGGTTATGGTGCATTAAAAGACGTCTATAAAACCAAGGTATTCGCGCTGGCGGAATACCGTAACACCATTTCGCCGGTGATTCCGCAGCGCGTGATTGATCGTCCGCCTTCAGCCGAGCTGGCGCCGGATCAGGTGGATGAAGACAGCCTGCCGCCGTATCCGGTTCTGGATACCATTCTGGAAAGCTATATCGAACAGGATATGAGTGCTGAAGCCATTATCGCGGCAGGCTTTGCGCGTGAAGATGTGATGCGGGTTATCCGTCTGGTGGACGTCAACGAATACAAACGCCGTCAGGCGCCGATTGGTGTGCGCGTTACTCCGCGTGGTTTTGGCCGCGACCGTCGTTATCCGGTGACCAACGGCTGGAAGGCAGGTATCTGATAGCAAGAACTGACAGGTAACACTTTTGTTTATCAGACGCTCTCGGATAAACAAAAAAGCCCGCGCTGAGTAACTCAGGGCGGGCTTTTTTGTTAAGCAGGGGTATCAGTCTTCGCCGGAATCCAGCAGACCAAAGCTGATGATGTTCCAGAATGAGCGACGGTCAACCATGGCCAGTCCGGAGTTCTCAAATTTGCCGTCAACCAGCTGCGGATGATCGGGATAGTTCAGTTTCAGCAGCGCCAGAGATTTATCCGCTTCAGGCTGCATGCCCAGTGCTTCGTAAGCTTCAATCTGAATCGCTACCGCATCAGCAACCGCGCCGGTTTTCTGATAATGCAGCAGCACATCGGTACAGCGGTTGGCGGCTGCCATATAGGCGTGACGCTTCATGTAATAGCGGGCAATTTCCACTTCATGAGATGCCAGACGCTCACGGATAAATACCATGCGGGCACGGGCATCGGCGGTGTAAGGGCTGTCGGGGAAGCGGATCAGCAGCTCTGAGAAATGACCAAAGGCATCCTGCAGTGGCGTAGGATCACGTTTGGCTGTTTCTTTGTCCAGATAACGCTCAACCGTCACAAAGCTCATTTCGTAGGTTGCAAGGCCGCGCATGTAATAAGCGTAATCAACCTGAGGATGCAGCGGATGCAGGCGGATAAAACGCTCAGTATCGGCCAGCACGGCTTCCATATCTGAGGTCATGTAGTGAGCATAAATCAGTTCCAGCTGCGCCTGTTCTGCATAGCTGCCGAACGGATACTGGGATTCCAGCTGCTCCAGACGGTCGATGGCGACCAGAAAGTTTTTGTCGTTCAGGGCGTCACGTGCTTCCTGATAGAAGGTTTGCTCGTTTTTTTCTTCCGGTTTTTGCGGTGAAGAGGAGCAGGCGGAGAGCAGAACGGCGAGAATAACCAGCAGCCAGCGGGTGTTCATGGAGTGTGTACCTGAATGTCGATATAATTTCATAAAGCGCCGTATTAAAGCACAGACCTGTCACAGCCCCAAACGCTGTTGGCTTTAACGCGCAAACCTATAGTCAGTAGCCGGAGCCGTATGAGTAATCAGATATCCCAAACCGCAGAAGTTCCTTATGAGATGGGCAATAAACGTCTCGATCAGGTGGCAGCACAGCTGTTCCCTGAGTATTCACGTTCACGCCTGCAACAGTGGATCAAGGATGGCCAGCTGCAGGTAAATGGCAAAACCATACGTGGCCGTGACAAACTCGTTGGCGGTGAAACCCTGACGCTGGAAGCTGAGCTGACCGCCGAAGGTGACTGGCAGGCAGAAGATATTCCGCTGGATATCATCTATGAAGATGACGACATTCTGGTGGTGAACAAGCAGGCCGGCCTGGTGGTTCATCCGGCGGCCGGTAATTACGAAGGCACCATGCTCAACGGATTGCTGCATCATTGTCCGCAGCTGGAAAACATTCCCCGTGCCGGCATCGTGCACCGTCTCGATAAAGACACCACCGGCCTTATGGTGGTGGCCAAAACTCTGCAGGCGCAGACCAATCTGGTGGCGCAGCTGCAGGACCGCTCCATGGGACGTGAATATGAAGCTGTGGTGCAGGGCCATATGACCGGTGGTGGTAAAGTGGACGAGCCGATCGGCCGCCATGGCACGCAGCGCACGAAAATGGCGGTTAACCCGATGGGCAAAGAAGCCATCACGCATTACCGGGTGCTGCACCGTTTTCCTACCCATACCTATATCCGTCTGAAACTGGAAACCGGCCGTACCCATCAGATTCGCGTGCATATGGCTCATATCGGCTACCCGCTGGTGGGGGATTCGACCTACGCTGCCCGTACCCGTCTGACCAAGGGGATCGGCCCGGATCTGCGTGAAACCCTGCTGAATTTCAAACGCCAGGCACTGCATGCCCGTAAGCTCGGTCTGATGCATCCGGTCAGTGGCGAATTTATGGAGTGGGAAGTCGATCTGCCGGACGATTTCGTCGATCTGCTGGCGGCGCTTGAAGCCGATGCGGATGACTGATTCAGGCGTTGTTGCGGGCGGATTTGTCCCTGACTGGACCCTGCCAGAGGGGGTTTCTGCGTTTGTCAGTACCCGCTCCGGCGGCGTCTCTCTGCATCCTTATGACAGCAATAATCTCGGTGCTCATGTTGGTGACGATACGCAGCACGTCGCTGAAAACCGCCGTCGTCTGCTGTCGGCGCTGAGCGGGCTGCAGCATATTCAATGGCTGGACCAGGTGCATGGCAGTGATGTGGCTGAGGCCAGCGATGACGGCATCAGCCGTACTGCTGATGCCCAGTACTCGTCTCAACCCGGACTTGGCTGTGCTGTGCTGACCGCGGATTGTCTGCCGGTGCTGTTCTGTGCCTCTGACGGCAGCAAGGTTGCTGCCGCCCATGCGGGTTGGCGCGGGTTGGCGGGGGGCGTGTTGCTGAATACACTGGCTGAGTTTGAAAGTGCGGACGATGTGCTGGTCTTTCTCGGTCCGGCTATCGGCCCTGATGCGTTCGAAGTCGGCCCGGAAGTGCGCGAGGCGTTCGGCTGGGCGTCCGATGCCTGTTTCCGCGCCGGGCAGGGCGACCGTTTACAGGCCGATCTGTACCGGCTCGCCGCTGAACAGCTGCAGGCGGCCGGTGTGAAATCAATATCCGGTGGCGGCTTCTGTACCTTCTCCGACGCTGAACGCTTTTACTCGTACCGGCGCGCGTCGGTTACCGGGCGGCAGGTCAGCCTGATCTGGCGCAGCTGCTGACGGCTTATTTGCAGTTCTGTTCGATCAGTTTATTGGCCTTTTCAATTTCACGCTGGCGCTCATCATCCGTGAGCGGGCGGATTTCACCATCCGGCTGTTTAAAGCGGCGGGAAAAATTGGTGGTCACGCGCTCTTTGTAGTCCCGGGCACGCTGGCAGTTTTTCATTGCCTTTTCTTTATCAGCCTGTGTCTGCTGTTCTTTTTCAGCTTCAGGTTCAGCTTCAGGCTTTTCTTCATCTTCCGTCTGCCAGGACGGTAATTTGTAGCCTTCAACATTTTCTGCCGGACGTTGCACGTTTACATTGTAACGTTCTGCTTTCTGCGCATTGCCTTCCGGTGGCTGACTGCTGAAATGCGTCTGACCTTTGTCATCGACCCAGCGATAAATTTCTGCGGAAGCACTTGCTGAATAAAGTGAAACAAGCACAAAAGGCAGTAAATATGTGACGGATTTCAAATGTCTCATCCGTTGGCTCTCCGGGAATTAATTGTTCGCTCACGTTCATAAAAACCGCGCGATTTGTCAAGGATTGAAAAGGCATTTGAACTGGACATAAACCGCGAAAATGCTAGAATTACGCCGCTTTTGTCAGCAGGCACGCATCCACCAGTGTAACGCCTCTGGCAATGACAGCTTCGGGTACGGTTATCTCCGTCCCGGTTCAGACTCGGCGTCCTCGACCAGGCAACGAGCTTCTGATGAATAACTACAAGTTAATCATCCAGCCTGAGAGAGCCTTAATGTTGTTTCTGGCTCAATTCGTATTTGAAATTAGATACCCAAGCTCCAATGGTGGGGCATGTGAAAGAGGATAGTACGGTGGAATTACTTTCCGGCGGAGAAATGCTGGTTCGTGCACTGCATGAATCAGGTGTTGAATACATTTACGGCTACCCTGGTGGCTCCCTGCTGCACGTCTATGATGCTCTGTACCGTCAGAGTGCCGTAAAACATGTATTGGTCCGTCACGAGCAAGCTGCTGCTCACATGGCTGATGGCTACGCTCGTGCGACAGGTAAGCCGGGTGTGGTCATGGTGACCTCAGGCCCGGGTGCAACCAATACCATTACCGGTATTGCCACAGCCTTTACTGATTCGATTCCAATGGTCGTCATCTCTGGTCAGGTGATGAGCTATCTGGTGGGCGACGACGCCTTCCAGGAAACCGACATGCTGGGTGTATCACGTCCGATCGTGAAGCACAGCTTTGCTGTTACCCGTCCGGAAGATATTCCTGAGCTGGTGGCAAAAGCGTTCCATATTGCCAGCACCGGCCGCCCAGGCCCTGTGGTTATTGATATTCCGAAAGACATGACCATGCCGAATGAGCGCTATGAGTATGTCTATCCGAAAAAAGTGAAGCTGCGTTCTTACACGCCGCCTCAGCGTGGTCACTCCGGTCAGATCAAAAAAGCCGTTGAGTTGCTGCTGAAAGCCAAGCGCCCGATTATTTATTCCGGTGGTGGTGTGATTCTGGATGGCAGCTCTGACAAACTGCGTCAGCTGGTTGATCGTCTGAATGCGCCATGCACCAGCACCCTGATGGGTCTGGGTGCCTATCCGGGCACCGGTGAGCGCTTCCTCGGTATGCTCGGTATGCATGGCAGCTATGAAGCCAATATGACCATGCATCACGCCGATGTGATTATCGCCATTGGTGCGCGCTTCGATGACCGTGTAACCAACGCGACTGATAAATTCTGTCCGGATGCCAAGATCGTTCATATTGATATCGATCCGTCATCCATTTCCAAAACCATTGTCGCTGACGTGCCGATTGTTGGTCCGGTTGGTAATGTGCTGGATGAGATGACTGCACTGCTGGACGAATCCGGTGAAGAACCGGATGCGGAAGCACTGGAAGCCTGGTGGAAACAGATCAACGAATGGCGTCAGCGTCATGCGATGCGTTATGAGAAAAACGACAACGGTCTGATGAAACCACAGGAAGTGATCGAAGCCATGTGGGAAGCCACCAAAGGCGACGCATATGTTACTTCTGACGTAGGTCAGCACCAGATGTTTGCTGCTCAGTACTACAAGTTCGACAAGCCAAACCGCTGGATCAACTCCGGTGGTCTGGGCACCATGGGCTTCGGTTTCCCGGCGGCCATGGGCGTGAAAATGAATTTCCCGGACGAGATGGTCGTGTGCGTGACCGGTGAAGGTTCCATTCAGATGAATATTCAGGAGCTTTCCACCTGTCTGCAGTACGGCATTCCGGTAAAAATTCTGTGTCTGAACAATGGCTCACTGGGTATGGTGCGTCAGTGGCAGGACATGAACTATGAAGGCCGTCATTCCAGTTCTTACATGGAGTCTCTGCCTGATTTCGTTAAGCTGGTAGAAGCCTACGGCCATGTGGGTATCCGCGTGACCGAGCGTGATCAGCTGCCACAGGCGCTGGAAGATACCTTTGGTAAATATAACAACCGTCTTGTGTTCCTGGATGTTGCTGTTGATGAACACGAACACGTGTATCCGATGCAGGTTCCAACCGGTTCCATGCGCGATATGTGGCTGAGCAAGACGGAGCGTACCTGATCATGAGACACATTATTTCTATTCTGCTGGAAAACGAACCGGGTGCATTGTCACGGGTTGTTGGTCTGTTCGCTCAGCGCGGCTACAACATTGAAACCCTGACCGTTGCGCCAACGGAAGATAACACCCTGTCACGTCTGACCATGACCACTCATGGCGACGACCGTAAGATTGAACAGATTACCAAGCAGCTGAACAAGCTGATTGAAGTGGTAAAACTGGTTGATCTGTCGGAAGGTGCTCACATTGAACGCGAACTGATGCTGATCAAAGTGAAAGCCGTGGGCGCACAGCGTGCGGAAATCAAACGTACTGCGGATATTTTCCGTGGCCAGATCGTTGATGTATCGCCGAGTGTGTACACCATTCAGTTAACCGGTGCGACCGATAAACTGGAAGCTTTTATTGAAGCGATTGGTCCCGGCTGTGTGCTGGAAACCGTACGTTCAGGCGTATCCGGTATCTCCCGCGGTGAGAAAATTCTGAGCCTGTAATTACACAGGTACAGAAGAAAAAGCCCTCTTAATGAGGGCTTTTTTGTGCCTGGGGTTCTGCTGCCGGTAACTGCACCAATGGTGCCCGACAGAGTTATTCCTGTTCCGGATCGAGAAAGGCCAGCGATAAAAAACCGGCAAAGGCTCCGAGTAAGAAAATAAATTCAATGCTGCCGCTGGCGAGCATGATCAGCCCGGTAATAATCCAGCCGCTTTTCACCTGCTCCAGTCGTCGCCGGTAAAGCCGCGTGCGGGTCCAGTTCAGTTCCGGGTAATCTATCGGCAGACCATAAAAGCGGCGGATGCGATCCAGCACTGCAGGTTTGCTCTGCGGTCTGTTGGACGAATGATCTGGCGGTTCGGGTGGGGGATTCTGCATGGTCACCTCCTTTACTATCAGCGTAAAAGAGGATTTACCGCTTCGCTGAGTTAACAGCGAAAAAATCTAATAAACAGGTTGGGATATAAAATCAGGTTCTGAGTCAGAACAGGGCACTGAGTTGTATGCTGGCCTGGTATCACCGCGCCTTCTACAACCTCGCCTTGCACAACCGCACTCTTCACAACCGCACCAGCACCCCGGGAACAGAAACCGTGCCTGTTCACCGGGGCCGGATAATCGCTGAGTCAGATACGGTAAACCGACTTGGTCATTACTTTTGAAACGGCGGTCATCGCCAGTTTCACCGGCAATGGAAACTTATGGCCACCGGCACTCAGTGCTGTGGTCGCGTGTTTTGCCTCGTCTTCCAGCATCTGCAGCAGCACGGCTTTACTCTTTTCATCCTGCACCGGCAGGCTGGTCATGTGCTGGGTCAGATGTTTGCACACCAGGTCTTCGGTGGCAGCGACAAAACCCAGACTGACACGATCCGATACTTTACCGGCTGCAGCGCCAATGGCGAAAGACATGCCATAAAACAGCGGGTTGAGCAGGCTGGTGGAGCTGCCCAGCTCTTTTACCCGGTCTTCACACCACACCAGATGATCGATTTCTTCACGGGCGGCTTCTTCCATGGCTTCACGGACTTCCGGTAGCTTTGCCGTCAGCGCCTGACCCTGATACAGCGCCTGTGCGCAGACTTCGCCTGTGTGGTTAATGCGCATCAGGCCAGCAGCATGTTTGGCTTCTGCCTCGCTGAGTTCGTGATAATCACGGTTTTCGGCAGGGGAAGGGCGGTATTCCTGAGCTGCACCGGGAACCAGAGTACGCAGCGCCTGATCGGCGTTCTGGATCAGCTTGTCGAACAGCGAGTAGCGACGGGCCGGTGTTTTAGCAGCAGCGTGTTGAGTCATAGTAACCTCCGGAATTTGCTCCATTTTATGCTATATCGCCGGGCTCTGCATTGTTCAGATCAAGGCGCGTGGCGATGGATGTGTCTGCCTGCGGAACACTGTTACTATGACAGCAGAACAGGAGGATGTTATGCAGGACCTGAATGATCTTGAGTTATTGCTGGCGCGTAAAATTCCGTTGCTGCTGGTGGAAAGCCATGAAGAAAACCGTGCGCTGGAGCTGTTTACCCGGCTGGCGATTAAGCGCGGTCTGGCATTGCAGCAATGGACCCTGACCGACGGTCTGCGTCGCCTGGGGTTTGGTGAGGATGTCAGTAAAGGCGATACTCAGCAGCCCGCAGATGCGCTGCGTCTGCTACGTGAGCGGCCGGAAGGTGGCCTGTTTATTTTCTGCGATCTGCATCCGTTCCTCGAAGAACCTCTGGTGATCCGCCTGCTGAAAGACATCGCGCTGCAGCACGAACGGCAGGGCAAAACGCTGGTTCTGCTCAGTCATGAGCTCAAAGTGCCGGCGGAACTGCAGCGTCTGGCGGCGCGTTTCAGCCTGAAATTACCGGATTCCGGCCAGTTGATGGCGCTGGTGAAAGAGGAAGCGCAACGCTACGCCAGAGACTCAGGGCACAAGGTGAAAGCCGACGGTGAAACGCTGGAGCAGCTGGTGGCCAATCTGAAAGGTCTGACGTTCTCCGATGCGCGCCGCCTGATCCGTGGAGCCATCATCGACGATGGCGCTATCACTCAGGACGATGTTCCGGAAGTCAGCCGGGCGAAAATGTCATTGCTCGCCGAAGACGGCATTATCAGCTTTGAATACGATACCGCACGCTTTAACGAAGTGGCCGGGCTGACGGCGATGAAAGACTGGCTGGCTAAACGTCAGCAGGCATTTCTGACGGCTGAGCGGAAACTGCGGCCACGTGGTCTGCTACTGTTTGGTGTGCAGGGCAGTGGTAAAAGTCTGGCGGCCAAAGCGGTGGCGGGTTCCTGGGGGCTGCCATTGCTGCGGCTGGATTTTGCCACGCTGTATAACAAGTTTTTCGGTGAAACTGAGCGTAATCTGCGTGAAGCGCTGGCGCTTGCAGAGACGATGTCGCCCTGCATTCTGTGGATTGATGAGATCGAAAAGGGCTTAGGCACTGACAGTAATGATGCCGGCATCAGCCAGCGTATTCTTGGAACGCTGCTGACCTGGCTGAATGAACATGATGCACGGGTATTTGTGGTGGCGACGGCGAATAATATTCATCAGTTGCCACCGGAGCTGATCCGTAAGGGGCGGCTGGATGAACTCTTCTTTGTCGATCTGCCGGACAAGCAGGTGCGCAAAGAGATTCTCAGTATCCATATGCACAAAAGAGGTCTGGAGCCAGGACGTTTTGATCTGGAATTATTGGCCGACGCCAGTGAAGGATTCTCGGGTGCAGAACTGGAGCAGGCGGTGGTCTCCGGCTGGCATTCGGCCTCGGTGGCTGGTAACGACAGCGCGAGGGTCAGCACAGATACCCTGTTGCATGAAATTCAGCGCACGCGGCCACTGTCGGTGGTGATGGCTGAGCCCATGGCGGCGTTACGCGCCTGGGCACAGGAACGGGCAGTTAAAGCCGATTAATCGTCAACGTCATCTGCTGGTCTGCGGTAACGCAGTTCCAGCAATGCCTGACGCAGACGTTCACCACTGGCAGGTTTTGCAATCACCTGCTGAATGCCAACCTGACGGGCATCGTCAGCGACGGCGCTGGTGCTCAGACCGGTCAGCATCAGGCGGGCAGGTTTGGGCGTAATATCGGCATCGTTTTCAATGCGTTCGGCCAGCTGCAGTCCATTCATCACCGGCATGTCGTGATCAATCACAATGACGTCAAAAGGTTGGCCGATATTGATCTGATTACGCAGCATGGCCAGCGCTTCTTTACCACTGTAAGTGGATTCCGGACGCATGCCCCAGCGGCGTACCTGTTTTTCAATCACACTGCGCAATGACGCGTTATCGTCCACCACCAGAATCCGCAGCCCGATGAGGCTTTCATCGCGCGGCATTGTGCGTTCGGTGTAAGTGGCGCTCATCGGTACACACAAGGTCAGCGAGGCCCCCTGGCCGGTCATGCTTTCCACCGCCAGCTGCGAGCCGGTCAGTTCAATCAGTTGGCGCGTCAGCAGCAGATTCCACGGGTCGCCATCGGAGGTCGGGGTGGTATTTTTCTGCTGCAGAATACGGAAGGCGTGCTTCAGTTCTTCTGGTTTAACCAGCGTATTACTTAATTGCAGCTGAATGCGCACACCGCTGGCGATGTTGTCAGCGTAAGGGCTGGCGTGCAGCGCAAGTTCGCCATATTCCGTGTAGGCCAGAGCGTGACTGACCAGATTATGCAGCATGGTCTGCAGGCGGCTGCTGTCACCGCGGAACTGTTCGGGCAGATCATCAGCGATGTCCATTACCAGCTCCACCTGTTTACGCGTGGCCTCCTGCTGGAAATGCGCCATCACCTGAGTCAGCACCATGGACAGATTAAACGGACGCTTTTCCAGCTCCAGTGTGCGGTTGCGCAGTCGTGCCAGATCTGAAATTTCGTTGGCGATGTGCAGCAGGTCACGGCCGGCAAGCGTTATAGTTTCTGAAAACTCCCGCTGGGCTGCGCTTAACGGGGTATCACTGAGCAGCTCGTTCATACCGATCACGCCATTGATCGGCGTGCGCAGTTCATGGCTGATCTGGGACAGCAGAGATAATGGCAGACCTGGCTGGCTTTGCTTGCGTCGCTCTTCAATGGGTTCTTTCAGGCATTCCATGGTGGCCATCACCAGACTGCCAATAATCACGAATGGCAGGGTCAGAGGGGCCCAGGCCGTAAAGGTATCGAGGGACAGGAAGTTATAGGTACTGAGGACGGCAATCAGCACACCGAAACCGACGACAACAGCGCCAATCAGTACGCGGCGCTGCGCCACCGGATAAGCAGAGCGGCCGAGCGCCATCGCCAGCGCCAGCAGGAACAGGTTGATAGCGACCTCAGAGGCCACGATAAGCATGGCGGCCGGGGTGAAAAATATCAGGGTAATGGCCAGCACAGGAATATGGATCAGTGCCAGAATCAGCAGCCAGCGTTTCAGCAGTGCTGCATACCTGTCCTGCCACTCGAGCTGGCGTGCGGCCAGTGTGTGGAAGACTACGGACAGCGCCAGAGCAATTTCGCCGATCAGGTTAGCTGCAGACGGTGATAAATCCGTAAGCAGCGGCAGTACGCCCATCCAGGCCGGCTGATAAATGGCTACTGTCAGGCAGTAGCCGGCAGAAGCCGCGGCAAACAGCAGACGACGGCGTTTGAAAATAAAAATAAACCACGCCAGCGTCGCCAGAATCCAGCCCATGCTGACACCCTGAATGGTGAACATGCGCTGCTCGTTCGACAGAAAGCGGTCGAGACTCAGAAGGTGCAGATCGGTGCTGAGGATGCCGTTGGCATGAATCCGGATCAAAAAGCTGCGTGTGCTTTGCGCAGGGATGGTCAGCTCAACCGGATGTGTCTGCAGGAAACCGCCACGCAGGGCGCGGGCCTGATCTTCCTGACGGATCTTGAGATAACTGTCACCGGCAGAAATATCGTAAAAATCTATGGTGTCCAGTTCGTTGCCGGACAGGGTCAGGACGACACGGCGCTCATGGCCGTAGGGGTTACTGAGACTGAAGCGCAGCCAGTAAGCGGAGTCGGTAATACCGAATTTGAGTGCCTGAGCGTGGCTGGGGGTAAAGCGCAGTTGCTGCTCGCGGGTCAGGACTGTGGTGATATCAAGTTCACCGGTCGCATCTTCCAGAACAGAAACATAAGGGGTGATGGAGTAGTCGAACGATGTGTCGGGCAACAGCACCGGGTTGTTGGCAAAAGCCCTGAGGCTGAGCAACATGAGGCAACCAAATACCAGCAGGTATGCCTTTCTCCCCGATTTCATTGTGCCGTTCCCCTTCACATCATGTTCTGATCTGATCCCAGGGATCAGTTGCCTTGTTCGCGCTCTATTGCACGATACCCTATGTCGGAGCGGCAGAACATGCCTTTCCAGCTGACCTGTTTCACAAGTTCATAGGCCTGGGCCTGAGCTTCGCTGACACTGTTGCCAAGGGCTGTGGCGCAGAGTACGCGACCGCCGGCAGTCACTACCTGACCTTCAGAGTTCAGTTGGGTGCCTGCGTGAAATATTTTGCGGTCAGTGCCGTCATTGTCCGGCAGGAAAATAACGTCGCCTTTGGCGTAATCAGCAGGGTAACCACCGGCAGCCAGTACCACACCCAGAGAAGCGCGTGGATCCCACTGAGTGGTTTCGCTGTCGAGTTTACCTTCCAGTGCTGCCAGGCAGTGTGCCACCAGGTCAGACTGCATGCGCAGCATAATTGGCTGAGTTTCCGGGTCACCGAAACGGCAGTTGTACTCGATCACTTTTGGCGCACCGCTTGCGTCGATCATCAGACCGGCATACAGGAAACCTGTGTAATCGTTGCCTTCGGCAGCCATGCCTTCAACGGTCGGGTAAATCACTTCGCGCATAATGCGGTCATGAATTTCCTGAGTGACCACAGGGGCAGGGGAGTAGGCACCCATACCACCGGTATTAGGACCTGTGTCTTTATCGCCGACACGTTTGTGATCCTGGCTGGTGGCCATTGGCAGCACGTTTTTGCCATCCACCATCACGATGAAAGAGGCTTCTTCACCGGTGAGGAATTCCTCAATCACCACTCGACAGCCAGCTTCACCGAAAGCGTTGCCGGAAAGCATGTATTTTACTGCGTCCTCAGCCTGCTCGAGAGTTTCAGCGACGATCACGCCTTTACCGGCAGCCAGACCGTCGGCTTTCACCACGATCGGTGCACCTTTCTCCTGCAGGTAAGCCAATGCCGGTTCAACTTCGGTAAAGTTCTGATATTCCGCGGTCGGGATTTTCTGACGGGCAAGGAAATCCTTGGTAAAGGCTTTGGAACCTTCCAGCTGAGCTGCGCCTTTGGATGGACCGAAAATTTTCAGGCCGGCCGCTTCAAACTGATTCACCACACCACCTACAAGCGGTGCTTCCGGACCAACGATGGTCAGGCCGATGCTGTTGTCTTCGGCGAATTTCTGCAGGCCGTCGAAATCCATGACATCAATATCGACGTTTTCCAGACCGTCTTCGATGGCGGTACCGGCGTTGCCGGGGGCAACGAATACTTTATCAACCAGCGGAGATTGGAGAGCTTTCCAGGCCAAAGCGTGCTCACGCCCGCCAGAACCAATTACCAGTATCTTCATAGTTAGCGTTTCCTGTTGCCGGGTCTTAAATCCGCCAGCACGGCGTTATAAATTTCGTCAAAATGCTCACTTAGCGCACTAAGCTCCGCTTTTTCCTCAATTTATGCCTTGTTCTGACAAATTTAATCTCCCGGTTCTGGCCAGGCCGATAGTAATTGCCTGACTGCATTAAATTTATTTTTACTTAAACGCCCGGTGGCGTCTTTCGCGCCAGAGAGCAGTTTTGCTTACAGCGCCCCGGAGTTTTTTCGCGTACGAAAGCGTTATGCCTTCAACGCCCCGGAGTTTTTTCGCGTACGAAAGCGTTATGCCTTCAACGCCCCGGAGCGTCGTGAGCGAAGGTCTGGCCAGGCAAAAATTCCTGAGGGAGCGGAGTGTAGTTAACCTACATGAGCATCCCGAAGGAATTTTTAACACCGCCAGACCGAGCGCAACAGCTCCGACCGTTATCAGTGGCGGAAATGACGCATACCAGTGAACACCATTGCTATTCCTGCTTCATCGGCGGCAGCAATCACTTCCTCATCACGGATCGAACCACCCGGCTGAATAATGGCTTTAATGCCATTGGCCGCAGCGTTGTCGATACCATCACGGAACGGGAAGAAAGCATCAGATGCCATTACCGCACCTTCAACGGCCAGACCAGCATGCTCCGCTTTAATGGCAGCGATACGGGCTGAGTTCACACGGCTCATCTGACCGGCGCCAACGCCGACAGTCTGACGGTTTTTGGCGTACACAATGGCGTTGGATTTTACGAACTTGGCCACTTTCCAGGCGAAAATGAGATCGTGAATTTCCTGTTCAGTCGGTGCACGTTTGGTGACGACCTGCAGATCGTCCACTGTGATCATACCGTTGTCGCGGTCCTGAACCAGCAGGCCGCCATTGACGCGCTTGTAGTCGAAACCGGCAGCACGTTCAGCAGGCCACTGACCACAGGCCAGCAGACGCACGTTTTTCTTGGCTTCCACAACAGCCGCGGCTTCCGCGGTAACCGTTGGTGCGATAATCACTTCAACAAACTGGCGGTCAACGATGGCCTGTGCAGTTTCGGCGTCCAGTTCACGGTTGAAGGCGATGATGCCGCCGAAAGCGGATTCGGTATCAGTTTCGAAGGCCAGATCGTAGGCTTTACGAATGCCGCCGTCTTCTTCAGGAACCACGGCGACACCACATGGATTAGCGTGCTTGACGATCACACAGGCAGGTTTTACGAAAGACTTCACACATTCCAGCGCAGCGTCAGTGTCGGCAACGTTGTTGTACGACAGTTCTTTGCCCTGCAGCTGTTTAGCGGTGGCGATGGATGCTTCAGCCGGGTTTGCTTCCACGTAGAAAGCCGCTTTCTGATGCGGGTTTTCACCGTAACGCATGTCCTGCGCTTTGATAAACTGGCTGTTGAATGTCTGTGGGAACTCCAGGCGATTATCAGTGCTCAGGGTTTCTGCAGACTGATCAATGGTGCCCAGGTAGTTGGCGATCATACCGTCGTAAGCAGAGGTATGTTCGAACGCTTTCAGTGCCAGGTTAAAGCGGGTTTTGTACTGCAGGCCGTTATGGGCTTTCAGATCCTCCAGCACCATGCTGTAGTCTGCGGTATTGACCACGATACCAACATAAGCGTGGTTCTTGGCCGCCGAGCGCACCATGGTTGGACCACCGATGTCGATGTTTTCAATGGCCAGTGGCAGGTGACAGTCTGGTTTGGCAACGGTCGCAGCAAACGGGTAGAGGTTTACCACTACCAGATCGATCGGGTTAATGCCGTGTTCGTTCATCACGTCATCATCCTGACCACGACGACCCAGAACACCACCGTGAATTTTCGGGTGCAGGGTTTTTACACGACCATCCATCATTTCCGGGAAGCCGGTGTAATCAGAGACTTCAATGGCCGGAATCTGGTTGTCGATCAGCAGTTTGTAGGTGCCGCCGGTGGACAGAATTTCCACGCCTGCTGCGTGCAGGGACTGGGCAAATTCTACAATGCCGTTTTTGTCGGACACACTGATCAGGGCACGGCGCACTGGCGTGATGTCGGCTGGAGTTTCGTTTGCTGGAATAAAGTTGCTCATATGGTCAGATTTTTAAGTGTATTTAAAAAGAAAAAGCGGCACACGGCCGCTGTTAATTCTGTCGTTACTTACAGCATTCCATACTGCTTGAGTTTTTTGCGCAGGGTACCGCGGTTGAGACCGAGTACCACGGAGGCTTTGGTCTGGTTGTCGCGGGTGTACTTCATGACGGTTTCCAGAAGCGGTGCTTCTACTTCTGACAGAACCATGTCATAAAGATCAACGACCGGCTGCCCGTCCAGGTGGTCAAAGTAGTTCTGGAGAGCCTTTTCTACGCTGTCGCGCAGAGTTTGGGTCGGCTCGGATGGGGCGCGCAGATTGTGCTGCATGTCTGCTGAATCGGTCACTGTGTCAACCTTCCTTCTTTCTGTTGCTTCGCTGTTCAATGTATCGGTGTTCATCGTAAAAATCCCTCTTGCTGTCTGCTCCTGTGGTCGTACCCGCTGAAAAGTCAGTGCAGATACGAACCAAACCACTGCTGAACGGCCTCGACCTGTTCAGCTGCGCTTTGCAGCCCGTTGAAGCGGCTGCGGAATTCATTGCTGT
>MDTC01094246.1_pt1 | contig 45037 bp, 54 predicted proteins | sample 811181 | NCBI WGS metagenome assembly MDTC01 (sample SAMN05326644, study PRJNA326480) | marine metagenome | isolation source: seawater | place: Pacific Ocean: North | collected 2011 | reverse complement strand
TTGTAAATGTAATATATAATAAATTTTCCATTTAATAGATCAATATGATAAAGTTTTATATACTTTATATTCTAAAATTTGATTAAAATATTATTTATTTTATGATAATAAATGTATATATTACATATTGATAGCCAAGACTATTCTTCATATAGATTGACCAATGATGATGAGTCTATACAATTGAATTCTCCTGATCTAATTAAGACACTTTTTCAGGGCGATTATGTGTCTATAAATAATGATCATACAATAATAAATTTAGAAGAAAGATCTGAGTTACCTATAATAGTAGGTGAATTAGAATTGTATTCTAAATATTCTTTTAAACCAAATAAAAAAAATGTCCCAGGTTATATTTTTAGACCTATAGATGCTAAATATCCTAAATTTATAGTTCATACTAAACTAAAACGTACAAGCACGCGTAATTTACTTGTAACAGTGCAATTTAATAATTGGGATAAAAATTTAACTTTTCCAAGAGGTTATTTAGTTAAAAATTTTGGATATATTAATGATAAGAAAGCTCTACAAGAAAGTTTATTATCTAAATATAATTTAGAAGTAAAAACTTTAAAATGTACATTTAAAGACATACCCTTACAATATAAAAATTTAATAGATATAACTACTAACCGAGAAAAATTATCTGAAGAAATTATATCTATTGATCCAGATGGATGTAAAGATATTGATGATGCGTTTTCATATAAACCTATAAAAGATGGAGTTTTACTGGATATTCATATATCTGATGTTTATTATCTTCTAAATAAACTTAATATATTAAATAATGTAAGAAATGTTACATCTGTCTATCTTGATGATTATATTAAACCAATGTTACCTGATATTATATCAAGTAACTATGGTTCTTTATTAGAAAAAACTACAAGGTTTATGTTATCTTTAAAAATAAAATACTGTACTAAAACAAATAAAGTTATTGAGACTAACCTAAGAAAAACTATTGGTCAAGTTAAACGTAATTATACGTATGATAATTATCCTAAAAAATATAATAAATCATTTAAAATAGTCGAGCAAATATATAAAAATATTACTGGTCAATGTATACATATAACCGAATCACATAAATTAATAGAAGCATTAATGATAATTTATAATTCGTATTTTAGCAGAATAACTTCTGAAAAAGAAATATCATTATACCGTATTCAAGATAAATATAAAACAGATACTAATAATGGTTTATCGGATATATCATTAAATAAATTTTTAACTTTAATACAATCTTCAAGCGCTAAATATTCATTACAACAAAAAGGTCATGCTACATTAAATATAACATATTATACACACGCAACTTCTCCATTGAGACGTATAGTAGACTTAATGAATCAAGAGATATACTATACTAACCAATGTTCAATAATTAATAATATTAGTTTAGATTTTATAAATAAATATAATAAAAGTCTTAAAAAATGTTACCGTGATATACATAAAGTATTATTAGCTCTTAAAGTTTACAATACACAATGTTATTATTCAAAATGTTATATATATAGATATGATAATATTAAGCAAAAATGTTATCTTTATTTTCCAGAAGAAAATATTTCAATTAAAACAAAACTGGTCAGCTATAAACTATTAGATAAATTTAATACAGACTTAGTAGATAATTCTATAATAATGACTGATAAAGATAAAAAAGAACTAAGTAAAATTAATTTAAATACATTATTAGATGTGAATATCAATGGTAAACCAAATATATATTTTCCTGATAAAAGTCTTATTATTGATTTTGGTATTTTTAAAGTTATATAATTAAACCATTTATTTTCGATCAGGATAAGAGCTTCTGTGACTATTTATTTTGTTATTATTGTTATTATTGTTATTATTGTTTATATTATTAACTGCTGTTTCTACTATTGATTCTGATCTTATTTTATGTTTTGTAACAGGAAAATGAGATGAAAACCAACAACACATTACTATTACAATAATTATAATTATTAAAATAGCAAATCCGTCATTTTTTGTTTTCCAAAAACTACGATTAATACTTTCACAGTTTAGCTCCAACAATAATAGTCCGTCTTTATTTAATTGATTTACATTATAGCTATATGTATTATTAAGATTATCTATAATTAAAATATGGCGTTTCATTTTATTATCAATACATTGGCTCCATTTTGATATTATAAAATTAAGTTTAATACTGTTATTTGTATTTGTTGGATATGTATTATTTGAGGAATAAACAGCCATAATTATTAATATTGTAATTAAATGCATTAAATAAATCAAATTTAAAAAATTGAAGACTAATGATTAAATATAAAAATATAAAGTTATAAGATTTTAATATATTATGATAGAAAATGTAATACAAATTAATGATTATAAAAAAATTTTAAATAATAACAAAGCACATTTTAAAAAATTACATGCAATATGCAAAGAGATAGGCGAACAAGTTGAAGGGAATTGTTTTACAGAGCATTTAAATGTTGATAATCAAATAAATGAATTAATTTATAAACAGTTAAATCATTTCAGTTTAGGTCAAAATGCAATTAATATAATGGAAATTGGGTTTAATGCTGGTCATAGTAGTTTATTATATTTATTATCAAATCCAAATTCAAAAATAACTATATTTGATTTATGTGAACACAAATATACGCTCCCTTGCTTTACATATTTACAGTCTATATTTCCAAATAGATTAGAAATTTTTCCTGGTGATTCTACCAAAACAGTACCTGAATTCTATAATATGAACCCTAATACTAAATTTGATTTAATACATATTGATGGTGGACATTTTGGAGATATACCAAATAGCGATTTTTATAATTCATTAAAGTTAGCATCAGATATTATTATATGGGATGACACTCAAATAGAAACCTTAAATAATTTACTTGATGGTTACATATATAATGGGTTAGTAAATGAAATATTTATGTATAAAACAATACTTTATAAACATAGAATATGTAGAGTAAACCGATTATTAAATAAACAATATAATTGGCAAGATTCACCTATAACATTTTTAAAAAATGGTAAAATGAATGCGTTTGGAACTGGTAAATATAAATTTATAGATAAATATTTAGTAAAATGTGAATTTGGTGGAAGAAAACATTTACTAAAATTTAATAAAGATTATTCCACTTTTATTTCGATTAGGAAAGATGATTTTGATATAGTCGTTGGACATCAAAATTATCAAGAATAAGTAAACGGATATTTGAATTAATTTTACAGTCTTTAAAAATAAAATTAGGTGGTGACTCAATCAGTTAGAAGAAATCTAAGTAAGTATGTAGTACAGATTATACTAAATAATATTATAAGGCTATAATTTAAATGGAATATTTTCAGCCATTTATTTATGATAATGTATAGTATATGAATGACAAAACTAAAAGAATGATTTTATTTTTATCAGGATGTATGGGTTCGAGGATAGGCTTAACATATATGATAAAGAAGAATAATCCAATGTATAAGCAAATTTTACTATGTATATTAGTTATAACTGCCTTTTCATTTGGTTATATTTATATAAATGATCTAAGAAAAACCGGTGTAGAAGTATTTGGAGATAAAATATGGTGGAATAATCTACGCCCATTTCATTCTATAATGTATTTTTCAACTGCAGTTCTCCTTTATATTAATAATAAATATGCTTATTACCCAATAGCATTTGATACCATTGTAGGATTAATTGAATTTACTAAGTACCATTTAGGATTTATGATCTAAACATTTAATCTCACTTTAAGGTAAAAGATTTACCCAACCATACCGCATTATCAGATGCATCAATATCAACTGGTCCCCTATTGAGTTTTTTTCCTTTTTGCATTGGTTGACACTGCATCATGCCAGTAATACTATTAAATTTTATAATTTTATAAATTTGTTCTCCGCCGGGCATCCTAATAAATGAATTTAAAGGCATTTCAGCTAATGCAAATTCATTTCCTGGGATTTCGCCACATGCATGTGCCTGATCAATAGATTTATAAAAATCTATATCATATTTTTTACCAGATATTGTTTGTGTACGTATTTCATTTTTATCATTATCTTTATCGCATTTTTCCTTTATTTTTTTATTGCGTAGTTTGGCACGCTGTTGCTTCTTTCTCCCTCCGCCTATTTGTTCCGACATTAAATAATTACGGACAACCATCTGTCCAATTCTGCCATTAGTTCTTACCCTTCTATTAGTATGTGGATTTACTATTGTATGATACATATATATATATATACATATTTTAGTTATATTGATGATTAATATTTAGTAAATGTGAATTTGGTAATATAAACATTTATACCGGTTAGGAAAGATGATTTTGATATAGTAGTTGGTCATCAAACGTAATTTTTATTTTTAAAACTTCAAATGTAAAAATAAAAATTTAATTAATATTTTAAAGTTATTACTAATTACGCATACTTATTACCCTAAACCATTTCTTCTAACTTACTAATGCGTGGAATCAATGGTCCTTCGTAAACTGATCCGTTAAGTGTATATTCCAACTCAGCCAGCCTATCTACAAGAGAGTTCTCTGGTTCGGTAGATTCATCGAACTTGTATGTACCTAATTTTTTCTCCAAATCACAGATCCTCTCCTTAATAGATTTGTTATTAAACATCGCTTGTGATGGAATTGGAAGACTACTGGGCGAAGGACTTACAATTGAAGAATATGAACGATTCTCCGTACCAACTCCTGTAGCAGTACTCCTTGAGAGTGATGGCTTAGGAAGATCATTAACAATACCATCATCAGTATATTGATATGACGATGTTTCTTCCCTATCAAATACAGAAACCATAGATGCTGTTACACGTGAAGCAATTTGCTGCCGTGCATTAGCTACTGATGAAAGGTACTTAATAGTCTTAAAAGTAGATGGCAGATCTTTAATCTTCTGCAACTGTTCTTCTGTAACAACTTGTATGTTACATTGTTTGTTTAATTCCTTAATTGTAACCACATCATTCTTAGTAAATGGATTAAACTTAGCTACAAGATAAGATATACGGTCGTACTCTTCACAATCAAGTACAGTGCGCAATGCATCCCACGATGTGCCTACTGGGTCGTCGACAGGACTGTCAAGATCACCCGTTTGGAAGAAAAGCTTAATCATATTGCTACTGAAACCACTTACTTGAACAAGTCCAGGGTCATCGGCGCCACATGGATGAGCAATAGAACTCTTTGCATTCCAAAAGATCATCTTCTCACATTCACCACACGGGTATTTCTTTAGAACAGAGTTAATCGTCTTAATCAATGGCTGATTATTTACTGGCCTCTTGGTAGTTGACTGATGTGTCTTAGTATTATAATATGATACACGTTCCCAAGTACTACTATTATCAACCCGAGTTACCCAATCCTTCTTAAGAAAACTATTACCGTTAAAACCCTCATCTGTCAATGGTCCAATTGGACCATTATTCTGCAATCCAGTATTCGCCTCATCAAACTCCATATCTGAAATTACAATACAACGTGGCATTTGTACACCTGCCATAATAGCCCGGTGAGCGATAAGATTAAGTGCTCCTACAAAGTTAGTCGACATTCCCCAATCCATACGCAACAGAACCTGTACCTTCTCGTGAGGAGTCAGATCACGTCCAGCTTCTGAAAGATTAAATGTCTTACCAAGTGCGTCACAAGCATAAATAGAATCATAAGCTCTACCAATATAATCCTGCTTTGTTTTAAACGAATCCCATTCTTGTGCAGTTGATGGATACTGTAACTTAATCATTGCCGGAGTAGATGAAAATGGCAACACGATATTCTCCCAGACTGGATGTGCGATACCCTTGTGGCTGCACAAAATAGCCATACCAATAGCTACAGCCATAGGATCTCCAGACATTGACCCAGATACATCAGCAATAGGTATGTATGGTGGCAATACTACATCATTCTTATCAGCAAAATCAATGATATTATCAACGTGCGAGTTAAATTGTGCGTTGTAAAGTGTAATCTCATCAGGTGTAAGTGTACTATAAATAGGACCTTGTGACATATTAGCCATAAGTTTGGTTACAATCTCGTGCAGATGCAATTGCTTGCCCTTTGCCTTAACAGTACCCTTTTCAAGGAGCTTTAGATGTTGCTGCCAATTATCTCGGCAAAGCTCCCGGTCTTCAATACCAGTATGTTTGAATACCCCGCGCTTATCTACACCCTTCCACGCCTTTTGGAACTTGGTGGTTGCACGCCCAGGCAATGTCTTAAAATTAATATTCCTAAATTCTTTAGCTGACATCTTAATTTGTACGGTATCAAGATGCTTGTTCAGCGCGGAAACTTGATGCCGAAAAGTACTCATCGCCTTACGGCGGTCTGATGCATACAGATCAGGGAACATTTTTTGAGCGATACGTGATGTAACGCTTCCCTCAGGATCCCTACGGGTAGCCCGGTGAAGTGCACGACCTTCCTTAGGAACCCATCTTGCTGCAAGAGAGACGTTATCTGTGGTTGTTTCACCACGTGAAATAGAATCAAATGTAACCTTATCCTTCATTAGTTGCATTGCGAAAATATCTACAACTACAGACTTTATACGCTTGCAGGGACTGTGATGGTGGAGATGGTGGTGTACTCCCGTTGGATCCACGTTCTTATCAACAAATACCATCTCGTATAGATCAGCCAGATCCTTATAAGAGCCATAGTGTGGAATCTCATGCATAAGCCAATACATAATGGTCGGAATGTACTTGTAAAGATCAATAAACATCCACATAAATAGACGCCTCTCACCCTTGCCATAAGTTCCACGAATATCACGCAGATTAAAGCAAATCTTAATAAGATCCATGAGGATTAGCTGTCCTTCCTCGTTTAGTTCAACACTACCATCGCTTTCAATAAGTCCATGTAGAAAATCACTTTGACCGCGTACATTTGAGTACTTTTGTACCTCAGCAAACACATTTCTTACGAGACTACTTAGTCTCTCGCGTTTGATGCTTCCAAGAGCTACGCGGCGGTTCACAGCTTTCTTAATAGGTCCTTTTGGTTCATTTCCACGGATAAGCTCGGTCGAAAGAGCTACCAAGGGTGCTACATATGTCGGTGTTTCACCATGTGTCTTAAGTCCATAATTAGATAGAGCTGTTGCGCCATTTTCAGTCTTATTAAACAAAGACTTAGAAAGTTGCTCCGATACGTGTGCACTAAAAATTGGATTACTCGTAGAAGAGTCACCAGTTGCCATTTGTGCCATCTGTGCTGTCTGGTTCGTTGTCGTCATTTTTTGTACTATATATAATACACCAAATCTTTAAATCAAATTTTTTTATTTAAAAATTTAAATACTATAGTAAGCAAATATTAAAAAATAATTAGTATTTTAGTTTGGGAATAATAAATTCTAATCTATTTTTACATTTTAAATAGTTATTATACATCTCTATACAGTTATCATTCTCAACATTACTATTATAATTTATTTCTAAACATTTTAAAAACTTATGTTTTAAGCTATCACAAATATGATTATCTTTTAATTTATTAGTTAGTTTATTTTTCATTATAATTTATTATTTAATTTTCTTTAGATTATAATTTAATTTAGTCTATATATATATATGATATCTAAAAATATAGTAGCGATGAATTTACACCATAGGTATAAATATACTCTTAAAGAGGCATGGAAAATAGTTAATACATATCATCTTGGAGGGTCTCCTAAACGTGAAACTGTTTATAAAAGGGACTGCGGATGCGATGGTCGTTTAAACGATACAGGATTTCATAAATATAAAAATTATAAAGATATTTGTAACCAACTTTCTTGGGAAACATCAGACTGCTTAGACGTTAATTCAAGAAGAGGTATTACTTATCAAACAAAAATAAAAGAATTAAAAAAAATAGCTGGTTTATATGAAACTTGTGCTACACGTAGAGAACAATTTGATAAAGATTGTATTGAAGGTGAAGCTGATCAAGGTCATAAGGCAGCAATACAGAAAATGAGACGCCATAAAGGTACTTGTGAAATAACTATTAAGGATTTACAAAAACAAAGAAATAGAAGTGAAATAAGTGTTACACCACCACCTTGTGCTTGGTCCAGAAAACCATCTATTCAACAACCTACAATTTTAACAACTATAAGCAAAACCAATCCAGCTAAAAAATCACCAAGCATTAAAAGAAGTCCTGGTAGAAGTCCTGGTAGAAGTCCTGGTAGAAGTGCTGTAAAACAACCAAAAACAAAACCACAACTTAGCAAACGTAAACAAACTCATACAAAATTCTTTAAAAATTTAAGAAAACAAAGATAATATTTATTATAAATGATATACAATCGTTATTCATTTTTAATTTCACTAAAGCGTTTAATTGCAATATTATAATATTTGGGACATATTTCTATACCTATAAATTTACGCTTAAGATCAATTGCAGCTAATCCAGTTGATCCACAACCCATACAACAGTCAAGTACTGTATCTCCTTCATTTGTATATGTTTTTATTAAATAATCAAAAAGAGCTACTGGTTTTTCAGTAGGATGACCCCCTTTTTTACGTGGATTAGGAATTTTAATTACAGACCGTGCGTGTCTATAACCGTCATTTGATTTCATTGAACCCTTCTGATTACCATATCCATCACCTGTTGTATCATTGCGTACTATTTTATATGGTTCTCCCTTTGTTTTCTGTTCATTATAGGTATTATTTTTATTATAAAATATAAGTATACTTTCGTGTGAACGTAGCGGCATATATTTAACATTTAGTTGTCCTGAATTAACTGTCTTTTCCCATATTATATCATATTTAAACATATCTATATTAGACATCATTAACTTAGCTAAAAATTTTCCACTTGCTGTTAATATTACGATTCCATCTTTCTTTAATATATTTTTAAATAGTGGCCATAATTTATCTAAATCTAATGGGGTATCCCAGTTATTTTTACTCATTCCATATGGTAAATCAGAAATTATTGCTCGTATACTATTAGGTTCAATATCTTTTAATTTTTGCATACAGTCATTATTGTATAATATTATATTATTCTGTTTATAGCTTATATCATTAATAATTTCTTGATCACTATTATCCATTACTATAAAAAAATAATATTATTGATTATTATAAACGATTAATATTTATAATAACTAATTAAAAATTATATTATAAGTAAGTATAATGATAATAAAAACAACAGATGGAGTTAATGGATTATTTTCAGAAGAAAACTATAAATCAAATGAAAAAATACATAAATTAGAAGGTTTTATATATGATAAGCCTTCACGTACAACTATTGAAATAGATATAAATACACATATAGATGACAAATATGGTATATTTATGAACCATTCATTTAATCCTAATTGTAAAATTGAAGATGGATATATAGTCAGCATTAAAAATATAAATATAAATGATGAACTTACATTTAATTATAATGATAATGAAACATCTATGGCTTGTCCTTTCACTGATAATATTACAAAAAAAAATGTATCTGGAAAAAATAATAATATATAAATAGTTATTTGTCTCCACCTAATTGTAATAGATAATTATCTATACTTCCTGTAAACTGTGGACAAGCTTTAGTTACACGTTTAGTAGCTTTATCCTGTACATCTGTAATAGTTTTTTTAAATTTTAGTATATCAATTCCAGTACTTTTGTATATTTCCTGATCAGTTGCTATATCTTTTAATGCCCATAAAAAACCCGCGCCGTAATTTGCATGTAATAATGCAATTATAGGACTTTCATCTTGTTGAGCAGCCGCACTCCATCTTGATGCTTGTCTAATTAATATATTAATTGGTTCAGACTTGTTATATAAGTCATTTTGATTAGCTTTAAAGATATATAATATAGTAATTATCAATAAAATAAATAAAAGAGGTATTAAATTTTTATTCATATAGTATTATTATATGTAAATATTTATTTTATATATAGAGATTCTATATTTACTATATCTCTTACTATATAATCACGTATTTTAGCTGCTTCTACTTGTAGATTGGTTTTATTTAAAATTTCTGCAGCCTTTTCTACCTCGGCAGATAAATTATATATTCTTATAAAATCTTTAATAAGATTACCCTCAAATAAACCATATTCTTTAGTTATAGCTTCAAATTCAACACCATCTAACCATTTATAAGTAGGCTCTATAAGATACATATTAATTTCCCATTTATAGTTGACATTTAATCGTTTATTATTTTCAAGTTCACTAAATTTATTAATTGTTGTATTAATAAATTTAATATATGTCTCATAATCGTATGGACAATATGCTTCTGTTACTTGATTAGACTGACCAGATCTATTTAATTGTTTACTATCGCCGAAAATAGATAGCAATGCTCCAAGTTCCTTATATTTAATATCATCTAAATAATTACTCATTATAAGTTCTGTTAAAATTAATTCATTGCATTCATTAATTTCATTAGATATAATACCTTTAAGAGTAACTGAACCCTCATCTAAATTAGCAGTATCTTTAATATAACCTGTTTGCTTTAATATTTGAATAACAATATCAATTTCACTATCTATAAAATTATTAGATTGTAAATTATGTTTAATAGATTGTTGTTTTTTAAAAAGTGGTTTGTATTTTAAATAATCATTGTATAATTCTTCAAAACCATCACTATATTTTATTTTACTTGCAGCTTTACGTCTTTTTTTAATAACAGATTGAGAAACTTTAATAAATGAGTTTGCAGGAAGTTCAATTAAACTTTCATATTCTATACATTTATCAAAATTTGTATCGGGTATTTTTATATCATTTAATTCTTTATTTAAAAGTTCTTTTTGTATGTTAAGTTCTGAATTTAATAAAGAACCCTTTACTATATTATTAATTGAATTATTAGTCAATAATGCTTTAATTATAAGTTTATAATCTGCGGTAAATTTAGATTGTATAGTTTGTGAATTACCATTAATTAAATTATCCATAGTATGAATATTAGGTAATTGATTTAAATTTGGTAATAATATAACTAAACCCTCTGTATCTATACCTCTTCTACCAGCTCTTCCTCCCATTTGTAAATATTCGTGTGTAAATAGATATCTAAAATCATCATTTGTATATTTTTCAAGACTGGTAAATACCACTGTCTTAGTAGGCATATTAACACCTACTGCAAATGTTTCTGTGGCAAATAATACTTTTACCAGATATTTACCATATAAAATTTCAACTATTTCTTTAAACACAGGTAATAGACCAGAATGATGAAATGCTACACCTTTTTCCAAACAATTAAGTAAAATAGTATATTGGTCAAGTTTAATATAAGATTTATAATTATCGCATTTTCTAAGATTATAATCAATAATACTTTTAATTTGTGATATCTCGTCATTATCACATAACGATTGAGATACACTGCGTGCTTGCTGTTCACATTTTTTACGTGAAAAGCAAAAGAATATACAGGGAGTTAATCTATGAACGGTTAGATAATTGATAAGTTCTTGATAAACATGACTGCGTGATAATCCCATATGAGTTTGTTTTAAATGATGTACAATATTTTGATAAGAGTCTTTATTGAATTTATCATTTTCATCGCTAAAAATTGTCAAACTATTATTGAATTTAGAACATTTGTCCACTAATTTAGTTTTTCTCATAAAACTCTCTAAATAATGTGTATATATAGCGTGTCTTAAAGGGACTATACGTTTATGAGTACTAGAAAGTACTATATTTCTATTTTTTACAGTTTTAACCCAATCGCAAAATTCAATAGGATTATCTACAGTCGCAGACAACATTATAATTTGTATAGAATCTGGAAGTAAAATGATTGATTCTTCCCATACTTTACCTCTATCTTTATCATTAATATAATGAATTTCATCAAAAACTACTAATGAAAAATCTTTATGTAAATCTATTTCTATTTCGATACGGTTTGAAATATCCTGTATTTTTTTATTAAATAGCAAATTACGTAAAATTTCAGTTGTCATAATAAGAATATTACCATTTGGATTATATTTAATATCACCCGTTAAAATTCCTACATCAGCTTCTGGAAAATTTTCTGTAAATTCTTTAAATTTTTGATTTGATAAAGTTTTAATAGGCGTGGTATATATAGCTTTTTTACCATTTTTTATAGCGTTTTTTATAGCGTATTCTGCAGGCAATGTTTTTCCAGAACCAGTCGGTGCAGCTATAAATACATTATCACCATTAAGATATGAATCAATTGCGTTTTTTTGAAAATTAGAAAGTTCAAACGAATATTCATTGAAAGACCGAGAACCTTTATATTGAGTGTCTATTATTGTTAATTTAGCCATTTTTATGCTTAAAAATTTTAAGATTATTTATCAAATTTTAATTAAAAATATTTAAAGATAAATACAAATATATGTATATAACATAATGACTTATTATTGCGAAGATTATCTCTGTGATTATGAAAATAAAATAACAGAACCAATGTATGGACCAGAAGTTTATAATTTATTAGACACGGCTTGTTTAGTATCATTAGGTATGTTAGGTAGTGCACTTGTATTACAAATAGGATTAATAACGTACTCTTTATTTAAAAACTTTAGTGTATCTAAACAAACTTTAGATGAACCAACCGATAAAAAAATAAAAATAATAAGAGGTGTTCCCGGTATAGGAAAGCGCAATTATGTATATTATTTAGAAAGCAATTTAAATAGAGAATATATTATATGTGATTGGAACAACTTCTTTATTAAAGATGGAAAATATGAATTTAATGGTAAAGATACATCAAAAGCTGAAAGTTATTGCTTGCAAACATATTTAAATGCTATCAAAAACGATATCAAAAGAATATATGTAATTGGGAATTTTAATCAAAAATGGCAATATGACAATTATATTAAACTGGCTAATTTATTCAATTATAAAGTTGATATTACAGAATTGGAATGTAAAAATACTACTGAATTAATGTATTACAATAACCGCTCTGTTCATAAAATACCTTACACAAAGTCATTAAAAGTATTTCAAAATTGGGAAGAAGATAATAGAGCTTATAAACGAATTCCATATTTAAATAACAATAAAGCAATGGAATTTACTTATTTAATACAAACTGATAGTGAAAATGAATTTCATGAATGTAATGAAAATAGTAGTAAAAGTGATAGTGAAAATACCGGTGGTTGCGTTAACGCAACTTTATTACCTAATAATAGCACTTTTGATAATCCACAAAGCAGAGAAATTACAGCAATTACAGAAATAGATCTTTTAACATTTAAAGAATTTCAAAATAAAATTAAAAAAATAGAGGTATTAGCTGAACAAGATGATGAATATTATGAATCAACTTCTCCTATTAATAATTTAGAAACCTATATACTTTAATATAATTAAATATTTATGCGTTATCATAAATATTTAAAAATAAAGTTTTATTTATATAAATGTCTTTTAAAACAAAACCAATTCTTGATTCGAATAATGAATTTATATACTTTACGGGTAAAATATCTAAACATATTTTTTCAAAAAATAACGATAATATGATAGGAGTTAATATTAATGACTTAAAAGTATATGATAAATTTTATAAAGATGAGTGCCTCCAACTTATAAAAAAATTACAAAATAAAAATGTTAAGTTATATAAAAAAGAAATACCCCGACCATATTTAGTTCTTTTTGCACCTAAGGCTGTTAATAAAGATTTAAGTGTTAATAAATATCCAATAGGTACATATGTTAAATTTATTGTTGAACAAGGGCATAAGATTGTAAAAGATAAAAAAGATCAAATATTTAATGTAACTAATTTAGAAGTTGATACATCTCATAAAAAAAATATAGAAAAAAAATACGGAACAGGGATATTTATCAACTCTAAATTTACACCTATAGATGAATTATCATTTAAAAGTCCTATATTAATATCTTTATTAGATAAAGTATACGATAATAACACTGGAGATATTGATCATATACTAAATTTAAATACATTAATAAATAAGTGGCTTTCTAAAGGTATTGAACATCAAAAAAAACAAGAATATGAAATAGAAAGAAAAAAATTAGAATCTAAAAAAAAAGATGAAGTTAAACAAACTTCAGAAGCACTCGTAAAAGCACTTCAAAGTGTTAAAACAATATATAATGAAACAATATCACAACAATAATACAATATTATATAACTTATATAATATAGTATGATATCTGATTTATATGAGCTATCAACAGATGCTTGGAATAGTACTAAACAAACTTATAAAGAAACCACCTATTTTACTAAAATAAGCATATTACTAATAATTATTACATTTATAATTGGAGGGTTTTTTGCATTTGGAATATTAATATTTAGAGGTACCTTAAATTTTTTAAATGTACCATTTAGACCAATAAGCGACCCTAAAATATTTAATTAGCTTTAATTATGATAATTTTTTTCCAAAATAACCACCGGCTAAAGCACTTCCACCTGCAATATATCCTACTACAGATCCTGTCGCACCTGCTGCTAATGATAATGGTAATGATAATAATGCAAGTGATACCGCTCCTATAGCAAGAGGTTTAATTGTAAATTTTCTACCAGAAGCAATTTCTAATTGACGTGTAGCATTAACAGATATATCATTAGTTTCTTCAATTGTCTCTTGTATGTGACATATATCAGAATCTTGAATATCTATTAAACTTGCTAATTCCGCCTGTATTTCATTTATAACCCGTGATTGTTTTAATACAGACTGTAATTCCTCTTTTTCTTCTTCATAATTATATGGAATTTGTTTTATATTTAATAATTTATCACCCATATAATATTATATTTAATTAAATTTTAATATAATTTTTAAATTTGATTAAATATTATTTATTTTCATTTTAATAAATGAATTCGGAAAGTAAAAAAATTAAAGTAAAAGTAAAACTTTCACAAGCAACATCTAAACTTAATATTGAAAGTTATTTAAATATTTTATATCCAGATTTAGCTCTTTCTAAACAAGAATTACAATACGATTTAAATATTGAGGAAGAATTTAAAAAATATATACCAGTTGAAAATAACAAAGTTAATTTAGATATTATATCAAATCTTCCTACTCTTGAATTTTCTAATATTGAGGACGATTGTGGCGAAGACTATCTAAATGATCAAGATAATGATATAACAAATGAAAATATAGAAGAAGAAATAGACAAAGACTCTTTAGAAAAAGAGTCCATTGGAAATAAAACGTACTATTTTGATTATACAAAAGGAATAATATATGATTTACAATTTAATATAATCGGCAATATAGATGAACTTGGTGAGATTAATATTGCCTAAATAAATAACCCATATTTTAAATTCATTAACTTTATCCATTCTGATGGTAAATTTTTATATATTTTTTCTTTGATATTATCTCCACCGCCTGTTTGTAAATCATAAGATTTATTATTATATTTTTTCATATCTAAATTCTTACAACGTATCATTTTTTCACGTAAATAGCAAACTACAGAAAGCCTATTAAAATGCCATTTATTATTAATATCACGCTCTTTAAAATTACCACCTGCCGAATGAACTGGTTTAAACTCTGTATTAGCGTGCCATTCATGAACATCCATTGCTAAAAAATCGCCTGTACGTACATTAGCAGCTACTCCATATTGAGGAAAACCTGTATAAGCTCCTTCATACTTATTAGGATTTTCACTATCTTCAATAACCATTAAATTTCCAAAACCATCAATATAATCTCCTGCATCTTTATGTAAAGCAGTTCTCCAAGAATAATTAATAGTAACTGTTGAAAATGCTGTATCTTCTATTGCAAATTCTTTAACTTCTTGACATTGTTTTAATTGTTTTTTATGTAATTCAGGTGTTAGTTTTTTAAATTGTCTATCCGCTGCTTTTAAAAAACCTAATGATTTTTTCCATAGTTCCGGATTATCACGATTATAAGCCGTTAACCTACAGGGTGAACCATTTTTCTTTAATAAATTCCTGTCAATTTTATCATAATAGCCTATTATGTTAGATGGTGCTAAATTACCGACCATTTGTTTACTTGTTTTGCCACTGTGTGATGATACAAAGCCGGTTCTAAATTTTTTTTTATTTACAAAATCGCCAACATATGAAGGTAATTTATTTCGATCTAAACTTCCTGCAGATGCTCCTCTATTATCTCGTTTTACTTTAGCAGCAGATCTATATGATTCCAATGCTGCATCGGTTAGTTTTTTTGGTATTACATTTTTCCGTAATTTTAATAATAATTTTCCACTCTCAGTATAAACATCGGCATCTTCATCTACAATTATATTATAATAACTTTCATCAAAATGCTCTCCTTCGCGCTCAGCAATTTCCGAATCTGACATAATTTTACTAACGATGATTTTCTTAACCATTATTAATATATAATAATATAATTTATTTAGAAGTGATAAATAATCGGATTTGTTATAAAATATAATTCTTCATATATATTAATATGAGTGATTTAAAAAATAGAAGAGTTGCCTATGAAACACTTATTAAAAAAATAGTTGAAAAAATACCAAATGAATCGGATAAAAAATTTATTAATAAGAATATGCAATCTATACTTAATAATTTAATAAAATTTTCAGATTATATTAATAAGGTCATTAATATATCTTCAGAAGATATACCATTTACCGAAAAATTACAAAAAATTACAAAAAAAAAATTATTTAGTGAAAAATTATCACTTAATCAAGCAAGAGAAATAATGGACAAACTTTATAAAAATTTTAAATTAAATAATGATTTAAAATCTCAATCAGGTGGCGCTTATTTATTTGATTTAACAGCAGATAATGATAATGGTAGATTTGCAGAATGGCTTACTAATACACCAGATGATAAAACCGGTCAAAGTATGAATAATAAGCTATTTATTCAAGCCTGGCTTAAACAATATATTGAAACAAATGAAGCAAATGCTAAACATTTCGTATCAAGTTTTTGTACTAAAATGGATGATCCAGCAGGATGCTCCAATTTAGAATCTATACAAAAAGAACTTATTAAAAGTCTACTTACTGAATATGCTAATGATGAGTTATTAGGCTCTGAGACTAAAAATATACTATCAAATGAAGATAAATTGAATCAACGTGTCGATGAACTTTCAAAATCATTAGTAAATATGACTAAAAAAGTTAAAGCTCAAAATATATACACCCATATAGCAGATATAGATATAGATCATCTTGAAATTGATGAATTAAAACAAGAGGTCAGAGATCAAAATACCTATTTAAAAGAAATAGACTCAGCTATAAATAAAACTGCTGAAGCTGGTAAGAATACAGATTCTCTTAGAGAAAAAAAAATAATATACGAAGCTAATATTGAAAAATTAGCATCTGCTATTGGTAATAAAAAAAATGAAGAAAAATCTGCTAAAAAATTACAGACTATGTTTAAAGAAGGCATCTCACAGTCTGAAATACCAAGAACTGAAGAAGTAATAGAAAGTATGAGTGAACAAGATGCCGAATTAAGTAATGATTTTGAAGCAAAAAAAGAGCTTCTGGAAAGTAAATTAGATCCTAATATGCTTTTTATATTAAAACAAACAATAGAAGAAGCTAAACGAGAAGGCGCTGCAGAAGGTCTAAAACAAGTAGTAGAAGGAACTAAAAAAGATGTTACAAGTATAAATGAAAAATTTAATAAAATTAAAAAAGATAATCCCCAATGTAAATTACCAAAATACGCACTTAATCCTATAAAAATAGCTTCATTAAGAAAAATGCGTCAAAATGTAGATGAAAGTGTAGGATTTTGCTTTTCTAATATGACATTATTATCTACTAAATTATTTTCAAGTTTTCCAAAATATGCATCACTTATTTTATCTAAATGGTTTTCTGATTTAGCTCAATTATATAATTTTGATTGGCACGATTTTGCAGATTTCTCAAGAAAATTAGATTGGGTATATGTTTATCTTTTTATTATGTCTTCTGTACCAGTTCTTGGATTTTGGTCTGATTTGTTAATTATTTTTAGAGCAATCAAAGAAGGCAGAGGATTTTTAAGTATTCTTACATTTGTAACTACTATTATTTCTTTATTTACTTTTCATATGATTGATGCTGGTGCAATTATTAAAATGTTATATTTTTTAGATGTTGTATCATATAATTCTGCTAAATATGATGGACATAAACCAAGTAAAGGTGATGATGAGGTAATTTATTCAAGGAGTCCTGTTGATTTAAAAACAACTTCAAAAATAATGGATAAATTAGAATCCAAACCAAGTGGTAGCACTGGTGGTATAGGATCATTTTTTAGTAATTTATTTGGTACTTCTGATAAAAAAAAATCAGGAGAACCAGGTCAACCAGGACAACCCGGTCAACCAGGACAACCAGGTCAACCAGGACAACCAGGTCAACCAGGACAACCCGGTCAAGTTAATCAGGTTGCTGATATATGTGAATTAATTAAAAGTAAATTAACTGATATTACAAATAATACAGATTTAGATCAATATACTAAAGATGATATAATTCAGGAAAGTGTTGATGAAACAAAAGATGATGATGGTAATTGTAATTATGACAACGCTTTAGAATACGCTTTATCAAGCATAAATGAAATTGAAGATCATAAAGATGATACTAACCCAAATGAACAAGGTTTACAACAAAAAGAAATTAAACCAATCACTGATCCTAAATCAGAGTATATAAGAAAAGATGGTAAACAAATGCGCGATGGAATACGTACATCTATAGATCAAGATACAGCGGGTGAAACTATGTCACTAAAAAATTTTGAAAGAAAATCTAAAATAAAGGTTGATATAGGATCTGATGATTTAGATGAAGGTGATGATGGTGACGGTGAGGAGGCAAGTTTAATAGATCATTCGCAAAGCCATATTGGTATTAATATAGAACGCCCCACTGATTTGTTACCTCACTTATGGCAAAATTGTGAGAGGTGTCTAAATTATAAATCTATTAATTTAACTAACAGACATTTAAGACAGAAAGAAATGATTTGTAAACTATGTATGTGTCCTGTTTGCGAAAAAAATATAGAAGATGGATCTGAAAATAAACAATGGATTGAAGATGGTGAAATAACTAATCGTGAATTAATTAAAACAATAGACGATGTCCGTGATGGAAATACAAATACGTGTACTAATTGGAATTATCACTATCTAATAATTAAACGTATTTTAAGAGACAATGGGGGTAGCTTCTCGGGGTTTCATTCACTGGTAAGGGATATCATAGAACAACCACCAATACCTCCTCCTGAAGTTATGTCACCAGCTGCGTCACCCACTGCATCACCTACAACATCAATCGCTGCGTCGCCCACTGCATCACTCGCTGCGGCACTCACTGCATCACCACCAGCATCGGTAAAAGGACAAATTATTGAAAATAAACCATCAACTATTCAAAATGCATTTACGAATATGATTAATACAGTTAAAGGTACAACCACAACTAAACCAAGTAGTTTAGATTTAAATTCATTAGATTTTAGTAACCCACCACAAGAAGTAGATAATAGTAAGAAATATAACGAAGATTTCGGACCAACTCACCAGCAAAAAGAAGCTTTTATACCTTGCTCAGGTGGTAATTGTGATGGACTAACTACAGGACAACTTGCCTATAAACCTAATATGAGCACTAATACTTGTGAAAAAGTTAAACTTATAAATAATAATAATTTATTTGGTATGGGGGCAAGGGTTGCAAATAAAGATCAAGGTGAATTTAAATTCAATATTGGTTCGGGTAAAAAAGCTAAACAAAAATGTGATAAATTTATTAAAGCTAAACTTGCATCGGAAATTGGTATAAACCCAAATGATCCTAATTATGATACTCTTAATAATTATATTGAACATCTACGTAGTAGAATTACTGACAGAAATTTACAATTAGCTAATATTAAGGATGATTGGAAACATGGTAAGGAATATCAAAAAAAAATTGCAACAGATGCGTCTCATAATATTCCTGAAAAAGGCACTGGATTTATGGCAAATGATACATCTGTGTATAAATGTATTCCTGAAAACATCCCCGGACACCGTAGTGGTTACGAGCCAGGAAATTGTATTTGGACGCCATCAGGAAGATCTAATCCAGAAGGTGCGTATACCAAATGGGGTGCTATGAAAACTAAGAAAAAATCTGGTATAGCTGGAATGGGAACAAAATTAGGGTACTCAAAAGACCAAAAAACAGAGTGTGCCAATGCATGTCGTACAGATCTTGAAGTTCATCAAACAGGAAATGAAGTAGATCAATTAAAACAGAAATTACAAAATGTACAAGGTTTTATAAAAGGAGGACAATTACAAGAAGCGTTAGCAATTGCAGCACAAGATGACAAATATAGTGGTACTGTAAAATTAAGTGATATGAGCGGTCCAATGTTACAATATTCAACACAAGATTCTAATATTGATGTAAAACCGAAACGGGGTTTCTTATCTAAATTAAAATCTGCTGCGACTCATACAGAACTTAAACCAATATTGAAAAGAGAAGGAGAAAGTTATACAAAAAACGTAAAAAAATTTAATACAAACTTAAGTAAAAAAGCAAATACTTTTTCTGAAGGAGCCACTAAATTAACCAGATCAATGGTAAATTCTGCTGGCGATGGCGCCGCCAAGATGGGGAAAACAGGTAGTAAATTAACAAGACAAATACCAGGTAAATTAATAAAATACACGAAGCCGTCATTAACCGGTCTGGGGAACTTACGAAAAGATTTAAAGACAGCGATACCAGGAGTTACAAACACTACGCGCAAATCACTTGGTACTATATATAAAGCTAATAAACAACTTACCGACGCTGCTACTGCAAAAGTTACAAAAAAATTAGGACTTTTGAAAAAAAAAAAATCACCAAAAAAAGAATTACTAACAGGGGGAGGTAAAATACGTCGCAAAAGTAAAGTAAAAAAAGAATTTAGTAAAGATACCATTCAAATTAAAAATAGATAATTTATAAATTTAGTCTAAAATTTATAAATCAGCATAATCAAAAGGTTCAGCATAATCAAAAGGTGAACCATTAACGTAAACATCAGGACTATAATAATTAGTAGATTTATGCATGTTTAAACAATGCTTATTGCAATAATAATTACCTCTAAATTTTATAGTAATTTTTAAACAGTCTTTTACTGAATAATTACCTGGACAATAGGGATACGCACAATATAATGTTGATTGATTTAATTTACTTTCATCTATATTTTCAATTTTATAACAACAATCGCAATATCTATTTATCCATTTTTTTATAGTTGTACAAAGACAACAAACCATATAGTTAAATATTTATAAATACTATTTAAGTATATAATATTTTAAAGATATTAATATAGAATAATATATTATGAACAAAACAACTGATTATTCAGATAATACACAAAATTCTTATTTTTCCGATTTAGATAATATATTATTTGAAAGCCCATCATATAATAAGGAATATAATAATTATAGTATATTAAACGAAAATTTTAATACACCACCTGAATCTCAACTTGACATACCCTTTAATGATATGGCACATAATCGATACGAATATCAACAAAAATTAAATATATCAACAGAAAATAATCACAGTGATATAGATTATAAAAATAAATATATAACTATCAAAACTGAATATGATAATCTTAAAACTGAATATGAAAATTTAAAACAATGGTACAATAATGTAATAACACAAAATAATTACTTAAATAACTCATTGTATTCAAAGAATATTGAAATAAATAATCTTAATTCAAAAATACTATCAACACAAATAAAGTCTGAATCAAATAATAAAATAGAACAAACTAATAAATTGAAACCAACTGTGGAAGAACAAGATAATAACTGTGGCACTGCATTATTTGACGATGATTGGTGGAATGGTATTAATTTAGATAAAGTAGAACTTGAGGCCCGTGCAAAATTAAACAATGAACAAACACAAACAATTAATAAATTGCGTAAAAAACTTAATAAAACACGTGGATACTCTAAGAGATTATTGCGTAAATATAAAACCTTGTTAAATAAACAACCAAAATATGATTCTGTTGATATTTTCAAAGTATTTTCTTTTAAAGAAAAATATAACAAAACGAGTGAATATTTATTTAGGAATAAATGTATGAATATTGTGTATGGTAGTATACCATCTATTTCATTATGGACAAGTAATGATACTTTACAATTTGATATTACTTATTGGAACGGTTGGACTGAAGAAGAATCCAAAAAAATTATAAACGCATTATATACAGAATATTGGGAGTATTACGATTTAATATTATTATTAAACAATAATAGTAACAGTAATAGTAAAACAAATCCATATAAATACACTCTTAAAACCTTAGTAGAATGGTTATATATATAATTTTATATAAGATATTATCTTATTATATATTAAATGAAGGCATTATCATATACTAAAATGTTTGCTGTTTGGTTTACAGCTGGTGTTGTTATAGCATTTGTAATTTTTGCAGCTGCGTTAATTCCAGGATTTAATATAGGAGCCGTTCCTACAGTTATTGTAGCATCAACAGCAGTCCATCTTGGCATGTTTTTATGGATCATGTGGACTTTTATTATGGAACCAGATTCACCCTCGTCTTCATCTTCAGATGATTATGATGATTTAGGTGATTTGGATGATTTTGAATGATAATAATTTAATAATAAATATATGTATTTATAATAAATGAAAATATCTTATTTTAAAATGTTTGCAATTTGGTTTACAGTTGGTGTTGTTTTAACATATGTATTTTGGGCATTTGCTATTTTACCAGGTGTTAACATACCTGCAATACCTACTGTCTTAGTAATATCAGCATTTGTACATTTAGTTATGTTTTTTTGGATCATGTGGACATATATAATGGAACCTGAAGATCCTCAGCCTGGAGCTCATAATTTAGACACTCTTTCTTATGAAAAAGAAGTCGGATGGTGGGTAGACGGTATAAAACAGGTTTAATATTAAGCATACTTAAATAGAATTCTTATTTACTTTATAATAAAAATATATTTATATTATAAATGAAATTATCTTACACTAAGATGTTTGCTGTTTGGTTTACAGTTGGTGTTGCGCTTGCATTTTTATTATTTGCATCTGCTTTAATTCCGGGATTTAATATAGGAGCAGTTCCTACTTTTATTGTATTTTCATCTTTTGTACATATGGGTATGTTTTTTTGGATTATGTGGACATATATAATGGAAGAAGAAGATTCAGATGTTACATTAACAGGAGGCTATGATAGTACTTGTGAACAAGTTGGCGAATGGAATAGCTATTAATAAATAATATTATTATATTTATATATATTAATAGTAAATGAAATTATCTTACACTAAGATGTTTGCTGTTTGGTTTACGGTTGGTACTGCACTTGCATTTATATTATTTGCATCTGCTTTAATTCCGGGATTTAATATAGGGGCAGTACCAACTTTTATAGTAATATCTTGTTTTATACATTTAATAATGTATTTTTGGATAAGTTGGACATATATATTAGAACCTGAAAAACCTAAACAAAATTATGAGGATGATTTTGAAAAGAATGATCCATGGTATTAATTTATAACTATATAAATATGGATAGTTCGCTATTAATAGTTATTTGGATTAAAGTATCAATATTATTAGGAATTATTTTATCTCTTGCTTATGCAATACCTTGGACAGCAGTATTTAAATATAAATCCTTTAAAAAAATGTTATGTTACAGTTTACTTGCGTTTATATGCTTAGTACAGTTTTTTTTCATAATAGTTTTTACTTGGAATTATATGGGAATATGTTAATATTAAAGATTAATATATAATATATATTAATGCTTAATGACCCATTTCATCAAATTATTAAAAATAATAAACCTGATAAAGATATAGAAATTTTTTGGTATGAATTAAAAAAAATGATTGCAAATACTTTTGATAATAATATTCCAATAGATATAGATATAATGAGTACTAAATTAAATGAGCTTCAATCTAATCAAAAATATAGTAAAATTGAATCATATATACATAAATATATTGGAGCATTTTGTAAATTATATATAATAAATAAATGTTCTTCGTATAACTGTAATTTATTAGATACACAAATTAAACGCTGGAACACTATTTCAAAAAAATATCCTCTTTTCTCAATTAAAGATGCCCGTATAATAAGCGAATCTTGTTGTCTATTTTATATATACATAAAATATTTAAGTTATGATTCAAATAAAGATATGGACAATTTTTTTAATGACTTATCATTAGATACTGAATTTAATAAAGATTTATTAATTAATATTTGTATAAAACATAATTATTCATATTTTTTAGATAAATTAAGTAATTGTATTGATGTTGTTAATATAATTAATTCTAAGTATAATACTACTATTCATAAAAAAACAAGTGGTAAAAAAATATTAAACACGCTAAATAATTTATCTGGAATTTAAAAATATGAATTTTAATTTATAGTATAATATATACTATATGGAAACACCTGTTATACAATACGATGAATATAGTGAAAATGTTACGGAAAATAATGCTGATGTAAATATCAAATCAAGTATGTTAGCAAGTATAAATGACTTGACTTATTATAACCTCGCTTGTGTATTATATTATATGTTTCAAAAAGATATAGCTCTTTTATCAAAAGAAAAAGATATATGGTTGCATAAAATAAATACTGAAAATAATAGATGGGAAATAGTTGATTGTTCGTTCATAGTTAATTTAATAGAGACAAATATGTATAATGAATTTAATAAACTTTATACAGAGTATCAAAACTTATCAACTGAAGTAAATGATCCATATGATCAATCAGCAAATAAAATAGCGGAATTAATGAATAATTTAGCTCAATATAGTTTAGATATTATACATGAATGCAAAGACTTTTTTTTTGTAGAAGATCAAAAAGCATTTTTTCAATATTATTTAAAAAGTGACAATTTATTAGAAATTACAACTATTTTAATTACTAAATATTTAAATACATAATTAAGGTTTTAATTTACAGAAAAAAATTTATATAATTAAAATAAATATTAATATAAATTTTTATAAGATAAAGTATATGGGTTGTATACTCAGTTGCATAAAAAAACAAAAATCAGAAGAAGAATACATAATGGAAATATTTGATGGATTAGATATAGATGGTACACAAAACTTAGATGCAGATGAAATTGAATTAATATGGAAGCGTGTTAAAGAAAACAGATTAACTAAATTAAAAGCTGAACTCCGTAATTATGTTGATACAAAAAATAATGAGATAGAGGCTACAACACATTTAAATTCAAATTCAATGTTAGAAAAAAATAAACCCGTTACTCTTAAACAATTTAAACCTATTATAAAATCGTTAAATATGAATCGTGACGAATTACATCAATTATGGATTGAAACTAAACAAAATGAGATTGCAAGTATTCAAAATCTATTGAATGAAGAATAAATTAAATCAGTATTAATTATTAAATTCTTGATCAGAACATAATTTAAAATATTCATCATCATCTCTATATTTCTTTAACGCATTTACTATATCAGCTGGTAAACTATTACCAATTGTTATAAAATACTCTGTAAGTCTGTTATTTAAAATTCGCATTTTTATCTGATTTTCAAGCTCCTCTTCTTCACTATCATTATCACTTTCATCATAAGATGGCGTATTTGATATATTAGAATAACATATATGTTTGAATTGATTACTAATTGTACTTTCACTTGAAAGAAACAGATTTGAACTATCTATACAACTGTCATTTTCATCAAAACCATAAATAATATTATCGTAATAATCGGATATATAAGTTATAATATAATTTGCATCATTATAAAAATTACAACGTACAATATATCCACAATTCCTAATTACATCTGCTATTTTTTCAGAAGTTTGTCTGGTCCACTCATCATCTATTATACCACCAGTAATTTCGTTATATTTACCAAACACCTCATTATATCCATCAATACGAAATGCATCTATTACTGACCAAGACATTACTTTATTTATAATTTATTAAAACATTAATAATTTATAAATATCAAATTTAACAATAATTAAATTATTTAATTAACTTAGTATTTTTATTATATCTCGTTCTAATTTTTGATTATTACTAAGTATAATAGGTACTGATAAACAGCTATAGATTGAAATCTTACCTTTTATTGATCTAAATTTTAATTCGTAAGTCTCATTATTTAAACAATTTAAAAATTCTGTTATAATAGGATCATTATTTTTAAATATACTTGTCATATATATATATATTTATAATACATAATTAATATACATTGTTATATTATAATGAATTATTCTATTATACTACACGGAGGAGCAGGTGAAAGTTTAAAAAATATTATTAAAGATTCTAATAAACTTTATGAACTTGAAACTCATTATAGAAAATCGTTAATGAAGATTTTAAAAAGTGGTATAAGTTTACTTAAAAAAGGACACTCTGCAATAGATGTTGTAGAAAAATGTTGCATTAAATTAGAAAATAATGAATTATTTAATGCAGGGGTCGGAGCTACAAAAAATGAAGAAAATAATATATTTCACGATGCCATAATTATTGATGGGAAAACTAAAAATTGGGGAGCTATTTGTAATAGTAATATAGTTAAAAATCCAATTAAAATATGCAAACATATAATGAATGAATCATCTAAATTAATAGGAGATAATGATAATATTAAAAAATATTGTAAGCTTAATAATTTACCCACAGTAAATCAACGCCATTTTAAATCAGATATTAGAGATTTATTTGATAGTATTAGTTTAGATTATGGTACAATTGGTATTATAGTAAAGGATATTTACGGTAATATGTGTGCTGCAACATCAACAGGTGGAAAAACTAATAAAGTTCCTGGACGTATTGGTGATACTCCTATGAATGGTATATCTACAATATGTGATAATAATATTGGAAGTGTAACCGTAACAGGTAAAGGAGAAGAAATTCTTAAACACCACGTGGCAAGTCAAGTATTTTATCAAGTTAAATATTCTAAAAAATCTATTAAAAAAAGTATTGACACTACTCTTAAGGAAATAAATCCCGGCGTTTGTGGTATTATTGGTATGGATAAAAATGGTAATATTTATCATAATAAAAATACACCACGAATGTATGTTGCATGGAATAAATCTACAGATAAAGATTTACATGTAGAGTTATATTAATTAATTAAATTTGATATATTTTTATTTATTAAGAAGTAAATAAATGTATACTCCATCGAAAACTGAACAAAATAACGTATTTGATGTATACGATAATATATTTGATCATTTTTCAGATACAAGAAACAGTGTTTGGGACAGTGTTGGTTTATTTTTAAATAAACAACCAGAAAATAGTTCTGGTTTTGAAATAGGCTGTGGTAATGGAAAAAATATGCATTATGCCGAAGAACTGGGTCATTCTATAACTGGTATAGATACCTGTATTAATTTTGTAAGATTATGTAATAAAAATAGACTTAAAGTACATCTTGCTAATGCAGTAGATGAAATATATATAGAAAATTCATTTGATTATTGTATATCCATTGCTGTTTTTCACCATTTATCAACAGAGGATACAAGGATGAAAGCATTACTTAATATGATTAATATTATTAAACCAGGTGGCCAAGGGCTTATCTCTGTTTGGGCAGTAGAACAATCAGGACATAGTAATAAGAAATTTCAACCAGGTGATAACATAGTTAAATGGCATAAACCATATGATATTGAAAATAAAAGACAATATGATATTTATAATAGATACTACTATATATTTACTCAAGATATGTTTACTGAATATATTAATCAATTTGAAAATATAATATCTGTAAATGCAATATATAATGAAAAAGGAAATTGGTTTTGTGAATTTACAAAAAAATAGTTATAAATTCACGCAATTGGCATAACTTTAGATGATATTAATTTTAAATTAGTAGGTTTAACTACGAATTGTTTTTCATTTAATAATAAACGAATAATAACTATACTTGCAAGTTCTTTAACAATAACAATTACTAAAGCTAAATCTAATTGGGTTATACTTATTACTGTATTAAAAAGTTCTCTAATAGCAGATATCATAAACATTGCATTACTTAGAAAATTAAGTTCATTTTTGGTAAATTCATTTATTATTTTTTTATCAGGATTATAAACATTGAAACTAAGAACTGGTGATCCAAGTTCCTTTATTATTACATCTGCTATACCAAATATACATAGAGTTATAACAACAATGCCCCATTTAAACCAAGTGTCTATATTTACAGATATTACAGTTAAATTATCTGATGGTCCTAATCTAAAATATTTACTATTATCTTTAAAAATAGATATTAATATAATTGCGAATAATAATGATATTACATTTAAAATTAAACAAAATTTTACTTTATCATTAGATGTTAATTTATTCATACCTTCATTATAAATGAATGTTATGTTTAATATTTGATATTTAAGATAAAGTCGAAAATTATTTAAAGTTATATATATATATATGTACGATACAATAGTTAATCCTTTAACTAATCGTAAAGTTAGTGTACACTCAAGACTTGGTAAATCAATTTTAAAAAAATATGAAAAAGAATTTTATAAAACTCATAAAAGAGGAGGAGGATTGAGTTTTGGTGTCTTTGGCAATAAAATCGCAGTCTCAATGCAAAGTAAATTAGCGCATAGAGCTGAAGTGCCTCTTCGGTGTGCATCAAAACTTGTAGGAAAATACTCTCTTGGTACAGCACATGATTTAAATGACGGTAATGGATTTGCGGGGGCTTTAAAATCTGCGATTTGTTTTAATTATCATATAACGCCACATCTCAAAGTTTTTAACTACAAATTAAATACTCAGGGTTTTGAGGTAGGTCAAAATCCACTTAATATTAATATGTTAAAAGATATGCAAACATTTGATGCTGGGGATGATGAAATGCGGGAAAAAATTAAACAAATATATCATGATTGCTGGAAACCCTATGCACGATTATACCAATTCAACTCTACTAAAGTAGAGGAACCTGACTTATTTAATAAATATATTACTGGTTTATATAGTTTATTAATAAAAAATGGTGAGGGTGCTTTCTGTGCAGATATTATGAAAAATGCTACATTAAGAAAAGATTTTGATAATTATAAAAATTATACTCTACCAAGAGCGTGTATGTCCAAGGTCAAGATTATTATTGGGCATAATAAGAAAACTAAACCAGAAAGATGGGAAATTTTACAATGCGTGGATCAGGTGGCCGATGTGGGAAACGTACCCCTCGGATCCCATTCGATTACTGGTTGTAGTACGTGGAGCGCAATTGAAACTAAAAGAGAAGCATTAGGAATTCAGCAGCAGCAGATGCAGGCGCAGACGCAGACGCAGACGCAGACGCAGACGCAGGAAAACAAGACCGGTATACCGTCTAAGTATTTAGAATTTACACTTAATTATGCACCTGATTCTTTTGAATTTAATGCTAAAAAATATTTACAATATATTATAAGTAAATACACCCGTATTGGAGTAGTGGTACATCCAAACGGTGCTATACCTAATAAAGAAAACCGTGTCGATGAAGACATTTGGAAAGATTTTTGGATTTATGGGTTTGAGCATGCTAATAATGATTATTCAGAATCTATTGAAATTGATACATCAGATGAATTAGATGCAGCACAAGGTGAAGTAACAAATCTTATAAGTGATGTTGATATTATATCACAATTAAAAAAATATATGAAAGATGGTTTAAATACTTGTATAAATAAACTAAAAACTTATAGGCCAAACTTTGGAACGGATAATCTTATGCATATATTTAAAGAAGATCCAGCAGTTGTGAACACGGTTAAAACTGCTATTACAGGCACAACAATGACCTTAGCTTTTCCTGAAATGTTACCATTTATTATTATAGGTATATATGCAAAATATAAAATAAAAAAAAAATTTAAAGAAGAATTAAATAAGGTAATTGATGACAGAGGTACAATAATAAAAGATATATGCATCAAGGCTCACGCAGCTGGATATAACTATGGTAATTTTATTATGCAGAAGATGGCGGAGGTGGCGCACGCAGACCCGTCAATCGCCTCTTATGATATCGCAGTCGTACGAGAGCGGTTGCGTGCCGCCGAGAAGGCCCGTCGTCGCCGCTCAAACATTTCCCACGATATATTTCAAGAAACCGAGCACGGAGCAATGACAAAATCGGTGGTGGATGAGATTAGTGAAGAAATAAAAAAGTTAGAATCAATCCAATATGATCGGGAAAAACTAGATAAGATTACCAAAGGTGCTACTACCTTAGATGAGTATTTTCATAAAAATGATGAAAGGGCTCTTGTTGTATTGTCCCCAACACAATCAGAAGGAAATGTTTAATTTATCTAACACATACGTGCATCTGGTTCACGCCACCGCGATGCTGTCTTCATATGAATAGGCTTAACATTAGTTGCAAATTCAGCTACTGATTCCCATACATAATGATCTGTATCAGCAGGCTGTGGACAATACCACATTGATTGCCCACTAATAGGATGGTACCAGCCTTTAGCAGGCCGTCCATCCTTAAACGATGTAATGGACTTCCATTCTACAGTCTTTTTTACCTTTTTGTATCCAGAATAACTGGTATATTTCTTCGTGTTTGTCTTGTTGTTCGTCATCTTGAGTTGTACATTAAAAAAAATTTAATTTAACAGATCAAATTTTTTTTAATTAAAAAATTTATAGGTAATATACGGTATTGATAGATACTCTTGTAATACTATTTCAAATGCTTTTTGATATAATTTATTTTCTAATTCAACGGGATGATGTGTACATACATAGAACTTTTGTTCGTGATTTTTATTATCAAAAATATAAAAGTAATAGTCTGTTGTTTTTATTTTATCACGTACATAAATAACATCAGTAAAAATAACACAATATTTATATATTATACTATTGTCAGTATGATTAACATTTTGAGATTTTTTTATCTCTTTAACTCTTCCTAACATTTTGATTTTTTTTTTCCAAAAATCTATAGTATCAGGTGTAAAAAATTTTTCATAAAGACTATTATAAACGTAGTAATACTTATTAACTTTTAGTTCGCAAGGCAAAACTTCTATCATTAAAAATTAATTATAATAAAACTTTAATTTAAAATTTTAATATAATTAATAAAGTTATCCTAATAATTTATAGTGAAATATTTCAATCAATAAAATCGGTATAACATATATTAATGCATTTATATTCGTCATTAAAGATACAAATAACCATATTACTATTATCCATTTTGTATATTTTTTTGATGTTTCATAACCTATCCCCCTATATAAAAATAATAATGCACCTAATATACTTGCGTATGTTCCTATTTTGCAAATTTTATTTTCATATTGACCCGTATTTATAGGATGTTTCCACAAGTCATTTTTAACAATCATATATTCAAAAGGATGATGAATAGAATATACAGTTTTAAAAAAAACATACATATAAATTAAATATAATCCTTCTAATATAGATATTATATTCATTATACTATCTATATTTATTAAATTTGATATAATTTTATTTTATTTTTATAAATAAATGGCTATTAACCCAGATGATATAATTTCACATTTACCTGGATTAAATGGTAATAATAACTCTGTGGATTTAAGAGGACGTATTGGTCATCTTGTTTGGGAACATAATTGGAGGGATGAGTATAATACAATAAATAGTAAAACTAAATCTATACCTGTATTCAGTTTTAAAATTATAAATAAATTTCAATACTTTCGTAATAATATATTTCATGGATATGATAATTACGGTTGGAATAATGGTTGTCCTGATTCTGGTTATTCATCTGGTAAAGCATATATACAGTATCATTATTTTGGTAATAAACCAAGTACCTTAGAAATTAAAGAACGGTCTGGAAGATATTTTTTAGGTATTGGTTACTATAATTTTAATCAAAAATCACTCGGTTTTACAAATAAAACTCGTAAACCAAACCGAATTAATATACAAAGTAATAATTTACTTTTACAAATGCGCTCTCAACAAGCACCAGGAGGTGCACCCATTAATGGATCCCTTGTTTATACAGATTATAATCTATTATCGTTATTAAGATTAAGTTTAGATAATGATGGTATTCTTTATAAAGAAGGCTTGGGTGAAGCATATAAAATAAATTTTAACCTTCTTAAAAATAACTTATCTAAATATGGTTTATTTATAAATAATTAAATCAGAGTTGAATAATAAAATAAATTTGATATTTTATTATTATATTTTTTATGTTATAAAATGAATGATCTAAGGAGAATATGCTTTAAATCATATCCATTTATTAATAATTTGGTCCCTATATTAGATGGATATTGGTCAAGTAAAATATTACATAATAAACACCGTATAAAATATAATAAAATGTCATGGAAAACTTTTGATGGCAGTATGCATTGTGGTGGTGTGAGTTATTTACTAAGCTATTATTTACAAAAAAACGACTATTATAACACATTAACTACCACGGAAAAAGGTTGTTTTAAGAGTAAAGAAACTCATAGTTATTTAGTTCATAATTATCATATAATAGATCCAACATATCGTCAAATGTTTCTTCCGGATTATAGTAATGTTGATAATATTCATGGAAATGATGAATATCATACACATTTATTTGAAAAAGAACCATTTATATTTATTGGAACATATAGTGAATTAATAAATAAATATAATCAGCTTAATAAATTACATGAAAAAGTATATAATGGTTTAAGTTTAGATAATAAACTTGATATGTGGCAAGATGGCAAGGATGAATCTCGTAAGTGTGATTTGGATAAAGTTGTAGATGATTTATCTTATGCTACTATTAAAGGCCGTCAGTTTATGAAGTTACACGTCCATTTAAAATCCAATTTATATATATATAATTTATAAACATTGAATAATTACATAGAATATTTATTTATTATTTACATCTCGGTATACTTAACTTTAAAAGTACCTTAATATTATTCTCCCATAATTTACGTATATTTTCATTAGGATTTGCGTAATCAATTATAGGCGTATTTACTTTTATTTTAGGATTATTAATAATATTTTCCAATTTGTTTAATGATATAACCGCAGACCTATAACTGACAATTACTGTATTAAGTAATGAAAATCTAATTTCTAAATATTTTTTATTGTTTTTAAAAGATTTAATATTCAATATTGGATTGTCTATAACAGCCGTATAAGATTTTTTCTTTGATGGTTGAAAAAGGTTATTTAAATGGTCTTTTATCTTTTTAGAAAGGGTAGTGGTATTTAAACGATTAACATTATTCAGTAATACATAATATATACTAAATGAAGTTCTTGACATTATATCATATAACGGTATATTAAATATTTTACATTTTAATTAATTTAAGCCGATTTCACAGCATTAAAAAACTTATATAAAAAAAAAGCTCCAAACGCTCCAAATAATCCCATAATAAACATAATAATCATTACAATATTTAATGTTGAAAATTTACCCTTTTTTGGTGTAATTTTACCATGTAATAATTCATAATCTACCAATTCGGAATCTGTCATGAATGCGGTACTTGGGGGAATTTTAGACGTATCATCAAATCCACCTAATGTAGATGCTACTATAGCCATTTATTATAAAATGATATAATAATTATAATATATGTTTATAATATGAATAATTTAATTAATATTATTAAGGATTATAAATTAGATGATTCCCTCGTTTTACTATATTCTGGATATTTTGATTCTGATAATTCAGGTACTAACTCTCATCTTATAAATTCTAATTTTTTTTATCTTACTGGTATAGATATTCCTAATCTTATAATAATATACTATAAAAATTCTATAAAATTTATTTATGATTATTCTGTAAATGAATGGGATGATAACGATCATAAATTAAAACAAATATATAATTTATATGGTAAAAATACTATAATTTATGAACCTTATGAATTATCTAAATTTATTTCAATAAAAAATATAAAATGTTTAACACTTAATAATTATGCAAATATTCCATCAATGTATTCTTTATTTCATGATAAAATTAAAAATAATGCTAATTTTGATACAGGTTTATTAGATAATGCTTGTAATAAAAATAGACAAATTAAATCTAAATCAGAAATTAAAAATATTTCTATAGCTACTAATTATACTATTAAAGCATTTCGTGCACTTCTTACAAAGTTTAAAAATAAAAAATTTAAATACAGTTACGAGATTGTAAATTTTATGAAATGTTATTGGGGTCAATTCAATATTAGTAAGCTTGCTTATAATCCAATATGTACATCTGGATCTTCTAATTACATTATACATTCTAATGTATATGATTATAAATTAAAATCAAAACAACTTATACTATTAGATATTGCATGTAAATATAATAATTATTGTTCTGATATAACCAGAACTTTTCCTGTTAATGGAAAATTTACTAAAAACCAAAAAATTATATATAATATTGTTCTTGATATCAATATGTTTGCTATTAATAGTATTAAAATAGGAATGAGTTGGTTAGATTTAAATAATTTATGTTATTTAAGATTATATAAATCACTATTAGATATAGGATTAATAGTAAAAAAACAACGCTCCAATATTGAAAAAATACAGGCTGCTAAAATATTTATGAATCATTCTATTGGACATAGTATTGGTATTGATGTACACGATGTACCTTTTAATTATATTAATAATGATATGGTAATTACTATTGAACCAGGTGTATATTTTAATGCACACCAATACAATAATAACAATATAAATAACACCGAATTAGAAAAATATTTTTCAATAGGAGGAATACGTATAGAAGATGTTGTTTTAATAAATTCTGAAAAGGGTTCTAAATTTAAAAATAAAACTTCAGCTATTTCATTATCACCACTTACTAAATCAGTTAACGGTATTGAAAAATTAATGAATTTATGATATTGGCATTACTTTAAAAGTTTTTTTACGCGAGATTGGAAATATTCGGATAATAATGGATGCTATAAATGGAAATAAACCGAATAACAATGCAGGATTAACAGTGTCATTAATATAAACAGGTATTACCTTAGAAATAACCCACATTAATATACAACTGTTAATAAAACATATTGTATGTATTATACACCATAGTTGGGGTGTAAGTAAAGGCTGTTGGATATTATCCATAGTTTTTGATGATAATATCATCAAAAAATATAAATAATCAAATTTTACCACTCCAATCCAAACATATCAGCAAAAGTAGGAAGAAATGATGTAAATAATATCCAAAAAAACATTATTAAATGAATAAATGATGTAGCAACCAATGCAGCTGGAACAGCTAAATTAACTCCCGGTAATATACCCATTGAAAATAAATAAAAGCATATAATTACACTTACAGTAAACCATACAGATAATTTTTTATATAGTGGTAAGTCTTTCATCTATAATATAAATATATAATTATATTCAATATTTATATTATGGTTTTTCACCATTTCTTAATCTTTCATTTATTTCTGATACAACTTCTGGTAATGATTCAATACCATCTATAACATAATGTGCACCACTTTTTAATAGAGTGTCTTGTGATTTACTTAGTTTAAATTCATATTCTTCGTTATCTAATTCTGTAACAGTATCTAAATTATTGATATTCATATAATTACTATATTTAGATAGTCCTACTGTCCAACAACCCGCTTCAAGACCTTCCTCAATACCACATACTGTATCATCTACCTTTAACACTGATTGTATAGGATGTACATCAAGGAGTTCAAGATTTCTGTATAACATAAATGGTTTTGGACGTCCTCCATTTTGTACTTCATCACCTGCCACAGACGAGTCAGGTATATATCCCTGTTTTTCTGAACTTTTAAGCAATATATCAACCATATCCTTATTAAATCCAGTTGTACAACCAAATTTTAATCCATATAAATTACGTAAAGTAGTTACTACTTCTGACGTATTTGGCAATAATTTTGAATAATTATCTAAAGTAGACAGCTGCATTTTAATAAAATCATTAGTCATTTTTTCAATATCATTATTGGATGGTTCTAATCCATATTTTTTTATCCATTTCTTTTTAACTTCAGGTTTTTTAAGTATTTCTCTTATATGTAAATCTTTACGTAATCCCATAGGTCCTCTTGCATCTTCCATAGTTATAGGTATATCATATTTATTAAATATTTTATAAAAAATTTCAGTTGGAGCAATTACATATTTATCTACTGTTGTTCCACTCCAATCTAAAATTACAGCTTTTAAATTACCATTATAAACTCTGCTATATTTATAGTTACTTTTTATAATATTTCTTAGCATTAATATATTAAAGCTCGTTCTCTTTATATAAAAGTAATAATTGCAAATATATATGTCAATTCCTGAAGATATTATATCTCATATATTAGAATTTTTGGATCTAAAGTGTCGTGTTTGTAAAAAAAAATTTAACACTTCTTTTATTATGAAGGAAAATAAAAATCTATATTGTTCTGACGAATGTTACAACTTTATTTAAAATATAATTTTATCACCTTTAATCAAATTATTACATTGATTAAAATGATCACAATTATTAAAAGAACTATAACCTTTCAATGGCTTTAAACACCCAAGTGGACTTGGATGACTGCTTATAAGAATACTATGTTTATTACCATCAATCCATTCTTTTTTTCCTAAAGCATTACCACCCCATAATATAAAGACAAGATCATTAAAATTATCAGACAAGTATTTAATTATTTTATCTGTAATTTTTCTCCATTCTGTGCTATGTGAATTTGATGAACGAGCTCTTACAGTTAATGATGTATTAAGTAATAAAACACCTTGTTCTGCCCAACTTGTTAAATCTCCGTTTTTAGTTTTTTTACCTATTTTTTTAAATATATTACGAAGTGATGGTGGTATTCTTTTGTTTTCGGGAACTGAAAAAGCAAGCCCCATTGCTTCTTCTTCATTAATATAAGGATCTTGGCCTAATATAACAACCCTTAATTTATCTGGTTTTGTAATTTTAAATGCGTTAAGTACTAATTGTTTTGGTGGATAAATCGGTATATAATCTCCCAGTTCACTTAATTCTGTTGCTAAAAAATGTTGTATACTGGTTAAATCAATATTATCAAACATAGATTTCCATTCTTCTGGAATACTTAATTCCGTATCATAATCATTATTATTATCTATCCAAGAAGGATTGTTTATTTGTCTTCCATCACTCATAAGTTTATTCATATAAAGATAAGTATTTTTAATCAAATTTATAATATTAATTTAAGATTATCTTATTAAAGTTATTATTATGCAATTTAATTTATTACTTTTAACACAAATTATTTATACGTTTGCCAAACCACACATACCAGTATTTATAGCTCTTTATCAGCAAAATATACCAGAACTTAATGAAAAACTATTAGATATAAGTAACCCCCTGTCAAATAATTATGGAAAATGGATGTCATATCAAGAAATAAGCAATACAATTAATCCACCATTAAAAGATCAAATAGAAGTAATTGATTGGTTAAAAACATATAATATTACTAAAATAAATAACTATGGAGATAGTATTCATTTTTTAGCAGAAAAGAAAGTCGTCAGAAATATATTAAATATTGAAAATAGAAATGATGGTTCATTATTTAATTATACTATTCCTGAAAATTTACGTCATATTATAGAATTTATTGAACTTGATTCTAAAAAAATGGAAAAACATACAAAAATAAATGTACATACAGCATCTGCAGATGATAGATATTTTGGAAAAGAATCTCTCATTAATTTATATAATGTATCTTATTATAACTTAAACAATAGTGTATCTGGAGCATCTATTGAATACCAAAACTTGCCGGGTTTCTATACATCTGATTTAACATTACTTCAATATGCTAATAATCAAACTGTTAATAATCAGACTATAATAGTAGGTAATAATATTTATTACGATATGGAAAGTGAACTTGATGTTCAACTTATGTCTCAAGCAGGAAATGGAATTAAATTATGGTTTTGGGAAACACCTTATTGGTTATATTCATTTGCAACTGAATTTTTTAATAGTGAAGATCTTCCTGATATTATTTCAATGAGTTGGGGATGGGCTGAAAAAGATCAATGTAGTATTATAGACTGTCAAAATATAACATCTCAACAATACGTTAATCGTGTAAATAATGAATATCTTAAAATAACATTAAGAGGTGTTACAATAGTTGTAGCAAGTGGAGATGCTGGTGCTCCTGGCAGAACAAATGAACAGTGCTTCGATAATAACCCTATAAATCCTGTATTTCCTGGATCAAGTCCATATGTTTTAAGTGTTGGTGCAACATACGTTCCTAAAGATAATACTACATTAAATTTTACATCACCATTATGTAAAAATAATACGTGTATTACAAGTAAAAATGAAAAAGCAACTGAATTTAATAGTACTGGTTGGACTGGAGGTGGCGGATTTGATTTATATCAAAATAGTACACCGGCGTGGCAAAAGAAAGCTGTAACAAATTATTTAAAGTCGGGTGTTACATTACCTAATAAAAAAAACTTTAATATTAATGGAAGAGCATATCCCGATGTAAGCGCTATTGGCCATGGATGTCCTGTATATATAAATTCTCAACTTATTCCTATTGATGGTACAAGTTGCAGTTCTCCAGTCGTCGCAGGATTAATTTCGTATATTAATAAATTATTATGGGATACAAAAAAAATTAAAACAGGATTTATTAATCCTTTATTATATCATATTCAAGATAATTGTAATAATTGTTTCAGAGATATAACAGAAGGATATAATTGGTGTACAGAACAGACTTGTTGTGAAAATAAAACTGAATTTGGATTTAAAGCTACTAAAGGTTATGATCCAGTTAGCGGCATAGGTACATTAAATATTGGAAATATATTAGAATTTTTAAATCAATAAACTAATATATTATTCTTAAAACAAGTGTTAAATATTAAAAATTAATATTTAATCCTTTTTTATCACACAAAATTTAAGAGGATCAAATCCCTTTTTGTCAGATTCCCACGGAATATGTGTAAGTGTATTTGGAACTAATTTAATATGATCATAGCAGTAATATACAAACCTATTTTTATCGGTTTTATAGCATTCAACATTCATAGCATTATGCCCATACTTGCAAATGGTACACGTAAATAACATTTTATATTAATAAATAAATAAATAAATAAAAATTTAATCAACTTTTCCAATTTTTTGTTAAAATAGTATTTAGGGTTATCACTAATCCTTACACGCAAATATTAAATACCCTGTCCACGTGTTAATACCATAATTATTTAATATTACTCTAATCATTACTCTAACAATTACTAATTTGGAGCACTTCCTGTTAGTTTAATATTACTATCTTCCAATAACATTTCATCGAGATTTTTACCAGGTGGTACAAGTGGGAAACATTTATCAGGTTCTACAATGAAATTAGCAATAACAGGACCTTCGTAATTTATAAATTCTTTTATTTTTTGCTTTAAATCACTTGGATGATCACATATTATCGCATGTATACCAAATGATTTTGCTAATGCAACATAATCAGGATTATGATTTGTTGTTGATATAAAATTACTATCAAAGAATAACTCTTGCCAAACATATACCATTTGTTGTCGGGAATCGTTCATAATCGCTATTTTTACAGGTATATTATATTCGGCAATAGTTCCAAGTTCAGTTAATGTCATATTAAAAGATCCGTCTCCATCAATACAAATTACTGTTTTTTCAGGTTTAGCTATCTGAGCTCCAATTGCAAAAGGAACACCTACACCCATTGTTCCAAGTGACCCGCTCGTTAAAAGTTGTTTAGGACGAGACCATCTATAAAATTGAGCAGTCATCATTTGGTGATTACCTACCCCAGTAGTTATATACACGTCTTTTCTGTCAGCTGTTTGATTAGAAATTTCGTTAATCACCTGTTGTGTTTTTATTTTATTTGGAATTTTAGTATATTTAAATGGATACTTATCTTTTAAATATTTAATTCTATTACTCCATAAATAGTTATATTTATTGTCAACTCGGTCAACTAAATACTGCATATATTTCCCACAATCACCAATAAATGTTTTAGTAGGTATAATAGTTTTACCTAATTGTTTTTTTTCTATTTCAAATTGAAATATACCACCCATACCACTTATTTCAGCTTCACGGGCTAATGGTGCATATCCATTAATAGTTCCTATAGTTCTGTCATCAAACCTGGAACCAAATGAAATAATTAAATCAGATTCTTGTATGGCATAGTTTGCATATGCCGAACCATGCATACCAAGCATATGTAAACTTAAAGGACTGGTTTCATCGAAAACACCTAATGCGTGTAATGTAGTTGTTACCGGAATATTTGCCTTTAAAGCAAGCTGATTCAACAATTCACTATAATTATTACATCCTTGTCCAGCAATTATTACAGGTTTACGTGCATTATTAATTAAATATACCAGGTTTTCCAAATCTTTACGATATTTATTTTTAATACGCTTCTTAAAAATTTGTTTTTTTTTAAGTTGTCCTAAAGATACTGGTATAAAGTTATTGCTCACGCTATCTAAATTCTCTATCATTATATCTTTAGGTAAATCAATATGAACAGGACCCGGTCTTCCCGATTGTGATATATTAAATGCTTCGTTGATTACATCCATTATTTCATTTGCCGAATTAATTTGATAATTCCATTTAGTACAAGGTTTTGTAAGATCAATAGCAGGACATTCCTGAAACGCATCACTGCCAATTGCTGATGTAGGAACTTGCCCTGTCATAACTACCATAGGTATTCCATCTGAATAACTGTCTTGAAGAGGTGTAATTAAATTTGTAACGCCTGGTCCGGATGTTGTCATTACTACACCTGGTTTACCTGTAACTTTTGCATATCCTTCAGCTGAATGACCACATCCTTGTTCGTGGCGGTTCATATAATATTTAATATTACTTCTATACAGTGAATCAAATGCTGGTAAAATTGCACCACCACTATATCCAAAAATAGTATCGACTTTATTATTAATTAGTCCCTTTAAAATAGCATCTTTACCCTTTATGAGAACTGGCTTGTTAAATTTCTTTAACATTTTTATTTGTCTTAAAAAAATAAAAAATATTATCAAATTTTACGTATTGATTATAACTCTAAAATTTTTTTAACCTTATCATAATATTCTTTAGAAATTTCACATCCTTTAAAATTTCTCTTAGTATTTTTACAAGCAATTGCTGTAGTACCTCCTCCTAAAAACGTATCCAATACTATATCATTTTCATTAGAATGTTTTTTAATTAAATCTTCAAATAAAGCTAAACTTTTTTGTGTTGGGTGAAATCTATTTTTCCCACCTTGAAGTGGATATTTATATATACCATTATCATATTTACTATTAAATGTAGGTTTACCACTTTTAACGGCCACTAATGCAATTTCACGGCAATTTGTTAAATAATTTACTGATGAATTTAACGGTTGGGGATTTGTTTTAATCCATTCAATAAAACGCAACTGTTTAAATTTATATTTATCTAATAATTCTTTTAATGGTGATATTTTCCATAAATCAAAAAACATTATTAATGTTCCACCTTTACGTAATTTTTTATAATAAACTGATATAAAAGATTCTAATGTTTCCATAGTAAAATCTGAATCCCACTCACCATAGTCTGTTTTAACACCATACTTTTTTCCATAGATTGTACCATATTTCATATAATTATCTTTTTTAGATTCATCTATATTATTCTTCTCTTTATATTCATTCCATTCGTCTTCAGTTTTAACATACTTTATACCTTTTTCTTCATTTTCTTTTATATTGTTATAATGTGAATTCATTCCACTTTCTCTTGAAATAATATATGGTGGATCTGTTAAAATAAGATCGATAGAATTATTATCTATTTCACCTAAATAAGTTTGTCCATCTATGTTTTTAATATCGATATTTGACATAACTGGTTTTGTATCATTTTCATTTGAAGATAATTCATTTTTATTAACTATATCTTCTGATTTAGATTTTACTTTCACCTTTACCTTCACCTTTATATCACTCATTTATATTATTTAATAAAATAATATTTTAATCAAATTTATAATATAAATTTAAAAACCTTATTTATAATAATCAAATAATACTACTTAGGTTTAATTAAACCGTTATTTATATTTTAATTAATTTAAATCCTTCTGATTCAGTTGGTTCTTCATAATGTTTTCTATAAACATAATATGCTATTTTAGGTACTTGTTTATCATCACTGCGTTGTTTATTTCTTTTATACGACATATCAAAAGAAGTAGTCATATTAATACAAGTTATATCATAGTTATAATTATTACCCAAATCAATAAACAGTTTACGTTTCTTTATAGAACTATGCGTTGCATCAAATACGATAGATAATCTGTTTTTTATATATTCTTGCGAAGCTTTAATCATTTTAGTTGGAGTTTTATAAATATCGCCTGCTATATGTATATATTTATCATTTTTACATATAATTTCAGCAATGGTAGTTTTTCCAGAACCAGGATATCCAACCATAATAATTATTTCAGGATTTGATGATAAAGGTATATTTGGTATTTCAAAATTTAAATCTTTAGTTACAAAGAACTCTTCTGGTGAATGACATTTAATACCTATATTGTCAGCAAATAACTTATCGCTATCTGAAAAATCTGTCTTTCTTCCAAGTGCATCTCCGATAAAAAATGATTCTGATTTATTTATTACATTATCACCTATAAATGTTGTAAAAATAAACGGATTAGGTTTATAGAACTCCTTTTCAGTTGCAATAACTATAAATAATGCAATATTTAATCTTTCCATTACCATTTTTACTTGATCCAATTTCCATTTTTTAGACTGATTTGTAAAAACTACAATCATATATTCATTTTCACTATATTTTTTTACTTTATCTGGAACTTCTGGATATAGCCACATCCAATCTTCAATAGATGTTGGAAAAGTCTTTCCATCTTTTGGATTTACTAAAGTCCAATCATAATCAAATGATGCCATTTTAGGTTTAAATGTAGCATTATTTATATTATAAATAACAAATGTCATATTTGGATATAATCATTCAATATTTAATATTTCAAATTTAAATTTTAAATTATAATCTACTTATAAGTAATTCAGTAATATTAATGTATGTTAAATATAAATTCTCTACATTTCAAACCAGAAAATAGTAATTCATTTCAAAGAGTAATTTGTGATAAAATATTCTGTTCTAAAAACGGTTTTAAAAATAGTTATGAATGGCATAAAAGTACAGAAGCTATTGACGAATATAAAAATATAGTTAATGAAAGAGCAATACTTATTCAATCACTTGAAAATTATAATGAATTATCCAAAAAAATGCCTAAATATTTAAGCAAATCTATACCAACGTTTGGTGAAAATATTGTAGTTAATGGTTTAGAAAATTCAGACATTTGCATAGGTGATATTTTTAAAGTAAAGGGTCAACATTCTAATTTACTCATAGAAGTAAGTAGTCCAAGAAAACCATGTTATAAAATAGATAAAATACATAAAAGTCCATATGGTCTCAAAGGTCTTAAACGATTTTCTTTAACGAATGGATTAGCTGGTTGGTTTTGTAGAGTTTTACACGATGGTTATATTACTGATTCAGATATTTTGGTACGTATATCTAATCCATATCCAAAATGGAATTTGGTTAAAATTAGCAAATGTTTATATGGCAGTGGTGATTATAAAATACAAGCTGGTTGTAATGTTAATTGGAATGAATCAAAAGAATTATTACGTGAATTAATGGATATTTCACCTCTTGCATATTGTGAATGGAAAGAAGAATTAAATGATTTATACGAGAATATATAATTATGATTATGATTTAATGATGATTTAATAACTTATATTAATTATATATTATAATAATAAATGGATAGAAAAGAAAAACCTAAACCACAAGATGAATTCGGTTTAAATGTAGGCGATTATGTTATTGTTACATTAATTGAACCACTTTCAATCGGTCCATCTGACAGTGAGTATATTATTGGTGCAAAAATTGATTCAGGATCAATAGAAATTGTAAATTTGGATGTAACTTCATCTGGTAAATCTAAAAAACAATCAACAAAAAAATATAAAGATTACAATATTGGAATTATATTTGATAAAGGATATCCTGAAGAGCCAGGAAAGGGAAGATTTATTCCAAGAGAAACTTCTTTAAGAATATTTAAAAAGGGTCATAAATGTCCTACTGATTGTAGTGCATACATAAGGGCCCGCAAATCATCTAAATATAAGCTTACTGGTCAAAAAAGATTCAAAATATGTAGATCACACGAAGACAATACTAAATTAGAACAAATTCAAATGGTAGCTTTAGTAGATTCTATAGATAATTCAAAAAAATATATAGATTTAACTATTGGTCCCGTATATTCATTAATGAAAAAATGTTAGTTTATTAATAAAAGATTTTAAATACATAATTAAATAACCATTTAATTAAGTGATTAAATTAATTCTATCTTCGTGTCGTCCTTCTTCAAATTCAGTTGTAAGAAAAACATCTATAATATCTGATGCTTTTATATTGTTAACTACCCGTGATCCTATAGCTATAACATTAGCATTATTATGCTTTCTTGTTATCTCTGCTGTATATGTATCGTGACATACACCACAACGTATGTGTTTATATCTATTAGCTTGG
>MDTC01142588.1_pt1 | contig 45059 bp, 40 predicted proteins | sample 811181 | NCBI WGS metagenome assembly MDTC01 (sample SAMN05326644, study PRJNA326480) | marine metagenome | isolation source: seawater | place: Pacific Ocean: North | collected 2011 | reverse complement strand
TAAAGATGACCATACCAAGGATAAATATAAGTGATAAGTGTTCCCGGAATCACTAATAATATTGTCATTGTATATAACCATTTTCTAACGCCCTTCGTGACATTATTGATATTCGATACTACATAAGCTACAAGAATACTAATTGGCAAATAAATGCCATCCATAAATCGAGGTGATCCTGGAAAAGATGCGAGAGACAGAATAAATAACCAAAACAACCATATTGAAGCTATCACTTGTCCTATATACTTGGTTGCATTAGACCGTAACAGTTTGAAAGTTCCCCATACAACAAATGGTGTAAAAACACCTACGTGCAGAACAAATAATGACAAATCTATAGTCCCATTCATTACTACATTGGTATAAATATATTTAGCCCAAAAGTCACTACGAAAGGCAAGACTATAAGACCACATAGACATTAATCCTGATGGAACAAAAGATATAAGAACTGGAATAACATTGGACAGTGACATACGTCCCACTAACAGTAGATATACCAAAACAGTCGAAACAATCGCCAACCACAATATGCCAGACGACGGCAACAACCAAGCTACTATCAATGCATAAATTGACATAACCAAATAATTGGGTCTGTTATCACGAATGGCATGCAGCAATCTACAAAACAGCAAAGCCACGATAATGTTGGCAGCAACAAAATGTGGCATATAGCTATTGTGAGTAATAGGATTCATACTAGGATTACCCCATAGTTCTGCATATAGAATATTGTTCGGAATATAACTTTCAGCATTAGGGAATTCTTGCAACATTTGATTGAGCCATAGTAAGCCCGGAAAAACAAAAAGGAAAGCGGTAGCAATACTGACTTGTCTATAACTTTCTAGGCATTCTGTAAATAATCTGATATAGGCGTTGAAAGCAATAAATGCCAGAAACAACCCTACCGCAATATAGAAAAGATTAATGGGAAGATTAGTCAATCCAAATAACCATCCTAGTAAACGGTAGAACAAGGATGCGTGCAAAAAATTAAGTGTTTGCGGCAAGTCAGTTTCAGTCGCAAATGACAACTGGCCTATCCACACATCACCATTCATGCCATCTCTGACAGATGCCAAATAAGCATTGTGATCATGAATGTTCACTATACTGCCGGAGAAATTTCCGCCTGTATTTGTAGACAAATACACAGCATAGAAATTAGGCAAATAAAGTAATAGCGACCAGATAGCCGCCATCACATATGTACTACTAAACACTTTTTTCATTTAGCTACTATAAAATTTCCGATAGCCAAGTACTCTAAACCAGATTCGTCAAACACCTTGAGGGCATCATCTGGAGAGTAAACTAATGGATAACCATGCAGATTAAAAGAAGTATTGAGTATTGCTCCATCTCCACTTATAGACTGATATTTGCGTAATAGTGATTCATACTCAGGATTATCATCAGGGTAAACCTCTTGTGGACGCGCAGTACCATCCTGCGGATGCAGAGCAGCAAAAATACTATTGCACTTATGGATTATGGTGTCAAAAGACATTACCATATAGCATGCCTTAGTCGATTTAGGTTTGTGAAAATAGTCAGTACTGTATTCCGCAAGCACTGATGGTGCAAAAGGCATCCAAAAATCTCTCGACTTAATTATGTCGTTTATATAGCGCACAACATTTGGTTGCGAAGCATTGGCAAGAATGGAGCGATTGCCTAATGCACGAGCACCAAATTCCATTCGACCCTTGAAACGAGCAACAACTTGTCCATCAGCAAGTAATTCAGCGACTTTACCTTCCACATCATCATGTTTTTCCCATCGCACATCTTTAGCGGTAAAGCTATACGTGTCCAATATCGACTCTATGTCATCGTCATGAAATTCTCCACCCCAGTAAATGGAGCCCACCGAATCAATATCAACCCTCTCATTGGCACTCAATTTTTGATTAGCATAATACCAATATGCTGCACCAACCGAATTGGTTTCATCTCCACATGATGGAAAAACAAACAGTTCATCAACTTCCGGAAGTGACAAAATAGCCTGGTTGGCCTTAACGTTCATAAAAGTACCACCACTAACCGCCAAACGCGATAAACCTGTTTCACGTATACAACGCTTAACCCATTCAACTAAGAAGTGTTCCACGAATGCTTGCATACCCGCAGCAATGGTGTCAAACCGTTCTATTGTCAGCAATTCGTCTAAATATTTCCACAAATATCCTACGCGAGGAATGCCAGTACGCCTACACCACTGCATTGGATCATCAGAATGCCATTCAAACACCTCTAACAAGCCTTGATATACCGGGTTGCTATCTACATTCCCTTTATAGTACGGCGCCAATCCCATGATCTTATACTCATGTTCAAGTGGAGTCATACCCATCATGTATGTGACCATAGCATAAATTGTAGCCAAAGAATTATCTTCAGTAATAGAACTTATTCTTTGTAACCTACCGCGGTGACCCACACTGACTGTGGCACATATTCCATCTCCTGCTCCATCATTAGTAAGGACTAATATCTGATTATCATAATCAGCCAAACCATAATAAGCACTAGAAGCATGCGCAGTATGGTGATCAACAAAGGTGATTTTTTCAAGTGGTACACCTGCTTTTGCTAACGAGGCAGATCGCAACGATTGAGCTTGATTGATTTGCCGTTTGCTTTGGGACAACATACGAACATTTCTGAACAACTTATTGTCGGCTGATATAGACCGAAGGCCTCCCAACCAAGATTTGCCAAATCTCCTCATGTTGGCATAATCTTGTAATACATCTGCCCGTGTGATATATGGCGGTTGAGATATCTTGCCAGCAACTACAACTTTGTCTACCTGATCAAATGAATTGATACCACCAATTCGCAATGTATCCTCAAGTGCTTTCACAGGAGTACCACCTTGATTTTTCACGCGCGACAAACGTTCTTCCTGACAAGCAGCTATCACCCTACCATTTTGTATAGCTGCAACACTCGCATTGTGCCCATCATGTATGCCTATTACATTCATATCTATACCACCCTACGATTATTAATTGCAGTACTCATAAGTGAACCCAGCACACTAGTACAAACTGCTGTATCGAAATCAGCAATAATCGTTTTTCTAGCCTTACGACCCAGTGTGTCTCGCAGTGCAGAATCGTCAATCAATTGCAACAACGCTTCGGATAGACCATCAGGGTCTCGTTCACTAATTACAATCCCATTCACTGAATTTTCCACTATCTCTGGTAATGAACCAACATCTGTAGTCACCACAGGTAAACCAACAGACATAGCCTCCACTATCGATGAAGGTATTCCGTCTTCAACCACTGATACAAATTCACCCGGATGGTCTCCTTGACCACCAAGAATACGTACGCAGGGCAAAACAAAAATCCAAGCCTCAGATAGTAGTTGCACTATGTCTACAGATGTTAATGCACCATTCAATGTTATATATTCCCCAAGACTGCTATTGTGTATTTGACTTTGCAGTTGATGATAGACTGGGCCATCACCAACAATATTACAATGGAACTGTAATTCCTTATCGCGAAGTACAGAACAAGCCCTTACCAAATCATCAAGACCTTTAGATTCAACTAGCCTAGTGACAGCAATCAATGTCGGTACATCGGATTTGGATTCCCTATTCGGTCTAAAATACTGAGTGTTCACTCCTGGATGCACAATATGAGCACGCACCGTACAAACATCAGAAATAATATGCGATTTCATTGCTTCCAAAGCTCTTTCATTCTCTGCGACCACAAAACTTGCTAGATTGATCTTGTTTTGCAGAAGAGGATAATTTCCAGTAACATCATTCGAGTGACCAGTAAAACTAAAGCCCACATCGAGAAACTGTGACAAAAAAATTGCAACATCTACAGTCCTACCAGCAAAATGTGCATGTAAATGCTCTACACCTAATGATTTTGCATCAGCATAGAAATAGCCTGCTTTCATAAAAGCATAAATAGCACGCGAAAACGAATACCAAGTTGTCCTGTAGGTACGCAACAAAAATAGTATCGACTGAAAATAAACTTTTGGGTGAAGCAAAAGTATCCGAAGGTGTGATTGTAACATCTTAAAAGACAATAGATGACGGTTAAGACAATAATGTGTATCAACAAGACTCTGATCTAATTCCGCTGCATAATGCACAAGAGTCTCCTTATGTAGGGCAAACACTGATACGTCCCAACCATGCTGAATCAAACCTAAAATTTCGCGCTCAAGAAAAGTCATCACCCCCGGGAAACCTTCTGTAATATAGCCAATCACATTGTTTGAACGCATTTGCTCAATATTGATTATCTAAACTCCCTGAACGATATATCTATGTAGTGTTGAAATACCTAATTTTTCTATACCAATACCGTATAGCATCTGATTTTTTGACTATCCGTTTGATTGAACTGTAACAACGTTGTATATAAAGTGATCGTGAAGCTAGTCTTTTAACAGTGCGTAGCAACAACAATACTGGTGACATAATATATACAACTGGATAAATCCATACATGATGTTTAAACACTACTGAAGACCCTCCCTGAAGGGCAAAAATATACATCGGTAGACTAGCACTCCATTGTCGCAATATCCCACTTCTCCAGGCTCTTAAACTCGCATACGCAGTATGACACCTAATTAAATGCTCTAACTTACTAAGCTGCGTGTGTGTCAATTGCAACTTACGCTCCATTTCAGTCAACATTTTGATCAAATACTGGCAATATTCCTTAGTTATCTTTGGAGACGAGCAAATATCCCAGAATTCGCCACCCAGTATCGATTCACAGGTCATTAACAAACGTAATGGTCTGACTGCATCTTTATCAACAAATGCCTTCATGAAACGCTCTAGTGCAAATATCAGGTTGTCACTTTGAATATTTGATTTGCTTACTGATTGTTGTCCCACATGAATACGGTAACGAGTTAGTGCTTCGGGTATCACCCGAGCTTCATATCCTACTAATGCCAATCTACGCCATAAATCTTGATCCTCGCAATAAGGAAGTGATTCATCATAACCATTTACATTAATTACTGCATCGCGCCTGAACATTACTGAAGGATGATAGAGTGGCAAAGAATTAGTCAAGCTAGTAAATAAGTAGTCTGCATAATCGTCCACTTTTCCTAGCCACAAGTCCATCTCATGACCATTCTCATCGACTTTAGACATCCAGGTACCTACCACTGCAAGTCTAGGATCTGATTCCATCAAATCAACCTGACGCCGCAAACGCGTTGCAAGACTGCTGTCATCTTGATCGAGTCTAGCAATATATTGTCCCCGAGCCAAATCTAGACCTATATTCTGACATCGCACCTGACCTACATTGGACTTGTTTTGAACAAAACGAATCCGCTCATCTGAGTATGACAAAATCACACTTGCTGATTCGTCAGTGCTAGCATCATCTATAATGAGAAGCTCAAAATCCTCAAACGTTTGTTTGAGGATACTGTCAATAGCTTCCCTTAAATACCTTGTACCGTTATATACAGGCATCAATACGGTAACAGTAGTCATAATTTAATTACATAATATGAAACAATTTTATGGTCACGACAGAACTGGAATCAACTCATTGACAACATAGTCCTTCAGAGCCTCTTCCCATGGTCTCATCCAATTACACCCCAAAAGTTCCAATTTGTAGTTACGTAATGCTTCCATTCGAATGCGAGGAGCCGCAGATGGAAAATGATCTGAAGATACAGATTCTATTGCCAAATCCGGATATTCTAGAACATCTCGCAAAACCTCTGAGATTTGGTAACGAGAAGCTATACCTGGGTTTACCATATGATACAAACCGTAATAACCTGTACCAACTAGTTTAGAAATACCATTGAGCAAATCACGAGCATAAGTAGGACTGCCATACTTGTCGTTTACCGCTTTCAATGACGAATTTCCATCAAGAATCATGCTAGCTATCTTACCCACAAATTTTTTGTCTTTAGCGCCTCCTCCAATCATCCACCCAGCTCGTACTATGTAGTACCTGTTCAACAAGGACTTGACAATTTGCTCACCCATCAATTTGGACTCGCCGTAAACATTCATAGGACCAGGTTTATCAAACTCTGTATATTCTGTTTTCTTTTTGCCTGAAAACACATTTCCTGTACTAACATACACCAGCAAGGCATTAGTTTCCTGACAAGCTAAAGCGACATTCTGAGTACCAATAGAGTTAACAGAATGTGCCCAGTCAGGTTCCAATTGACAACGATCAACATCAGTCGCGGCCGCTAAATGCAGTACTACATCTGGCTGGATCTTCTTTGCTAGATCTATAACCGCAACAGGGTTACATACGTCAAGCGATGTGCAACCCTTATCCATCGCCACCAAATCAGTCAGATAAAGTTGATTGTCAGAGAATACATCATTCACGTAGCTACCTACCATTCCACCAGCACCAGTCACAAGAATTCGATTATTTTTCACTGATTCCCTCATTTACTATGAATGTCTCTAAAGATGTAGGCGTAACAGGTGCAAACACCATTTTCATAGATTCATTTATCGTTGATAGCCAATCAAGATGCTCATCGCTAGACTGCATAAGTATTTTATGTGTTTCAACACTTAAATCCTGATGTGTAGCAGCAGCACAACGCAAATGTGCAAACATGCGCAAATCATCTAAATCAATAAATGTTTCTGGAACCACAGATAAAACTGGAATTCCCATAGACAGAGCCTCTAAACATACTGAGGTGGATGAATAGATTAGCAGATCAACTTGTGGAAGAAGTTCTGCAACGGACTCTTTCATAATGTGAAAATGTTGAGGTATCTGTCCATTAAACACAGAGTCATAGTGTGTATTATCAATATGCAAATGAGGATGGATTTTTATCCATATCTTTTTATCAGTATCTTTGCCAAACGCCAAGTATATCTTGCGTAATACTTCAAGAGTGAGACTTTCTCCAGCATTTGATGCAACCAGAATTGTGGGTTTATCATTGCCTCGATTATCTATATTCGTGATTGTAGGCAAAGGGTCAAACCTCAGTGCACCTCCAACACATACCGATGTATAACCTCGTCTCAACAACTCTTCCGCCCAAATAGATCCAGTACATACCACTTGATCTGGTAATACACCGGCCTGAAACTCAAATGCTTTCGGTGAACAACAATGATAATTCCAGTGAAGTGGCGTGTGTTGATAGCCAATCAGTGCATCAGCAACATCATATTGACGCATACCCAAGTAAAGAGACTTCTCCCAAGTATGATTCTCAAAAGTTGCCAAAACCTGATTGAATCGACTTCTATCCTTGCTCAAACGATTAGCAAAAGCATAGTACAAATAAACAGCACTTGTTCGAGACGACCACACTTGACTCAATCGCTCCTCAGCAACCAAATGTTGAACAGAATATGACCGAAATTTAGGCACATGTCTAGGCAACCAACAAAAAATTAACGGAAAAAATAGTGCTTTTAGGAGGTCAATAAATTTCAAGTAAAGATGTGATGGAAATAACCGACCCGATTCTGCCAAGGGCTTAAGAAGATCATAGAGTGATGACTGTCTAACAATAATAGTCAGAGGAAGAAAAAAATATTTCACCTCATATCCTTTTTTCCGCAAATGATGGGGTAATATGCCAAAAAACCTGTCTACAAACTCCCCACGATCATTAATACTATCATCCCTGAGCCAAGAATGAATCAATACAGTATCTTTGTGATCACCAACTTCTAAGTCTCCTTGAGCGTGTCTGCCACACAATTCGCGCATGACTCTACACAAGGCCAGCCAACTTCTTACGAGCGCTATACGCGACCATAATCCGTAAATCATACTTGTACACGATTTTTTAAGAGCATTTAGATCTGATGACCATCTATCAATCTCAATCAATTCTATATCAGAGTCCTTAGCATAAAAAATCAAGGCACGACGCAATCCGTGACTCTCAACAACAATCAGCCAATTTGTATTTGAAGACCTTTTTAACTTGTCTATTATTATTTTTAAATAACAGATATGAAAATATAGTAGTGATACAAATGGATTCTTTTCCGATATTTGCCCAATCCACCAACCCAAAGAATTATGATTCTTCCCTAGGTTATCTATCCATTCATTAAAGTCATCCGATAAATCGTCCGCTGCTTGTTGTAATTCATTAGCCATATTATGGCGTATCTGCGCTGAATCAAGATGTTTTTCCCAATGAATTCTTAACCTAATGTCATGGCCTGCATATATCCAGTTACAATCAGTTTGCGGCTGCACAAAACGATTTATTCTAGAAGGACTAGATTTAGCAGATACTAATAGTAGTTTACTCACAGTTGTAGTTGCAGGTGATACATTCAATAATATTTACCAGGCTCATACAAGTCAATCATAATCAAACAATTCTGTAAATCATATTTAATTAAACATCATTTTTAGTAATGTTGTAGTTAGATGCATACACTTTATAAGACCATTTGTGACGACCTGATGATAAATTGATTCTGCCACCAGCACCAAGAATTAGAGCAAGTCCAGCAGCTACATCCCACAACATAATATCTTCTTCAATATATGAATCTACCCTACCACAAGCAACATAAGCTAAGGAAAGAGCAGCAGATCCCATAAGCCTAACTTTCTTATAGTCAGATATATGCTTCACAAAATCTGAAAGGCTTCGGTTTGAAAAATCTGTATTTACCGGGAAACCCGTACACAATATAGCATCTTGGATATTACTTGTTTCACTTACCTCAATATCTTTACCATCAATCGACGCATTAATGTTGGCGATACCGGAAAAGGTCTCTCCACGATTGAAATCATATACAACACCAAGAATAGGCTCATTTCCACTCCAAAGTCCTATTGACGTACAACACATCGGAATATCCCTAGAAAAATTAACACTTCCATCAAGTGGATCTACAACCCAAAAAGGATCTTTAGATGTGGATTTAGACGACTGCTTAATAAGACCTGTCTCTTCAGTCAAAATAGAATAATCAGATTGAGAGCGCAAAATATCGAGTATTATGTTCTCTGATTCCCTGTCCGCCAACAATTTGGTATCTCTAATCAAATGCTCTTCAACCAAACGAGATCCAACAGGACAGTTTGCTAAATATCGACCAGCCTCTCTTGCAGCATATTTAGCAATGTCTAACAAGTCAATAAGCTGATTTTGTAATTCTGCCATCAAATATTTGCAATAGATCGATTACAGATTCATATAACGTCTAGTATTAGTATCTGCTTTCAGACGTTCTTCTACAATTAACTTGTCCATTTCAGTATCGACACCAAACGTCTGAAACTCAGTTTCCATAGCATGAACAGGTAAATCATGATCAATTGCTCTGAGCAAATCGATACCCTCCTGTAGTTCAAGTGGACCAGGATGAAGTTCGGTCAATCTTACACAAAAGTCCGACCTAAAACCTAATATTGGTACCTGTCTCATAACTGGATAAGTACGCACATTGACCAAAGCAGAAGGAATTGGATATCGAGAGAAATAAACGACACGCTTATGCAAATTGCATACCACCTTCACTGTATTAGGTGATTGCATTTCCTCTTCAGATGTAAGCTCTGCAATTGGATTAATACATTGATAAGTGGGGTTGTTATCAAGTTCATTCACTACATCCCGTATAAGTTGTGGGTGAACCAATGGCTCATCACCCTGTATATTCAATATAGTTTGACATTCCACCTTAGTTGCTACTTCTGCAACTCTATCATTTGACCTCTCATGAGAGGAGGAAGTCATTACAACCTCTGCACCAAAAGACTCAGATACTGCACGAATCTCATCATCACAAGTCGCTATTATTATCCGGTCTAGTACTCCACTTAACTTGGCGCGTTGCCATACATGAAATAGCATCGGATGCCCTAATATTAAAGCAATAGGCTTACCGGGAAATCTACTTGACCCCATTCGAGCCGGAATTACACCAATTACATCACTGGACATAGGTTCACTTTGTTCATCTTATGGTATTGTCTCACTCAATTCATACTTTGCACGCCACTCTTCATCAGCACAATAGATCCGGAAAACAAGATGCATGGTGTTCAAAGCATCAATAGAGGAACCATACTTGATTGGTTTCCCATCTACAACCGCATCAGCAAACTCAGCAATTTCATCCCTCCAAGAATTGTCTTGACTATAGTTAGTCACAACTTCGCGCGGCTCCCCTCTATCATCATCACCAGAATAAACCACTGTCATTGTTTCGGCACCATAGCTTTTTGATCCAGATAGAATCCCAGACAATATTATCATTCCCTGAGCTAATGTTATTTCCAAACGAAATCGGTGGCGCCATTCGGTAGCTGAAGAATGCAACATTGCTACTATACCATCATCAGTACGCATCAAAGCATAGGCATTATCCTCAACATCGTGATTCCAATAACTATTGGAAACAACACTATAGATGTCAGAAAATTCTCCTGCAAATAATCGCATCATGTCTACCATATGAATGCCTTGATCTAGTAAGATGCCTCCACCAGCTAAAGCGCGTTTCGTTCGCCATTGAGAAGATTGGGAATCGAAACTTAGCAATTTTGATTTTCCATACACTCCTCTCATGTTAATTATTCGTCCCAGCTTCTGTTCTCTGACAATATCAAAAGCATCTCGCACTGAATCGTGATAACGATGATTGAAACCGTACTTAAGCGTGAGATCAGGATGTCTGCTTTCACACTCAATGACCTTAGCAATATCGCTTAGGTCACGACCAGGTGGCTTTTCACAAAACACATGGAGTCCATGATTTAAACCTGATATGGTCACTTCAGGTGCTATATCATTTGTCATACAAACGAACAAAATGTCAATGTCTTCTGACAATAAGCTCTCGTAGTCAGTATAATATCTCATACCATCCTTCGGGGCATCATTATCAAGAAAGGCCCTGTCACACACAGCAACAGTCTGTAAACTTTGATGCTGGTCGATAAAGAGCCGACGACGCTTCCCAACCACTCCATACCCAGCTATCCCGACCTTTAATTTATTTACCATAGTACTTTCCAGAAGAATGTTATTTGATGGATATTGTCTGCCTACTATAGGACAGTACAATAATGATAATTTTGATTCAAGATGTTTTAACGGATAAGCTACAAGCCACGTATAAAAATGGTGTTCACAGTGTTCTCAAACTTAGTACCTTTGAGAGAGACGCTGGAATGTAATTCAAAATCATTTACTTGCTCAAAATCTTCGTCAGTCAATTTTTGGACAATAGGACTGCGCGCAATATCTTCACTAGAAACCTCTATCAATACTGACTTAAGACGTCTATCTAATAAAGTCTGCGAACCACCTGATATAATTTTTTCCTCAAGTCCATCCACATCGATCTTTATATGATTAGGAAAATCGAGACCCCATTCTTGCCACAAGTGATCTAGTGATACGCCCATCATACCTTGTACATGAAATGGGTGAAACGATTCATTAAGATAATCTTCTGAAACCCCAAAACTATGTAAAGCGGAACCAGCAGTTAGATTGTGATCAGCATTTACTTCTTCGAAATTGTTAGGGTTCAAATAAAAGTTATCAAAGTGTACCTCATCGGTTAACGCCAAACAACAAGGTACAATATTTCCTGTAAGTTTGTTAAGATGTACGTTTACATTCAACTTCGCGTAATTAAGCGCTTCCGGCTCAAACGCAAATATTTTACAGTTTCCCCCTAAATATTTAGCTGCAAATAAAGAGTACAAACCAATATTAGCTCCTACATCATACATTACATCACCATGAGCAAAATAACGTTCAATCCAGTCTAAGGTCTCAGGTTCTTTGGAAATATAGGTTATAGCTCGATACTGTTCAATGTTTGAATCAACATCAAGTAAGATAATATGATTTCTAACATTACACGAATACACCTCGGAAACATTGATGACGCGCTTCGCTACATTCGTAACAATTCTCTTGACTATTCTCTTGACTATTCTCACTATCCTATCTAACAATTTAGCACTCCCGATTCGATCTATGTGATACCAACCAACAACCTAACACGCACGTATGTGATCTTATAGGTTTGTATTATGATCAATCAATATCATTTCAGTCCACTCGTTCAGTTACAACATGAACATTAAATCAAAACAAATATTTTTGTATAAGTATCTGAAAATCAGCATTGGTCTGCTCGTTATCTTTAGACATCAATAGATTTACAAAACGAGATCTTTCTACTGCTGCATTCTCCCGATAAGCATTTAAAGCTATATCTATACCTAACTTGCTAGGTGTCTTTATCATAAACAATCTACAAGCACCTCTTTATATATCTATTCTCCACCTGCTACCGGCACAATTGCGCCAGTCATATAAGTGTTGAGAGGAGATACAAGAAACGCAACAACCTCTGCAATCTCGCTAGGATCAGCTGCTCTGCCAATAGGAATTAATGATTCTCTTGCAGAAAGGTCATCGCGCCCAATACGCTGGTGTGCGTCAGTTTTTGTCACGCCTGCACGTACAACATTTACTAGAACTCCTGAAGTTGCTGCGTGCTTAGCCAACGCCAACATTCCGGCTTCAAGAGCAGCTTTAGAGGCCATATAGTGTGCCATCTGCGGTGATCCTGCATATTTAACAGCAATACTACTTATGCTGATTATTCGCCCATAACCTTCGTGATTCATCTTCTGTAAAACCTTTTTTGCCAATAGAAATGGAGCGATAAAATTAACCTGCATCGCTTTGATTAAATCTTGTTCAGATATATTATCTATAGATTCCACCGGCTCAATTAATGCAGCGTTATTAATTAGGATATCAATCTTCTGTTTCCATGACCACACATCATCTAATACTTCTTGAACACTCTGTGTATCTGCAAAATCTGCCCGTGTCAAGTAGCATATATTGTCTCCATATAATTTTTGTAATTGAAGTACTCTTTCTTCACTGGTATGATAATGAAGAGCAACGCTTGCCCCGGCTTTTATCAATCGCTCCACAATAGCAGAACCAATTCCACCACTAGCACCCGTAACTAAAGCTGTTTTTCCAGTGAGAGATAATTCATTGTTCATAAAATACAATCCTTTGATTCACAGGAATCAATCCTTCTCAGTCGCCACTGCAAATAAAGTGTCGCAGAGCCAATGTCTCCTAAGAGTTGAAGAGTAAGAGCTTTCTAATTCAGAGGAAAAGAAGTCTGTATAACGACCCATACCTCCTGGTCTACCTTCCATCATCCAAACCATATGATTAGAGAGGTCATAACGTTGTGCGGGAAATACCTCCACTTCCAAACCTGAACGAACAATGACATCGGTCAATGTTCGTTGTGAAAACACATGATAATGGACTTTTTGCCAATAAAATGGTCCGAAATTAGGTATATCGTATCGTGATAGCAATACATCGTCAACATTAGGTACCTCAACAAGTATCCTGCCTCCCTTATGCAGTCTTGCTTGTAGTTGACCTAAGTACCCAACTGGATCACGTAAATGTTCAAGCACATAGTAAATAGCAATAACATCAAATTTGCTGTCATCTAGATCGTCTAAAGACTCTACAGTATGAATACCACGTTTCAAGGCATAGTCTCTGTAAGCCACACTCGGCTCTACGCCAACCACTGAACTCACATATCCTGACAAGTCATCCAGAAAGTAACCTGTAGAACTTCCAATTTCAAGCAGAGAGTCATCTTTTGATAGGTGCGGTCGCACAAGCGGCAAGCGTCGCTCACCTTCAGCCTGATATGATCTAAAATGGGACTCTGGGCTCTCCCACCCAGGACCAGATCGACCTTCCATATATTCCTCAAATTCTGATATGTAGAAGGCAGCTTCTTCTTCTTCCGTCATTATCGGAAACAAATATACCAAATCACAATTTTGACATCGGTAAACTGCTGAGTCAGGATCGCCAGACACAATTGAACTGACCAACATATAATCAATTGAGCCGCATACCCTACATATAATAATATCTGTATTTGCGCTCATTTTATCTACTCAACTTTGCTGACTTATTCATGCTTTCTAAATATTCAACCTTGATTTTTATACTGTGTCCGAGCCCAGTCAACCATTAACTGCAAGCCATCATCAAGACTAGTCTGAGGATTCCACCCCAGATCATTAATCGTATTACTGATATCGGCATAAAGACCAAACTGGTCAGACAAATTGCCTTCAAGTTCGCGAATAGGATAATCACTTGAAAGGTTTAAAGCATTTATTAGTGACGACAACAGATCCCTCACACTAGTTCCATAACCTGAGCCAACATTATATGCTTGCGCAGGTGTATGAGACATACTTAAAGCACTGACCCATGCATCTACTACGTCTTCAACATAAACAAAATCTCGGAAACGCTCTAGTGAACCAGTTACCGGAACTTCAACTCCACGGAGCATATAAGACAAGAATATACTAACCATACCCTGTTTCACGTTACCTAAATCCTGGCCCGGACCATATACACTGAACATACGAAAGCTAGTCACATCCAAGCCATCTGCACTAGCTAAACGCAGAAGGTGTTCGGATGTGAGCTTTGATACACCGTAGTAAGATCTTGGAATACATAATTCATTCTCAGAAACTGGAGATTTATCAGAATTGCCATAAGCAACCATCGAACTAGCATATAAGAAACGCGATATTCCCTGATCAATACACCAACGAGATAATAACAAGGTAGATATAGCATTAGTTTGTAAATCATACAAAGGTTTTTCAGCTGATAGCGCTCCGGCAGATTGTGCAGCAAGATGACATACTGCATCATAATTTCCATCGGGTAGTCTGGTAATAAAATCAGTTTCTGAAAGGTCAATCTCCATACAATTGATACCCACGGGCACGTTGCCACGATTACCACTAGAAAAATTATCAATTATCACAACTTCATGACCTAAACTTAACAAACGTTTGACCAAGTGCGACCCAATAAACCCGGCTCCCCCAGTGACTATGACTTTCACAATTATTCTGGAAGCACTGTATATTCATCCGCAAGATCTTGATCTAGTTGACCAAGTCTTCTAGAAGTGACTTCCTCATGCAAATATACTTCGCGATTGTCCTCAGCAGATCGGTATATAGCATTCAGCAATCTAATTGCACTAATTCCATCTTCGAAAGCAATCGGATGAGGTATTCCTTCCTTGATGTCAGCAACCACATCCTTGAGGAGAGGTATGTGACCAGTACCATACGCATGATTAAAATCTTCCGAATGCAACTCCACAGCCTCTGGATCAGACGTGTACATACTGAGTACATTGGCAGCAATCCCAGTGATCACTGACATACCATGTTCGGATAGGATTGAAATAGATGCCTCTTCAAGTTGTTCTTCATAAACAATATCTGGGCGCGCAGCAGTAGTTACTTCAATAGCTCCTAACGCACCACTTTCGAACTTTAGAATAGCCACTGCTGTATCTTCAACTTCCACATCAACAAGTTGAGTTGCAATATTGGCGACTACTGATCTAACATCTCCCAGCAAATATTGCAACAAATCAATAAAATGGATACCTTGTGTTACCAGTGTGCCTCCATCCATGGCCCAGGTTCCCCTCCAGGATGAAAGATTATAGTATCTCTGTGGCCTACACCATCTCTGGCGCACTGTCCCTAATGCAACCTTACCCAACTTTCCAGACATTAGATCAGCACGCACCTTCCTAACTGCCTTATTGTATCTATTCTGATATATCGGAAATATCTTAACATCAGCATTATCAGCTGCTAATTTCATTTTTTCTAAATCATCCCAGGCTAATGCCAAAGGCTTTTCGACCACAACATGTTTACTGTACCGACTAATCACATCGATAGCATGAGCAGGATGCATACCATTTGGAGTAAGAATACACACAACATCAATGTTTTCCTCTTGAAGCATAGTATGATAATTGGAATACGCTGGAACACCATACTTTTCCTGAAATTCCTGTCGTCTCTCAGGCAAAAGATCGCTCACTGCAGCTAACTCAGCATCTAACATTTTAGTAATAGGATCAGCATGAAAATTAGCAATGCGACCACACCCAATAATTGCAAAACGAATAGGAGTCATAATTACGTTGCACCTAGCTTGCACTCATGAATAGATTCTAAGAGATTTTCTACTGATTCAATTTCCATTGCTAATTTTGCATCTTTTGCATACGAACCAAGGTGTGGAGTGAGAATAACATTCTCAATTTCAGTCAGTGGACCAGTGTAAGGCTCTTTACTGTAAACATCCAAGGCTGCACCCTTTAGGGTTTGATTTTTCAATGCTGTAACTAATGCTCCCTCATCCACTATACCACCACGAGACATGTTCACCAACATGGCATCGGTACGCATATGGGCCAATTCCTTTTCTGCAATTAGAACAGTACTATCCTCTGACATAGATACATGTATACACAAAATCTCACTTTCTGCCAACAAATCGGGGAATTCAACGAGACGAACTTGGTTTTTAACTGACCAGTCCACATCCGGTAATAAATCGTGACCAATAAGTATACAACCCATAGCCCTCATAAGTTGTGCAACTTCTCTGCCAATACGACCAAGCCCTAAAATACCAACTATTCGACCTTGCAGTAACTGGCCAATTTCCTTATGCCACACTCCCTTACGCATATTTCTGTCAGCCATGGGAATATTTCTCAATAAAGCCATGACCATAGCCAAAGTTAGCTCAGCTGCAGCACGAGTGGGACCATAAGGTGTGCTACGCACATGGATTCCATACTGCTTGGCAGCTTCTAAATCTACATTATCCACCCCGCTTCCTAGACGACTGACAACACGTAGATTTGAAAAACGGGATAGAGTATCCGCATCTAACTTTTCTAAACCAGCAATGATTCCAATACAATCACTCCCAAGTGAAACAACCTCATCGCTAGTTAACCGTCTTTTATTTGGATTCATTTGTATTTCATACCCGCTTTCTTCAAGCAATTGCATTGGTTTTGGACCGCACTCACCAAATGATGAAGGGGTAACTAATATTTTCATTGTCAATTTTCCTTATAAATCAGATTGTACAAAATCGTTTTGCAATAAATAATTGTGTGTCATTGCAACTGTAACGTTGTAACAATATCAATTCCATCAATATACCAAACGTATTAATTCCATGGCTTCCGCATATTCCACACCCACGACTGACCCCCAACGACGTGCTATAGACATAAGAGCATCAGTTGAACGAGGATGCGGAAAACTACGACTTTCACCACCGTAAGTTTTCATTGCATTAATTTTTGCGTCAATCGTATCTGTAATATTAACGAACACATTTGGTCTGAATCCACCGTGATAGTGTTGAAAAGACCACTCAGTGGATGATGGCACCTCAAACGAATATAATTCTCGCACAGAGCACCCTGATAGCGGGCGGACAGCAGTCATAGTGGCTCGAAACACAACTTCATGATCTATATTTAAATCACCATTATGATGAGTATATACAATGTCAGGTTGTATATCATCAATTAGGTTTTCTACAATCTTAACAATCTCGAGTAAAGGCAATGTATCAAACCGATTGTCTGGAAGATCATACGTGAACAAATCTTTCGCACCTATCAGTTCTGCGACCTTCCTACTATGATCATGAAGTTCCGCTAACAACGACTTATCGGCCAATTCACGTGCATCGTATCGCGATGTAATACCTTCGCCTAGTATAGCAATGAATACATCATTGCCTTCCTTGACCAAGCGAGCCATCGTTCCCCCACATCCCAACACTTCATCATCAGGATGAGCTGCAATCACAAGTACTTTATTGTTTTTCCGCATGACATTTACTCCATTGTTGATATTTATTATTGATGACAGAAATACATTATGAATCACATAACGATATCAAGGACTTCGACACACGATTAGCACCAAACCCGTCGACTAAATCTTGAGATCTACTTGACATTTTTGCTCGCTGTTGCGGATCATATAGCAATTCTTCCAATGCTTCAGCTAAATCGGCATCTATAGAAGATGCACACAAATTACCAACGCTCTTAGCATAACCCTTGTTATCCAACTCTTGAGCTGTTAGCACCTGATCATCTGAGGCAATCAATATAATCATTGGTACCCCTAGACAACATAGCTCCCAACAAGTAGAACCACCCGCGTTGATCGATACATCAGCCCAAATCATATGTTCAGCCATATCAGATACATTGTCATAAATTTGTATATTATGTGCTAGCCTCGATCGCGCCTGAGAAATCAACTTTTTAACATGTCCTCCTCCGCCAACGATAAATCGCACATCTAAATTCCGTTGTACCATTGAGATTGCCCTTAATATCATCAAGTATTGATCGGTCATATCGCTACCACCCAAAGTGATTAGGACTCGACGATCTGTTTTATCAAAGGAATTAGTAATCTCTGTACGAGAAAATAGAAATTGCTCGCGCAGGAGAGCATAAGTTGGCCCTAGCAAACTTACACAATCTGATCTAATTTTATAGCACAATTTTGAGGCTCCCAAATTCTGATTCAGAAACCAGTGAGCTGCAGTTAGATCACGATCATGATCTCTCCCTAAACCTATCACAGCCAGTTTGATGCCACTATGTCTCACTTTCTCAAGATAGTCAGTAGTAGCCTCATAATGATCCACAATCACAACATTTGCCCCTTCATTCTTTGCAATATCCAAAGTAAGTTGTGTATCATACAAATCAAGACCACCATGCTTTTCGTCCTTTAAACAATCAATAGTACTCACCTGAAACCCTGCACTACTTACAATCTGTACAACATCAGGATAATTTTGCATTACCCAAACAATGTTACATCCTTGTTTCTTCATAACTTTACCAAGAGATATGCAGCGCATTACATGACCCATACCAATTTCATAGTTTCCATCACATCTAAATATAAAGTTCATTTTATAGAACTCAAACAAACAGTCTTGGAATTTTGACGCATATTATTTGAATGTTACTATTTGGAACTACAATCCTGCAATTGGGCGACATCTGACATATCATTACAAAACTTAGTGACGGGGAATTGCTGATTAAAGCGATTTCAGGAACTATCTTCGTTTTTGCGTATAACTTTTGCAGGAACGCCTAATGCTACAACTTTATCTGGTAAATCTTTAGTTACTACTGCTCCTGCACCTATCATTGACGACTTACCCACATTTATTTGGTCTAAAACTGATGCTCCCATACTAATTATGCAGCTATTACCAATATTACTTGAGCCAGCTATAGTAGCCGCAGGACCAATATTGGAATATTTACCTATTGTTGATTCGTGGCCAATAGAAGCAACTCTATTAATAATCGAGAAATCGCCAATTTGTGCATTAGGTGCTATGACTACACCTGGCGCAATAATCACACCTTCTCCAATATGAACATTGGATCCAATATGAGCCTTGGGGTGAATAAGCTGACAAAAATTGATATCGAATCTATCCTTGATTGTAGCAACTAGCTTATGCTTTGATGGCCTGGCTAGGCTCATAATGTATTCACAGCCTTCTATAGGAATAAACTCATCCAATGATCTATAATATCTCACCTCATAACCTAGCAAATCAATACGTTGCTTTATTGTTATACTACGGTCCGGATCAGCATCAGGTGCGTTATGACATATCTCCATAACTTTACCATCATTAGCATGTACAATATCAAAAATATCACTAAGATAGTTTCCTGCCCCGAAGATCGAATATCTTTTCATGGTGTATTACAGTCTCAAGACATTTCTGACTTCTTGAGGTGTAGCTGGTTCCAAATCAAGAGCATCTGCTATATTCTTGATTCGTTTCAGTAAATCAAAATTAGTAGCCAATTTTTTTCTCTTTGGAGTAAACCATATATTATCTTCAATGCCAATTCTTACACCACCGCCTGAAGTCATACCATGTACATTCATTGGCAGCTGTGCATCTCCTATACCTCCTACAGACCAAATCGAATCATCAGGTAACTCATTAACCATAAGGCCTAAATTGAGTATATTTGCTTGAGCACAGGCTATATTACCTAAGATGAGATTAAAATAAAAAGGGGGGTTGATGAGTCCTTTCTTGTGGAGATATTTTGCATAATTAATCATGCCGACATCAAATGCTTCTAATTCTGGCTTAATATTATTGTCGAGCATTTTTTTAGCTAACATCTGTATCATTTCCGGACTATTTACACTTGCTTGCTTGTTGAAGTTTAATGAACTTAATGTTAGGCTTCCCATATCAGGTTTATGGGATCCTTGCAATTCTAGACATTCGGACCTTTTCTCAAACTCGGACCATGATCTTCCACTCGTTGAAAGACATATTATGATGTCTTTGTCGACGTCTCTAATGCCCTTTACAATTTGTTTGTAAATATCTTTTTTGTAGGTTGGTTTACCGTCCTTATCTCTGGCGTGCAAGTGAATCATGGAAACTCCAAACTGTCTAGAGTCTAGGGTCTCAGATATGATTTCTTCTGGTGAAACAGGTACATGAGGAGTCATTTGCTTGGTGGGAATCATTCCAGAGGGGGTAAAATTTATTATCAATTTTTTCATTTTGGAGTCTCCTTACACTATTTAGTGTAATAGTAATATCTCATTATATCCACCTAGTGTTTGAGTGAAATCAAGTCAACCGACGAAAAGTTGAGTGCGCAACCGGTCCTTTTAGTTTTGAATGCAAATCACCATCACCAATAGATTTAGTAATGATAGAGAAAACCTCATTTATAGATTTACTATAAGCTAGCATGTGCTCGTCTCTGTGAGCATAAGTAGCTTTAAAAGCGTTTGTCGCCAAAAACCCCTTTTCCAACATCAATTGAGTGAAAAGCGTGCTGGCTACCTGAGGTTCATCACAAACAATAGAAAAATGTGGTAATGCTGAGATACCTCCAACCTCAATTGGCAGACCAATTTTGTTAGCAGTAGACATCCATATGTCCTGAATGCATTCTCCAATATAACGAAGATGTTTAGAAACATTACAATTTCCATACTTTTGAATGGTAGCCAATGAAGCAGTAGGTCCAATCCGTTCAGTCCAATATGTGCTACTGATAAAAGTATTTTCAGCTGCCTGCATAACACTTTTAGTACCAATAATAGAAGCCATCGGGTACCCATTACTCATTGCCTTTGAAAATACAGCAATGTCAGGATTCACTCCGATTTTTAGGTGGGCTCCCCCATTGTTCAATCGCCATCCTGAAGTTATTTCATCAAATACCAATACTGCACCAATATCAGAAGCTATTTCTCTCACATGGGCAAGAAAATTGGATTCTGGATTGTATGAACGAATTGGTTCCATGACAATTGTGCCTAAATCCTTTGAATGTATTGACACAATCTCCTCGAGTTCTTCTATTTTATTATAATGAAATGGCAATGCTGTATTGGCTAAAGCACGTGGGACACCGGCAGGTGACAATCCTGGCAACAAATGTCCATCTAAAGCATCATGCTCTCCTATGTTGGCTGCTAGGTACCAATCATGCCATCCATGATAACCACAGAAAGCTATCTTATCTTTTCCAGAATTAGCACGGGCAATACGCACTGCAGCAGCCATAGCTTCACCACCAGACCTAGCATATCTAACCATATCTGCCCATGGATGAAGTTCACACAATAAGTCAGCCAGTTCCACTTCTTCTAAACAATTCAGAGTCGATATTGATCCTTGTTCAATTGCAGCTCTGACAGCACTGTCTACATCAGGATCCGCGTACCCTAGAACACAAGCACCTACACTACAGTTGCTCATATCTATATAACGTTTGTTGTCCAGATCCCACACCTCTACGCCTTTCGCTTTCGAATAGTAACTTGGCCACTGTTCAGGCAAATACATTTCCGGCCGCTTTGAAAGCAATTGCGTGCCACCCGGAATTTTTTTTATTGCTTGTTTGTAAATTTGCTGGCCTTTCATTTTATCAAGTTATCCTCAAATCACGTATATGTATTAAATCAATCATCTATCAATCAGACGATCATTTTGCAATGATTTTGCATAACCTTCATTTCGAACAATGCCTTGATTGATTTGTGCTAGCTCAGGCTTGCTTTGTAACAAATCCACAATATCATCCATACCAAAATCATCATGATCCAAGATTCCATACACCTGTCTTACAAACTCCAAATCTTGTGGCTCATCTACTGTCCATCTAAAATTGGACAAATCTTCAGTATGCGATACATTTCCAATGTTAAATATCTCTGGATGATTACGTATATAAGGTACCACATGTTCACGTTCAGATTGCAATCTTGACTCATGCCATGTTTGCTTCAATACAGCAAATGAGAATACAGAAACATCTAACCCGTCAGGATATGTACAAGGCAATGTATTGGTGACGAAATCATAATCACCACTGCAGTAGAAACGAATAACATGATCTACCACATTTGGGTCTAACAATGGACAGTCACCAGTAATTCGTACAATTGTGTCAATTTTATAAGATAAAGCTACATGATAATATCTGTCCAATACGTCATCCTCGCTACCTCGAAAACAACTAATTGAATTTTCTGCACAATAACTTGCAATCACATCGTCAGACAAATTGTTTGTTGTGGCCACAATAACATCGTTTAGTATCTGAGATCGCTTTGCACGCTGAATCACATGCGATAACAATGGCTTGTCAACCACCTTCGCCATCACTTTGCCAGGCAATCTAGTCGAACTCATCCGACTTTGTACAATCGCAGCTATTTTCATAGTTTCATAAATCGATCATCTCAACAAGTTATTCCAAGCACAACAAAAAACGAAAATGTATTATTAATTACAGTTTACGACTTATTAGTTCGTATGTTGCATTGTTAGATACAAGCACATCTAAGGTTTTTGGACCGCAATTAAACAACAAATCAACTATGGAAAGATGTGACACAAATCCGTCGAACAATTGAGGATATTGTGGGTGCGTGTAATCTTGAAAATATACCTTGATACCAGCATCCTTAAATTTGTCTACATCAACATAGTTGGATCCTAATGCTCCAAACACGAACATAGTAGCTTTTGTTTTCAAACACATATCCAAGATCAAATCTGACTTACTTCCTTGTATGGATAATTCGGACATCTTACAGTATTTAACATCGATACCTATTGAATCAAGAAAGAATTTCATTAGATGCTCATTTAAGTCACTAAGATATCTCCAATCTGTCTGGTAAACATTCTTAAAAAAATCTGCGTAGCGAGTAAAGTATGGTGCCTTACTATAACATGACACAAGAGATTTCCAATGTTTAGTAGCCCATGATCCATCATTCACTATGCGAGCATCTTTGAGTTTTGTCTGCAAATGATTTTTTCTATGCACCGGTACTGTTAACCAAAATGGTCCATTGGGTCCTTTAATCTTGTTTCTGTTGTTATAGTCGTTAACTTGATATTGCACATCATCCATATAGCAAAATGTATCAGCTAACACAATCTTATGAAATAGACCGATCCAGGGCAAATAAGACGACTGATGTCCAGTTAATATCATACTTACAAAAATAAATCCGATAGGACTTGTTCAATCCTACATATCTGTGTTTCATTTAATGCAGGGAAGACAGGTATTGACAACACAGAGACAGAGATTTCCTCAGAACAAGGAAAATGTGCTTGCGGCAGACCCAGGTGTTTGTGTAGTAGTTCATTATTATGTACTGGTTGAATGCAAGAAATCCTATTCTGATCAAAAACCATTTTGCAATCCTCCAATCTAGAACCTAATTTCAGGACAAACCTATACCAATTTGGACTAGCATCTTCAGCACCTAATTGCAACAAGGTCTCGGAATCTTTTCCAATAGCATCAATATATCTCTGAGCATTCTTGCTTCTTTGCGTTATAAAGCTTGGCAAACGCTCCAATTGCGAGATACCCAAAGCAGCTTGAAAATCAGTCATCTGAAAGTTAAAACTCGGATAATAATTATCACGACCATCATAATCACGATAATCACGTACTTGGTCAATGAGATTTTTGTCATGCGACAACACCATTCCGCCTTGTCCAGTGGTAATCATTTTAGTAGCATAAAACGAAAAAATTGCAATGTCTCCTACAAGACCAACTTTCCTGTCATCAAAACTTGCACCAATAGATTGACAACAATCTTCCACGATTTTTATGCCTAAATCCTTATATATTCTTGTGTCAACTGGAACACCATAAGTGTGTGTCAAAACTAACGCCTCAGTCGTAGGGGTTAATGCATTGAAACACATATCGAACGTAGGATTGAAATCTCCTGTAGAAACATCCACAGGTATAGGAGTTGCTCCGGCCCAATAAACTGCATTTAACAAAGCTGAACAAGCATAAGTTGGTACTAAAACATCCGACCCTTTTCCTATGCCAAGTGCTTTTAATGCCAAGAACAATGCAGAGGTTCCACTAGACACTGCAACTCCCGATAAGTTGGATGTATTCTGGCCGTCAGACATATATCTGCATAAAGCTTCTTCAAATTCAATTACCTTAGATCCTTGAGCTAACCATCCCGTATTTATGGAATCGCTAACTGCTTTTAAATCGGATTTCGATATATATGGACTGTTATGTCGGATAACTTTTTTGCAATTATTATTCTTACTCAAAGGTCTCACCATTAAATTCTTTCAAGATTTTACCTCCAGACCATTGATAATCAGTTATTAAAATTGCGTTACCACCAGTAGACACTAAAACTCCTGCTGATGTGCTGCTAATAATTGTTCCAGGAACAGATTCGTATGTCCTGTCAGGCGACAATCTGGTACGCCACACAATAAATTTAGCACCTTGTAAATAAGTAAAAGCTCCAGGATAAGGTCTGGTTAGTCCTTTAACTAAATTATAAATATCAGTATCTATTGAAGACCAATCAATGTAACCATCTGATGGTTTTCTGGGAGGATAATAAGTTGCTTGACTTTCATCCTGAGAAACTCTATTTATAATACCTGCCTGCATATCCTCTAACACCTTAATGAGAAGTTTCGGAGCGACTGAAGCAAGCTTGAATGTAAGGGACAGGATATCATCCTCATCAAGTATGCTCACGCTATCCTGGGCGATAATATCACCAGTATCTATGCCCTCATCTAGGTAATGTACAGTGTAACCCATTTGGTTTTCCCCGTTAATAAGCGCCCAATTCTCTGGATGAGCACCGCGATACTTGGGTAGAGGAGCCATATGTAGGTTTATAGCACCCAATTTGGCAAGATCAAGCACATAGTCTCCTAGTATGTTGCGATAGGAAGAAACAACTAAGATGTCAGGCGCAATGTCCCGTATTCTTTCGACAATGCTTCCACCATCAGTGATCTTATTACACTTAATTGCTGGAATGGAATGATGAACAGCTAAGTCAATTACTGATGGATACCAAATATTCTCGCCTTCGCGTGGAATATTAGTAATTACTAATGATGGGTTAAATCCTGCACTCACAAGAGAGCTTAGAGAACAACAACCGTATATATGATTTCCAAAAAATACGGTCTTCAATTTACTGTTGTTTTTCAATTATATGTTCCCAAGACACTGGTTGATACTTTGATACATCATGAACTAGACGAGCTCCTATGACAACATTTAAGTATCGAGGATGAAGTTTTGGTTCAGTATTACCACATCGAAACACCCTTAAATCAGAACTATGCAATATAGACCCTGCACTCAAATCATGCAGAAAATACAGTCCCAACCTTGTACGTTCGTGAATAGATGTTTCATCTTTATATATACCTCTACGGACATTTCCATACAGAGAGACGTTTTTCTGATTATTGATAACCTGATTCCTGTACTCAGGATCATTTTCCACTTTTCTTACTTCTTTCACCATACTATGCAACTCTTTCGGTTCAATAGCAAAAAAATGATCAGGCCCTTCCACAGTACGGTCATATGTGTAATGTTTCTCTAATAGTTTGGCACCCAATGCCACTGCAAGTCCAGGTGCAATTGTTGGGTGAACTGAATGATCAGAGAAACCAACTGGAACAGAGAAAGCATCATCATAGAATTTCATATTAACTAGATTAAGACCCTCTAGAGAAGCGGGGTAAGCAGAAACACAATGTAAAAGTGCCTTAGGCACTGATCCTAACGCCATTAATGCTTCCTCTACCTGACCTACAGTATGCACTCCAGTACCAATAATCACAGGTAATTGTGCTGATGCAGCTCTCAACAACAATGGAATGTTCGAAATCGCAAATGATGGAATCTTGATAAAATCCACACCACCCTTTAGCATCACTTCTAGACCGATAAACCCATCCGTGGATGCACCAAATAACATGCCATGGTCATTAGTGTATTGCCTCAGCTCTCCAACCCACTCATTCGGAATCTCTTTGCGCCTAATCACTTCAGCCAAATCTTCATCACCATAATGAGCCGGATACTTTGTGTTAGGCGGATAACATTCGGCAGAAAAAACCACTTGTATCTTAACAGCACTGCACCCTGCTTCACCAGCAATATCAATCAGATTTTTTGCCCTAGATATTTTTCCATCATGATTGGATCCCATTTCAGCGATAATAAAACATTCGTTTGTTCCACCAACAGAGTATGATCCTATAGCAATTGGTTTCTTAGTCATCAAATTCATTCCGTACATATCTTGTGATTACAATATTGTCCTCACATCGCTTGTCTACTAACAATACAGTCTAACCATGTGCTAAAGTCGTATCAAATATTCTGGCCGTCATGCCATGATATTCATATGCATATTCTGGAGTTTTATCTATGCCCAACATAATTTTGTCTAATTCCTTACATCCAAGTTTGGCAAAAACACGTTTGTAATTACGGGCAAAAACATATTCACAATTTCCATATTCCTGCTCGACCACTACAACATATCTACTAGCAATACGTACCATTTCTGAGAAAACTTTACTGCTAGAAGGATGTACATGCATAAGTACTGCCATAGAAAAAACCACATCTATGCTCTTATCAGAAATGCTAGGTAGTGACTCTTCGAAACTGCCTACAACAATTGATGATTCCGAATACAGTTTCGGATATACATTACTCATCAATTCAACAGCATCTGAATTTATTTCCATTCCGTACAGATTCGTGTAACCACTTGTTCGCAAAACTTCAAGATTAGTACCACAATTACAACCTAATTCCATAATATGCAAATCCGTGTTGACATAAGGTTTCCAAAATTCATCTAGAAACCTAATTAATGCTTTTGGTTTGTTATGATAATGACTTGGTCTATTTGGGTTTTCATCCTGGTTGACCTCTGACCCCCAAATCCTACGGCATGCATCGGCATTCCATATCCAGGGAGGTGTATAAGATTTTTCAATAATGTATTGATTGATCTCACTGACAATTTTGTCTAATCCCTTGGGCTTAAACGCGTTTCCTTTTGAATCCAACCGATTCCTGTAGAAAATTATTTTTAAAACATTGATAACTACAGACTTTAGTTGATTTACCATAAAAACATCCTAATAATTTGCCTATTCATCAGCCATAATTCACCAATTAGAAGGATTTAGCAAAACATTGTCATTCATCTGAAAATCCGATGCCATGTTCATATCGACTGAAGGTAACATACCGGCTTTGACTGCGTCCATAGCTACATCTAGTTCAGATATATTTTCTATACCAAGAAGTACTGAATGTACGCCAGGTATACCTAAACAAAATCGGATAGCCAGTTGCGATAATTCCTGCCATGAAATATCGTAGTAGTCTTTGATACGAGTAGCCCCTTCCTTCAATGCTATTAAATGGTCTGGGAGGTAACATGCCTTCTCGCTGAGCACTCCCTGCAACAACACAGAACGAGCTAATATACCAACATTTGCAGATTCAGCAGCCGGTAACACATTAAAAGTCAAACGCTGATCCAAAATGCTAAATGGCACCTGCAAAATGTCAACAATGCCAGAATCTATCGCAGCTAATGCATCCTTTTCATTGTATATAGAAGCACCTATATATTTCACCAAACCTTGATGCTTGACTCTCTGTAATGCGCGTATAGTTATAGAGTCATCAAAGACAGCAACGGTAGCATTGTGGACTTGTAATACATCTAATACATCCCGCTGCAAACATTTCAAACTTTTATTAATGGATTCAAGAATGGCATTTTCACGACTAAGAGGTGTCTGATCCGCACCCTCCAGGAATGATAACGATAACTTAGTGGCAATGTAACATGAATCTTTACCAAATAAAGCCTTCCCTAGTACTATTTCACTCGAACCATATACTGGTGCCGTATCATAGAAATTGATCCCATAATCTGCTGCAGCTCTCAATAATTCTATAGATTCCGATTCAGACGGGTGTCCAATCTTTTCAGGTATTCTAATACCGTAATCCATACCTAGAGAAACGGTACCCATGGATAAAACGGAAACATCAAGTTTGGTGCGTCCCAACTTTCTTTTTAACACAATATCAATTTGACAGCTCAATCAACATCACGCTACACTAATCAATCGGCCCTTGGACATAAATTCGTTTAATAAATATTAAGCTATATCAGAATCTAAACGATTTTTGGAAAAACCGTTCTCAACACACTTAGAATGTCGATGATTATTGTAATCACAAGCGAAACTTATAAACCTGATTGACCATTTAATTTTATACATTGCATTCTATTTTTCTACACAGTAGTATTAAAGCCTTCTATACTAGTAGCAAATTGTGACTTTTTGCTTATTTCTTTTAGAAAAGTGTTAACCCGTTCCGTCGATTTTCCATCATTACAATGAACTACATATCTTTGTAAGTAGTCTGAGGTATCAACCTTACGCAATTCTGCTACATATTCTTTACCATCTACTGTCAACCTCTGTAAAGCATCTAGGAAATCATCCTCAGTACTGCACCAGCAACAAGCAAGCTCTAAATCAGATTTAAAATGTGACATAAGAGGAGTTTGTTGAGGATTGCAATACAATATCAAAGGCTTCTGAAAAGCAATTGTCTCATTCCATACAGTTGAAGAGCTAATATCAGTAATCACTATGTCACTATTCAACAGCAAATTATCCATATTAGAAGTAGTATCCACATTTATACTTAAGTGAGGCTCCTGTTCAATATATAGTACTGTCCCGAGTATTTTGACTGTGTCACTCATTGGTCGAAATGTCACCTTTAGTTGATCGCATGCACCAAGAAGATTAAGGTATTTTTTCTGCAGCAGATATCGCCTAGTATCTTCACTCCTCTGATCTTGTCCAATCGTATTACCATATGACTTTTCCGATATCCATAATACCCTGATTCGTTCATTATCTAACTGCTTCAGCGAGTTACATCCAAAAACCCTTTGCTCTATGTTTGGTGAACCCACTGCTAACAAACCAGCTTTTTGAGCAACAACTGGATCTGACAATGGTTTAATTCCATTACCATAGGTGAGATAATAATCACAAAAAGCCAACTCATTCACTTCCAAGCTATTGTTCACATGTGTTCCAACAGAACCGCCATGCTGAATTCCAACTGTTGGAATACCCTCCATCTCACACGCTAGCGCCATGCGCTTATCTACCATCCGGTTAACACCTTGGAAACAAACCACATCAGGGGAGAAAGCATCTAGCACTCTGTAGGCAATTCTATCCACATATCTAGACAGAAATAATCCATAGACAGCTATAGGTCTAAGAACGGTTATCAGATCAGATAACAAATCGAAGTCTCCGAATTTAACTGTTGCTGTTTGGTCAAATTGATTAGCCCACTCATCATATAAACTATTCAGATGGGCTATCTCTTCACTATCTGGTTCAGGAAAATCCAAATCAAGATCGATCGTAGTACGTTCAGTTAACGAAATCAGCTTGGAATTATAAACTGTCGACCATCCCAGACATCCTTGTATACCGCCCATGATTTCATTATTAGCATGATTTAAAACATATACTTTAGTTGCTTTTAATGAAGCAGTAACAGTATTCAATTCTTTATTCATGCCTCCCAGCACCAGTAGAGATTGATTACCCATATCAGCATCATGAGTACCAATAACATTATGAGATATTGTCCGAATTACCTTCCAGTAACTGCCAACACAATACCGCACACGCTGGACAAAACTATATAATGCGCGCCAACTTACCCACCACTTTACCCTATTTGTCTTGTATGAATTAAAGCTAATGGTAAATGAATATTGCTGAGCCAATTGATTTAACAAACCGTTCATTGGTATTGAAGGAAACCACGGATGTGCAGTCCTCAAAATGTATCCTGCATCTCCTTCTAGCTTGAACATTGAGACTGTTTTCGGATTACAAGCACGTATGGTTTCATGCATCAAGTGGACACGCGTAGCAAGAATGGAAGCAGCAAAATTAAACCAATAAATATGTGATATTAAGAATCCCCGATCTGAATCTTGAGTATTACCGTGTGAATTTAGAATACGATCCTCAATGTCACGTAACAATTCAACACAATTACTCAACAAATGTTTGCTAGTAGATCCAATTGGTCGGGTATCAGCGTACTCTGATACTGAAGTATGAGGGATACCAAACTCCTCCAAAGCTTGCAAAGCCTCAGCAGTCAGAGCTACGACCTCGAAAGGCACATTATCTTTCAGAAGATTCTTTATGTGCTTAGCTTGTGCCCTACATTCAACAAACCACAGATTGCTCACGGTAAATTATTGTTCTACAGTCATTTTTAGGTATCAAATACAACAATTGACTTGACTAGCATGAAAACAGCTATTCTCATCTATGTCTATTCCAAACCTCTAAATAGTACAAACTTTTTACGAGAAAATCATAGTGTTTGGAAGCGTTATAGTGATCTTCAATTACACTCTCAATCAACTTGAGATCCAAATAATTTCGAGTAATTGAACTACTGTCGCGCACCAACTCATTTAATTGATCACGGGAACTTCTACTCCTAAACCACAGGGTAAGATCAGAAGAAAATCCAACTTTCTTTCTCGATATTATGTCCTGTGGAATAAACTTCTCTGATACTCGCTTTAGGATGTACTTTGTCTCTCTAGTAGACTCTTCAAACTTAAAACTACTATCGATCGAATTGACGGCATTAACCAATCTATAGTTTAAGAAAGGTTGTCGCAATTCTATACTTGCTGCCATGCCCATTCTGTCTTGTCTTTGTAGAATAGTCTGTAGTCTATGCCGCTGATCATAAAGCATAACGAGATCCATCAGAGGTATATCTTTGTGTTCTCGGAGCCAACGATAGGACTCACCACGTAAATCATCGTCAATGGTGGTCATCTCAAAACCACAGATATTAGAAACTATCTCAGCATTATCAAGGCCACCACCATAATACAATATATCTTCCAAGGTGTAGTCACCATTTGTCATCTCATCCACAAACGTAAAAATACGATCATAACGATCATATCCACAAAATATCTCATCTGATCCTTCCCCTGAAATCAACACCTTGATATCATGATCTCGAGCAGCAGAGCACAGCTTGTACATTTGTACTGAACTTAGATGCTGCAGTGGCTCATCATATATTTTAGACAAAAATGGAATCTCATCGACTAGTGATTTCACATCATGCATAACAATATTTAGATTAAAGTCTGCATCATTATGCTGATTGAGATATGAAACTAACAACTTGGCAAAAGGTGATTCATCAAGCTTGCTTGATCTGTTACCAGCACAAAAACATTGTAGTCCCTTGTATCCAGATGCAGCTAGCATAGCAGTCACAATGCTCGAATCAATCCCACCGCTAGTAAGCAGCCCTACAGGAACATCACTGATCATACGATTCCGAACTGAATTATGGACACATTTCTCTACAATCGAATGAGCCTCGCTTTCTTTAACAATCTTTCTATCTTGACCGATCCGATATTCATTTACAAGATCCCAGTAACAATACTGAGGCAATCTATCATTGACGCCACTTAATAACAAATAATGGCCCGGATTAAGCTCAAAAATGTTCTGATAAAATGTCCGCGAGCCTGATATTTTTGAGCGACAGAAGTATTCATATAGACCGTTCGCATGAAGCTCATCAGTGACAAGACCAGTATTTGTAATAGCTTTTATTTCCGAAGCAAACAGGAATGCGCGGTCAGCGTAAGCATAATAGAGAGGTTTCTCACCAATTCTATCTCTAGCAATGAAAAGAGTATGCTCAACTTGGTCCCAAATGCTAAAGGCAAACATGCCTTCTAATTTACTTAGAGTATGATCGGGACCGAAATTCTGATACAATTTCAATATAACTTCTGTGTCGGATGTAGTCTTAAAATAGTGATTTTTGCTCAATAACTCATCGCGTAGCTCAAGATAATTGTAGATCTCTCCGTTGTACACAATAACAAAACGACCATCATCGCTAATCATTGGCTGGTTACCCGAGATCACGTCCAGAATGCTTAATCTGACATGACCCAAGTACACACGATCATCCCTATAACTACCCGAGTCATCAGGACCCCTATGCGATAGTAATTGCAAGTTGGCAGAATTATGTTGAACTTCCAACAAATTCTGCTGGTTAGAGTAGATACCAAATATGCCACACATAACTATATTCTAGTGATTCATCCTATACATTAGCGGACTACATTTTTCTAAAACAATGTGAGTAATTCTAAGAAATATACAAAGGGAAATTAATCAACAAAATGCCTTCAATATTGGTTAAGATACACTATTGTCGCCGGTCAGATACTGAAGATCATGAATGTAGGCTGGTGAATTGATCAACTCCTAATTCAAAATCATCGATGTGTTTGCTCAATTTTTCATCGGACCAATTCCACCATCGAATATCTAAAAGGGCATCAACTGTGCTATCAGAAAATCTCTTTCTAACCACTTTTGCAGGAACACCTGCTACAACACAATAGTCTGGCACATCCTTAGTAACCACGGCCCTAGAACCTATTACTGCGCCGTTACCTACTGTAACACCAGCAAATATTATTACGCCTTCGCCAATGTAAACATCATTCTTGATAACCGCTGTATCTGCCCTAGTTGATCCAGAAGTGGGGTCTTGACTACAATCCCTTATAGAATTATCAAAGTGATACTTCAAGGGATAAGTTGTTACACCAGTAGTATCATGCCCATACAACCCAATAACACAATTATCGCCTATGTGACAAAAATTGCCAATTTCACATTTCAAGAGCTTTGTTCCTGGCTTATAATAGGAAAACTTTCCAATTTTTACATTGTCAAATTCTCTTGCAGCTCTACCAAAATTCCTTCGATGATTTGCATGAAGTGGAATAAGCTTATCAAAACTTATTCCTAAATCACTTAGCTGAACTGAAATCTCATCAAAGAAAATAGGTGTAACAATGACATAGTCATATTTGTATTCAACAATTGTCATTGGAGGAACTACCGGTACACCACCAATATCTCTACCCCACATTCTAGTATCATTGTCAGCAAAAGCTACAACCTCTATCAGGCCAAGCAAGACAAGCGGATGTAGATACTCAAAAAAAGATTTACCATCATCACTCGCGCCGTAAATAATTATTCGTGATTTATCCATTTACTACACCATAGTCGTCAACTCAGTCTCACAATATGTATCCACATCAACACTTGAAATTGAAATAGCTATGTCCAGTACAATCAATCTATGATTAATTAAGCAATTTTTCAATCGCATCGACCACGTGGCTCACATCTTCATTTGTCATATCTGGAAATATCGGCAAACTCAAAAGCTGCTCATATACTGATTCAGCAGTCAAGCAGCGATTGTTTTCATTTGTGCCAACAAGTTTATACAGAGGGTGACGATAAACCGGCATGTAGTGCACGTTCACTCCAATATTTTCAGCACGCAATGCAGAAAATATTTGCTCTCGATTCATTCCTATTTGATCGAGTTGTACTTTCACTGCATAGAGATGATACGAATGTAAAACATGATCTCTAACGGATAAAGGGCTTATTACTGGATAGTCTCGTAAAGCATTGTCATAAATTGAGGCTATTTCACGACGACGCTTCACAAACTTAGAAAGCTTTTGAAGTTGACTGACACCTAAAGCACATTGGATGTCACTAAGACGGTAGTTGTAACCAACAGTGTGCATTTCATATGAGAAGCTACCCTGCCTTGCCCGCTGTAAATGGTCTGTAGTAATCCCATGGTTCCTAAAGATTCTCATTTTTCTAGACAATTCTTTATCATCAGTCGTGATCATACCTCCTTCACCGGTGGTAATAGCCTTGACAGGATGGAAGGAAAAAATATTTAAGTCAGCTAATGATCCAACCAATCGACCTCTAAAGCTACTGCCAAGAGAATGGCAAGCATCGGCTACCAAGTACAAACCATACTTATCAGCAACAGCTTGCAGTGCATCATAATTGCAAGGATGACCAGCATAATCCATAGCAATTATTGCCTTAGTACTAGATGTAATATTTGCTTCAATTTTAAGAGGGTCAATTAAAAGTGTATCGCTCTGCACATCTGAAAACACTGGTGTACCTCCAGTATACAAAACGCAATTAGCCGTAGCCACAAAGCTTATCGCAGGTATTATCACCTCATCTCCAACCCCAATACCAATTGCATGCATAGCCGCATGCAAAGCTGCAGTGCCATTACTGACTGCCACAGATTCATTGGCATTAACGCTTCTTGAAAAAGAGTTTTCAAATTCAGCAACTGCTGGACCAGTTGTTAACCAATCTGAACGCAGCACTTCTACTACAGCTTGTATGTCATCCTCATCTAAATGTTGACGTCCATAAGGAAGCATTCTTTCCCGCACTGGCACACCTCCATCGATAGCTAATTTAGAATTCAAATGATCCATCCTCAATCATATGCTTCAGTTCTTCATTAGATAACCAATGATCATTATTGTTGCTAGAATATTCAAATCCGTCAGGAAGCACTGTACCTCCAGTCCATTCACATCCTCCCCACCACGGAAATTGAGGCTGTACAATAAACATATCCTCAAATTCTAGAGTAGTACGTGCTTCATCCCGTGATACGAGCACTTCGTGCAGTTTCTCTCCTGGTCGCATCCCTATAACTTCAATCTCACAATCAGGTGCCACAATACGAGCTAGATCAGCAATGCGCATACTAGGTATTTTAGGCACAAACATATCACCGCCTTGCATCTGATCCAATGAATTGAGCACAAGACGAACACCTCGTTCTAAAGTTATCCAAAATCGTGTCATTCTTTCATCAGTGATAGTAATCTTCCCATAATCGCGTTGCCGCATAAACATCGGTATGACACTACCACGACTTCCAATCACATTACCGTAACGCGCACAGCTAAATTTTGTACCATTTCCTCCAGCATAAGAGTTTCCTTGGATAAACAACTTTTCTGCACAAAGCTTTGTAGCTCCATAGAGATTTACAGGATTGACAGCTTTATCTGTGCTAATTGCCAAAACTTTCTTGACACCGCAATCAATGGCTGCATCGATGACATTCTGAGCACCAACCACATTTGTTTTAACCGCCTCAAAAGGATTGTACTCACAAGCTGGAACTTGCTTGAGAGCAGCTGCATGCACTACAATATCAACCCCTCTAAAAGCGCGTTTTAGGCGATCTAGATCGCGCACATCTCCAAGGAAGTAACGCATGCTAGTATCTCCATACTGTTGAGCCATTTCATGCTGTTTAAGTTCGTCACGACTAAAAACAATTATCTTGCGCGGAGAGAATTCTTCTAGCACTATCTCAGTAAATTTCTTTCCAAAAGAACCAGTTCCACCAGTAACCAATATTACTGCATCATTTAAAGACATTGACTTTTTACTCCATATATTTTCAAATAGTATGCTACATGTCGATAGTCACTCATAGATAGTATCACAAACCTCTTACAACTTTGTCTGCCCCCCATTTGTCAGCATAATTTCTAGTTGCAATATCAAGGGCATCCTCCCTGACTGTACCTTGATCTACACTATTTAAGTACCATTGTACATATTCACCTATACGCTGAGTTGCTCTACCATCACGAAAGGGGTCGAACTGATCCAATACAGGTGTCGCATCACCCAAATTTGGATTAGATGATGGGTCTTTATAATAATCTGTGATAGCATCCCTTATAGATTCATGTTCATAAAACACACATCGCCTAGGACCCAATGAATGAAGAGCCGTATACGATTTCGTAGTTGACTGCTGGTCCAGTCGAGCATAATCCAAGTAAATAGTACGTACTCCACTTAGTGCAGCAACAACTGGGGTCGACAGTGTCGAGTGACCTATTGCAAAGTCAGCAGCGATGGATACGTTGGCTGGCCACATACTTGTGTCAAATATATGTGTTCGTCCCGTAGCCAGGGCATTTTCGAATAATTGATGCATACCAGAGTAATGATCGCTAATATTTTTCTTCTTGGGCTTTACTAAAAGACCAAGATTTGGGTCATCAAGTACCCATTGCAGAAAAAATCGGTAGAATTTTGATGATAACGTAGAGTTGTCAAAAATCACAATCACAAATTTTGCCCCACTTTGCCGTAGATTTAATGATGCAGATTGTGCTACTTTGCGCTGTTGACCACTATATCGCATCTCGGACATCGCACATCCCGCAAGTAATAAGTGTGGTGATATGGAATTGGCATCAATACAAATACGAGCATCATGCTCTCCCCACAAAAAGTAAACGTGAGGTGTACGCATATTGCCAGTGGTAACACTATCACTACAGGACCAATGAGTACCAAATCGAATCCCACCAGCTAAATGCATTGCAGTCGTTATATTATCGGGTCCAGCTTCCTGGTAATGCCAAAATGCTTTAAGACCCAACGTGCTGAATTGACGACCCAAGCTCAAGACAGCTACAATCTCAGATGCCAGTATTCGTAAGACATCCTTGGTAAAACCCCTTGAAAATACCGACCTAATAATTATTCTTGAAAGTAACAATGTATTGCGCATCACTTCAGACACTGGAACACGTACTCTATAATATAGATTGTGCAGTTCACCTCGTGCCCTACGGTTAATACATACTGAAGTAATTCCCTTGTCCTGTGCGTTAGACACAACCTCGACTGTGGGCTGAAAATCACCGCGGTCAAACAAATACTTCAAACGCGAAGCTGGAATATTAGTGTGTTGCCACCAAAAAAAGTCTCCCGATTTGGACTGATCTATACCCCAACACGCAGCTGCACCAACTGATTTCCCTTTATTAGGTATGTGTTTTGATCCAGTATTTGAAGGAAGCATGGACCTTAAAAGTCTGTAGAATACTTCAACTATTGTGTATACAATAGTTTTAGAAAACATAATTTGATTGTAATGACATCCATCATGCCATTCAATTTCTCTTTTGCGTTGACTCCCGTATTCTCTAATTAACGGTACTGTTAATATTGTTATGACCTCACAATCCAAATCATTTTGTACAGTCAGGGAATAATCAACAAGCCTATGTTGTTCAAAATGACGTATATCTGAGGCACAACGCTTCAAAATGTTAGTAATTAATAAATCAAGATAGTAGTCATCGACAGTTTCAATCATTTCGCGAACAATTCTCTGAACTCCGTGATGTAGTTCAGAGATTTCATTGTGAACTTTCGTCTTAGTAACATGTGCTTTGTTCCGATGATCATCTATTGGCCATAGCTTTTCTCTAGCTATCTGGCTAGCCGGACATTCTATGATTCCAACTTTATAGAGCCAATCGGACGCTTTCAGACCAATACTATTACTATTAACATACAGCAAACGAAGTGTTCCGTATCTAAGAAATGCTCTTAAAACAGGAAATAAGCTAAACATTGTCAGGTCTTGAACAAAGACCCTAGCTGTCAGATCGGACATAATAAGATTAATTCAAATGTGGAAATTTTGTTGTCTCATTCAGCGCATAACATTTGCAAGCTACTAACAACATGTTCAATTTCCTGGTCGGTGATACCTGATGAACTTGGCAACTGTACAGCCAAAGCATGAAGTCTGTGTGCACAATCGATTCCATAATATTCGCAATCTTGATATGTTTCTTGCAAATGCAATGGATACCATAAAGGACGTGATTGTATGCCACGGTCTTGGAGCAATGAAATCAAGTCACGGCTATTGGACTTACTTTCAGATTGTTTCAGTACAATCGTGTACAACCAGTAAGTACTAAAAGCACTCTCGGATTCGGACATGAGTACAAAATCTGAAAGATTGGACAAGCCTTCAGTATAGGCAACAGCAATTTGGCGTTTTCTTTTAATAAAATTGTCCAGTTCCTCCATCTGAGCTACTCCAATAGCAGCTTGAATATTAGTCATTCGGTAATTGTAACCAATGTCATTATGAATATATTCCAGCGAATCAACTTTAGCTTGAGTGGTCAAATGCTTAGCCTTGTGAGCCCATACCTCATTGTCGGTCACTATCATTCCACCACCTCCACATGTAATTACCTTGTTCCCATTAAAGCTGAAACACCCGATATCACCCAAATGACCAACATGTTCGCCTTTATATTTGGCTCCAAGACTCTCTGCTGCATCCTCAATGATGACTAATTCATATTTTTTCGCAATATCAAGGATTGGGGACATATCAACTGGATGACCTAAAATGTGAACTGGTAAAATGGCTTTGATGCGCCTGCCGCTAGATTTGTTATATAGAGCTCCGCGGCTCCATCTACATTTTGTCTCAAGAAAATCCACCACTTTTTCAGGATCCATCTGCCAGTAATCGTCCTCTGAATCAATAAAAACAGGATAGGCACCAACATATCGAATAGCATTGGCGGGTGCAATAAACGACAACGCAGAAACCAAAACTTCATCATCAGGTTCTACTTCTGCTACTAACAGCGCTGTATGAAGCGCAGCCGTCCCACTCATAGTGGCAGCTGCATACTTCGCGCCCACATAATCGCCAACTATGTCTTCAAATTTGTCAACATATGACCCTACGTAGGAAACCCAGTTCGTGTCAAGACACTCTCTAACATATTTCCATTCATTGCCACATATATTAGGAATAGAGAGTGGTACCTCCATATAGGGAACCATAGAATCGTCACCAGTCAATACACTTTTCATATTAGCCTATTAATTGCGATAGTAAGGATTGTTGAAATTAGTAATAGCACCTTGAGTGATGACACCTGCAACCTCACGGATTCCATCTGAGACACTACGCGTTGCCGAAAATCCCAGATCACTTTTAATCCTCTCGAATGATACTCGATAATCACGAGGGTCTTCTTCTTTTTCTACATATTCAATTTCAGCAGCGTTATTCACTATAGAACATATCAAATCAACCACTTCACCCTTTCTATAATTCTGTGCTGTATCGCCCACATTAAATACTTTGCCTCCTACTCTATCGATTGCCAATCCCAACACTAAATCAATTGCGCGTGCAATGTCTCGCACATGGACATATGGTCGCCAAAACTGTTCTCCGTAAACCATAAGAGCTTGATTCACCATTATTTCCATAGTAAATTCGTTGACAGTAAGATCAAATCGCATTCTTGGTGAAACCCCAAATGCAGTGGCCAAACGTAGCACAGTTGTAGAAATACTATTTGACTGAGAAACATCAAGTAACATGTTTTCTACCGACACTTTGTTTTCCGCATAAAGCGATATTGGTCTGAGTTCGGAATCTTCATTAACATAATCAGATGTGTCGATCATCTTCCCATAATTGCTACATGTAGAAGCAAAAACGAATCTGCTGACACCCATATTTTGTGCCATTTGAAACAACCTCATAGATCCATCAAGGTTCACTGCGCGAGCAATATCAGGTTGACGCGCACAAGCCGGATCCCCAACGATAGCAGCTAAATGGACCACGCAATCTATACCCTCTAAAGAATTCGTGATATCAGTATCTTCTCGTACATCTCCACACACAAAATCGAAATTATTCTCATGATAGAGTCCTAGTAACGCCTGTCCACCATGTATAAGAGAGTCCATGACTCGGACCTTATAGCCTTTGTGCAACAAGTATCGAGACACAACAGATCCAATATAACCTGCTCCTCCAGTAACAAGAACACTTTTGGTCACTACTACACCTTTCCTTTTGCCAAATCTTCCTCAGCTTTATTATGGTCAGTATGTTGTCCTATGTCGAGCCAGTATTCTCTTACAGGAAAACTAATCACTCTGCGACCATCAGCAATCAATAGCTCAATAAGTTCAGTCATGTCATAAGAATCCTTGTTAGGAATAAGTTGAGATACATTAGGATTCAATAAATAGATGCCAGCATTAATGAAGTGATTAACAGTCGGTTTCTCTGAAACTTTTGTAATCAATTCTCCATCGGTTTCGATCACGCCATAGGGCACTTGAAATTCATGTTGTCTCACAGCAACACTCATTTCAGCTTGGTGTTCGTTATGAAAATCCAACATTGCCCTAAAATCGACGCGCGTTAAGATGTCGCCATTGATAACAAGTAAAGGTGTATCAGATGGTTCTAGCTGACTCAATCCTCCAGCAGTACCCATAGGCTGCTCTTCCTTCACATAACTAATTTGCACACCAAATCTCGTCCCATCACCAAAATGCTGAGAGATGAGATCGCCTTTATAGTGTGTTGTAACATTTACTCTTGATATACCAGATTCGCGTAACTGTTCGATGATACGCTCGAGCATAGGTCGACCACCAACAGGCACCATCGGTTTAGGCAAATGTTCAGTTAGTGGGCGAAGTCGCTTACCAGATCCTCCAGCCATCACTACAGCTTGGATTGGCAAGGTGTCATTCGGCAACAATTCTCTTAAAGTGACTAAACCTACAACACATTGTTGATTGTCCACTATCGGTACTTGACGTACATCTCGTTCACGCATAAGTTGTAATAATTCATCAGTATCGGTACCAAGTGGGGCAGTTACAGCCTGTTTATACTGACTTGAAGCTAACTTACGATCTTGCAACAATTTGACCGGCTCATCTAAATCTGTTCCAGCCAACATTGCACGACGGACATCTCCATCAGTAACTGTGTTCAACAACTGTGTTTTTTCATCTACTACAAGAGCTATCTTCGCAGTATTCTTTTCAATACAAGCAATAACTTGGCGTATAGTACTGTCCGCAGACACACACAATGCAGAAAGATCATCAATCATTTTGCCACCATTGGTTCAAATACTGTAAGGCACCTAGAAAACTAGAGTCAGAGGTAGATACTCTAGTCACTGCTCTCATAACGGATTGGTCCATATACCTAATGCTATTGTTGAAATAGTACTGCACTTTAGCATACAGAAACATCTATTAGTCATAATCGTTTATGTAAGTATTAAATCTCATTCTAGTATACCGGTGCTCATAAGATGATCCATGATTTCACCCACAATTTCATCAGGATTCAACCTGGCCGAGTCGATCCGCATCTCATACTCCAAAGGTATCTCGTACGTAAGATCAACTCCGTAGAAATGCTTTACCTCGCCTATGATTGCTCTTTTATAAAGGTTTTTTTTGTCACGCTCTGCAGCCACGTCAAATGGGCAATCAAGATAAATAAACCTAGGATTGATCAGATTAGTTCGCGCTATACTACGAAAATATCGAGATCCTGCAACAGTTGCCGTTATAGTGACAATGCCCTGTTTTTGGAGTAATCTATTTATCAATATTAATCTATGGAAAGCAGTCAACCTATCTCGTATAGAGTGACCAAGGTTTCCATCAAAAAGGGTCCGTACTGCATCACCATCCACAAGTTCCACACGATGACCCATACCACGAATCAAATCCAGTAGCAACTCTGATGTAGTTGTTTTACCAGCTGCTGGACGACCAAACACCCAAATAGAGAGTGGTTGTTCCTCTCCTGGTGAGAGATCAAAATACTCTTCGATCTTAGAAACGTCTTCTTGCTGTAATCTATTTAACATGTAATCAAACCATACCACAAAAACTAACCTAGTTTACCAAGCCAATTAGTAACAGTTGTGCAAACATTTGCTGTATGTTCACCGAGCACAATAAAATACTTGAAAATATGCTTTCGATCATTTGCTAATCGATCCAAACTTGCTCTCTCTCAGTCTTAAGAATTTCAATTACGTCAACTATATTAGCCGTATGTAGATGAATATCTGCATGTCCTGGTGTGAGCATTATAGGTGCTAAATCTATTAGTCCTTACACCTAGAAAGAAACCTGACACAACGCATCGTAAGTGATGATGAACCGCACTCGTCAGACTCGCTATGTGACACTGAGATAAAACTTGGGAGATACTAGCAACTGATTTACATCAATGGTCAATACGTCCAAATATATGGTCTGCCATCCGCAGGTCTTCCGGAAAATCAATGTCAATCCATGGCACATCCCCTATCTCATAAGCCGAGACCTGTGTGCCACGCTCAATCAGGACTCGGGTCAGGTGTGTGAAACTGGCTTCTAGATTCTCCCGTGCCAGCCGGTCGAGGGCACCATGAAGGACGGGAAGACCAGCTTCGCCGAAACGAGCGACACCAATGAACTCACCATAGGCTTGGTAGGCATGCACGGACTCCTTACCAATCTGGCGAACCAAACCATTTTCCACCACCGTCTTCTCCGCTTCCTCGTCCATACTTCCCTGCTTAACTGCCAGACAAACTTCCCCTTTTTGCTCAAGTAACCCCTCGATAACACCTTGTCCAACGAGTATGTCACTGTATAGGAATAGAAACGGCTCTACCAAGTCGCGCTTGATCATCCACAACGAGAGTGCAACATGGGAATAAAGGTAGAACGGGTTGTAACATACTTCAATACGCTGGCCTCTAGCAAATCCCTCTACCTGCTCATGGTGGGGACCAACCACAATCATAATATCATCCACCCCAGCTGATCGTAAGCACTCAACCTGACGGGCCAAGATAGATGTGCCACCAACCTCAAGCATACAGGCCGGTGTATCTTTGCTGAGAGGCAAAAGCCGGGGCGCCTGACCCGTAGCGACAATTACGGCTCTCATTCAATCGCTTCCACTTGAACAATCCGGTTGCGTACATGGGCACTAATTCTATCAACAGCAACAACCATAAGCATCATCACTATGAGAGTTGTCAGCACCTCTTGACTCTTGAATAGCCGGATGCTGGTAATAAGTTCAAAACCTATACCGCCAGCTCCAACCAGACCCAAAATTGTAGCCGCGCGGACGCTATGTTCGAAATAGTAAAGGACGTAGCCGACGATCAAGGGCTTTATTTCAGACAAAATCCCGTGAACCACAACCAGTGTCCGGCTAGCACCGGTCGCTACAATTGCCTTAATCACCTCGGGATTTGCCGTCTCGATAGCCTCTGAGAAGTAACGCCCAAGAGCACCAACCAGATGCACCGCTAGAGCTAAGACACCTGGAAAGGGCCCCAACCCTACCATGGCAACGAAAAGCAGTGCCCACACAATCTCGTTTACCGCCCGACAAACATCGAACAAGCTGCGAGTAGCTTGGTAAACAACACGAACCGACATCACGTTTCGGGCGGCCAAGAAGGACAGCGGTAGTGCTACTAGCGCACCCAGCGTTGTGCCCATAATGGCGATTTGAATTGTCTCCGCAGCCCCAACCAGCAGCCTATTAATGATACTGAGATCCGGCGGGAACATGCGTTTGATGTAACCCGCCATGAAAGGGATACCCTCCAAGATATGAGTTAGGCTGGTATTGGTACCCTGAACAGCCCACCAGTAAATAGTGACAACGACCAGACTAGTCAAAAGTCGACGCATAAGGCGGCTATCTGACGATGATTGATGCAATAGAGGCTTAGTAACGTCCATCAATGCTCCCTCAATAGCCAAGTTTGCCGTAGAGGTGCCAGTCCCGGGTCTCACCGTAGATCTTGATCAGCTCTCCATCCGTCAGTTCATCGGGAACGTCGTCAAAAACAATCTCGCCGTCCCGCATACCAACCATGTGGGTAGCATACAAACGGGCTAACTCAAGGAAATGTAGGCTGGCCACCAATGTGATATTTTCTTCCTGGCAGATGGTTTGCAGCAGATCCATAGTCTCCCGCATCAGCTTCGGATCTAGACTAGATACTGGTTCATCGGCCAAGATAATACGGGGGCACTGAGCCAGAGCCCGCGCAATAGCTACACGCTGCTTCTGACCGCCGCTCAAACTGCCGGACCGATAGTGGGCATACTCAATTAGGCTCACTCGGCGCAGACAATCATATGCGATATCGTAATCCTCACTGGAAAAACGGCTGAAGATGCCAGGCAAAGTACGTACGTAGCTCAAACGACCGTTCAACACATTTTTAAGAACAGTATCTCGCTCAACCAGATTGAACTGCTGAAAGATCATCCCGATACTTTGGCGGATTTCCTCCACCTCGTGCGTACCGCATGCCAGTATATCTTGATTGTTGATTACGATCTGCCCTTCTTCAGGTTCAATTAGGCGGTTGATGCTGCGCAGAAAGGTGGATTTCCCTGACCCACTAGCACCCAGCAAGATAGTGACTGCCGATGCCCGGATGTCTAGGTTGATGTTCTTGAGAGCCCGATCCACTCTACCATCGTATTGATGGCTCAAGTTGCGGATATGTATTGCGTCCATTGTCAAATGTTTCTATGCTTCCACTGCACTCTGTAGTCTATCCGTTCCACATGCTTCTCGATTACTGCGAGAGGTCCATTTGCAGAATCTCGGCTGTCTTACGAATAATGTCGTAAGTGCTGTCACCAACGGCTTCATATCGAGCAATGTTACCCCAGCCATCGACTTTAGTGATCGTCTGTTCATCCATAGCAACAAGCGCTTCCTGAATCTGTTTTTTCAGAGCATCAGGCAGGTCTCCGCGGACAGCAATAGGTGATCCAGGGATCGGATCAGACTTGTGTATTATCACGCTAACGTTCGAATCAATCTCCCCAGCTTCAACCATCCGATTATATGAATTATCGCTAGTCGCGCAGGCATCCACTGATTCATTAGCTACGGCCAGAAGTCCAGCATTATGAGAACCGGAGTACATAACAGTGCT
>MDTC01097249.1_pt1 | contig 45071 bp, 42 predicted proteins | sample 811181 | NCBI WGS metagenome assembly MDTC01 (sample SAMN05326644, study PRJNA326480) | marine metagenome | isolation source: seawater | place: Pacific Ocean: North | collected 2011 | reverse complement strand
GGGTGGCCCGTTCCCGCAGGTGCGCGACCCGGTCGACGTGATCACCGAGGCCGCTGATGCGCGTTACGCGCTGGACATGGCGCCACGACTGGTGGCCTTCAGCGAGGATGTGGACCGGGTGGTCGGCGACGGCGTACCGGTCACCGTGATCGGCCATTCCTACGGCGGTTCCATCGTCGGCACCGCCGAGACGCAGGGCTTGACGTCGGATCGCACCCTGTTTCTGGCCGCCGCCGGCGCCGGGGTGGGCGTCGACGATCCCGGAGACTGGCACAACCGCAATCCCACGGTGCTGCGGTTCTCGATGACCGCGCCGGGGGACTTCATCGAGGCGGTCCAGGGCATCCCGGGCGGTCCGCACGGCGCCGATCCCGACGAGATGCCGACGGTGGTGCGGTTGACCACCGGCACCTATGACGACGGTGGTCGCGTGGCAGGTTGGCCGGCGCACAGTGGCATGCTGAATCGGCCCTCGGATGCGTGGCGCACGATCCTGGCTGTCATCACCGGCGATGCGCCCGCGCTGCACCGGGCCGCTGCCGTGAGCTGACCGTTCAGTCGCGCGAAATCCACCCCAGCCGGCGGCTGATCTCGTCCGCCGCCGCGATCGTCAACTTCGCAACCTCTTCGAAGCGGTCCACGCCGAGACGGTAGGTGGGTCCCGAAACGCTCAGCGCCGCAACGACTTGGGAGTGGACATCGCGGACGGGGGCTGCGACGGCGTTGAGACCTACTTCCAGTTCCTCGGTGACACTCGCCCAACCACGATCCCGGACGGAGGCGAGTTCATTGTGCAACTGCGAGAGGCTGGTGACGGTCGTGTCGGTGAATGCCTCGAGACCGCCGCCGAGCCTGGTCCGTACCTCAGCGGCGTCGAGCCCGGACAGCAGAGCCTTGCCGCTGGATGTCGCATACGCCGGGCAGCTCTGCCCCACCCAGGTGCGCAGGGTGATCTCGGCGGGTCCGATCGCCTCGACGATGTTGACGATGCGATTCTCGTCGAGGATCGCCAGGTTGGCGGTTTCACCGACGTCCACGCTCAGGCCGTCACAGATGTCCTGGCTCACCTTCACCAGGTTCAGGTGCGCACCGCTGGCGGCAGCCAGCCGGGTGATGGCAAATCCGATGCGGTACTTGCCGCGTTCGGAGACCTGCTCGACGAAGCCCCGCGCTTCGAGCACCGCGACGAGCCGCGACACGGTGGATTTGTGCACACCGAGCTCGGCCGCGATCTCGGTGACTCCGGCGTTACCCAGCTCAGCCAGGATGTCGAGAACCTGGAGAGCGCGGTCGACGGACTGCACAGCGGCGGGAGGGTCGCTCTGGCGTTGGTTGTCCTGACGCTTCGGCATCGCCCACGAAGCCTATACGCCCACCGGGTCCGACGTGCGGACCTGCTCTACGCCGAACCCGCGAGCCGCGCGAGCACCCAGTGGTGGAACTCGGCGATGTGATGCTCCGCGGGAACCAGCACTCCGCCCTGCCGATAGGCCTTCGACGACATGGCCGGCTGAGTGCGTTCGCATGCGTCGAAGTCCTGCACGTTGACCCGGTGGAACAGTTCCACCGAGCGCGACACGTCGTGACCGGAGTCGAGCACCTCGGGAGCGTAGAGCCAGTCACATTCGACGACGGTCCGGTCGGCGGCCAGAGGGTACATCCGGTGGAAGATGATGTGGTCGGGTACGAGGTTGACGAACACCGTCGGCCGGATCGTGACCGCGTAGTAACGCCGGTCCTGATCAGGCGTCAGCCCTGGCAGCATCGCGAACCCCACCGACCCGTCGACGGTGAAACCGTTGATGTCCGGGCCGAATTCGGCGCCACGACCGACATAGGACTGGGCAGCCATGCCCCGGGCGAATTCGGGAAGCACATCGACGAGTTCGGGGTGGATTGCCGAACAGTGGTAGCACTCCATGAAGTTCTCGACGATCAGCTTCCAGTTGGCCGCGACGTCGTACCTCACCCGGCGGCCCAGTGCCAGCTCCCCGATGCCGTAACGGTCGATGGCACCGCGGTCGCCGAGCCGGTGGGTGACATCGCCGACGACGTCGTCGGCGAACGGCGGCGGCTCGTCGGCCAGACACACCCAGGCATAACCCAGCCATTCGGTCAGCGCCACCGGCGTCAGGCCGTAGCGGTAACGGTCGATCGGGGCGCCCGTATCGTCAGTCAGCGCACCGAGATTGGGCGCGGCGACGAGTTTGCCGTCCAGACCGTAGGTCCACGCGTGGTAGGGGCAACGCAGGGTGCGTTTGACCTGCCCGGCGTCCTCGGTGCACAGCTGAGCACCGCGGTGCCGGCACACGTTCAGAAACGCCCTCAGCACACCGTCGCGGCCGCGGACCACGAGGACACTCTCCCGCCCGACCTGCACCTTGCGGAAGTGGCCGGGCTGAGCGAGCTCGGCGGTGCGAACGGTACACACCCACATTGCCTCGAAGATGCGGGTCTGCTCGTCGGCGAACACTGCCTCACTCGTGTAGTAGGTACCCCCGAGAGTGGTCAGCAGCGCCGACTGTGGTGGTGTCTCGTCAGCGATCGTCATGTCGTCACCAGCCTGCTCGGATCGAACAACGAGATCGAGTGGTCGGTGGCGCCGTCGATGGCCAGATCCGCGAGGATCTCCCCCACCACGGGTACGAACTTGAAACCGTGGCCGGAGAAGCCACATGCCACGATCACCTGCGCGCACTCGGGGTGGCGGGCGATCACGAAATGCTGGTCGGGCGTGTTGGAGTACATGCACGTCGCCGAATGCAGGCAAGGCCCGTTCAGCGCGGGCAGCAGTTGCCCGACACGCTCGCGCATCTCCCGGACCTCGTGCGGGTGGACCCTGCGGTCGATGGTCTCCGGTGTGCACTCGACACCTTTGCGGAAGAAGGCGACTTTCACCCCTCCGCGCGGGCCGTCGATCGCGGGGAAGCCGTAGATCTGCATCCCGGAGGCGTTTTCGTCGATGAAGATCGGGTGGTCGGTATAGGCAGCTGTCCCTCCCACCGGATCGAGCCAGTAGAGCACCTGACGCTCGATGGTGATCGGTACCCCGAATTCAGTGAGCAGCTGCGGCGCCCACGCGCCCGGGCAGATCACCAGCCGCCCGGCTGTGTAGGTGCCGCGGGCCGTACGCACAGCTACACCCCCGGCGGATTCCGCCCACTCGAGCACCTGCTCGCCGAATTGCAGTGTGGCACCCGCATTCTCCGCCAGCGCGAGGTGCGCCTGCACGGTGAGCTCGGGGCGGGCGAAGCCGGCCTTGGCCTCGTAGAGCGCGATGTCGCCGACACTCGGGGTGAAGTTGGGGAATCGTGAACGGATCTCGCGGGCGTCCAGAACCTCATGAGCCAGCCCCCACTGCCGGCTGGCCCGCAGGCTGCCCGCGACCGTGAGACACGCGGGCGGTCCGAGAAACAGCCCGCCGGTCATCCGATAGACGTCACGGCCGCTGTCATGGGCGAGCTTCTCCCACAGCTCGTACGAACGCAGCAGCAGCGGGACGTACGCCGGATCCTCGAAGTACGACTGCCTGATGATGCGGGATCCGCCGTGGCTCGACCCCTTGTCGTGGGCGGGGGTGAACCGCTCCAGGCCGAGCACGCGCTGGCCGCGCGCCGCGAGATGATAGGCCGCGGCGCTTCCCATGCCACCCAGCCCGACAACGATGACGTCGTAGGCCCAGTTGTGTTCATTCATCAGCGGTCACCTCTTGATCCGGGCCATCGTGGGGTCAACCACCGGCTCGGCGGCCACCACAGCGGTGTAGGTGGTGCCGCGGTAGTCGACGGTGACGACGTCGCCGGTCCCGACGGCTGCGGGCAGCCAGGCGTAGGCGATGGTGCGTCCGAGCATCGGCGAGTGCCCGGCGCTGGTCACGTAGCCGGCGCAGGCGCCGGCGACGAACACCGGCTCTGAGCCCAGCACGGCGGCGTCGGGATCGTCGAACACGATGCTGCGCAACATCGATGTGGGCTGCTGCGTCGCGCTGAGTGCAGATTTTCCGACGAAGTCGACTGTCTTGTCCATTCGGACGGCGAAATCCAGACCGGCGGCGGACGGCGTGTGCTCGACGGTCATGTCAGAGCCCCAGCTCCGGTAGCCCTTTTCGATGCGCAGACTGTTGAAGGCGATCCGACCGGCGGGGATGATTCCGTGGTCCTGGCCCGCGGCGGCCAGCAGATCCCAGAGTGCCGCGCCGTACTCAGCGCCGGCGTAGATCTCCCAACCGAGTTCGCCGACGTAGGACACCCGCATCATCGTGACCGGAATGGCCTCGAGGTGGGTACGCATGGCACGGAAGTAGCGGAACGCTCTGTCGGAGAGGTCGTCCGGGCACAGTGGCGCCACCACGTCACGCGCGGCCGGACCCCACACGCCGACACAGCAGGTGCCGCCGGTGATGTCGCGCAGCAGCACATCGGCGGGCTGGTGACGGGTCAGCCAGTCGAAGTCCAGCGGCGAGTTCGCCCCGACCTGGAAGACGTCGCGGGCCAGCCGCGCGACGGTGAGATCGCTTCGGATTCCGCCTCGTTCGTCCAGGAGCAGGGTGTAGGTCACCGAGCCGATGCTCTTGTCCACGTTGTTGGTGGTCAGCTGCTGTAGGAAGGTCAGTGCACCCGGTCCGGTGACCTCGTAGCGGGTCAGCGGCGTCATGTCGTACATCGCAACATGGGTACGGGTCCGGTGCGCCTCGGCGACCGAGATCGGTGACCAGAATCGCGCGGCCCATTCGTCACGGTCGGGAAGATGGAGCCCTTCGTCGGCAAGCCGTTGCATCAGTGCGGCATTCACGTCGTACCAGGCCGGGCGCTCCCAACCGCCGCCCTCGTAGAAGAACGCTCCCGACTGCACCTGGCGGGCGTGGAACGGACTGGTGCGCAGTCCGCGCAACGCACTGCGATGCTGGTGCGGGTGGATGATGTCGTAGACCTCGACGAAGGCCTGCGAACTGGTCTGCGCAATGAACTTCGGGCTGCGGGCGACGTCCTCGAACCGGTAGAGGTCACACTCGTGGACGTCGATCGACGGCGTTCCGTTGACGATCCATTCCGCGGCCGCCTTCGCCACCCCGGCGGAGTGGGTGACCCACACCGCCTCGGCGACCCAGAAACCGCTCAGCTCGCGGTGCTCACCCATGATCGAATGACCGTCGGGAGTGAAGGAGAAGACACCGTTGAAGGCCTCCTCGATCTTCGAATCACTCAGTGTTGGAAGGAGTTCGACCGCGGACTTCCAGGCCGGCGCGAAGTCTTCCTCGGTGAAGGGCAGCATCGACGGCATGGCCTCGTCGGCGGTGTCGGCCAGCAAGGTGGACATGTCGACCGGCATCGGCTTGTGGCTGTAGGAGCCGATGCCGAGGCGGTCGACATGCTCGCGGAAATAGAGATCCTGATCCTGATGCCGCAGAATCGGCAGCCCGGCCTCGGCGTACTCGGAGTTCCGCCCCACCAAGTCGGCGACCTGTCCGGTGCGGGCGTACTGATGGGCCATCGGCACCAGCGGTAGCACCAGCCCCACCTGGCGGGCGAGTTGCGCTCCCCAGAACCCGGCCGCGCACACCACGATGTCGGCGTCGATCACGCCGTCGACGACGCGGACGCCGATGACCCGTCCCCCGCGTTCCACGACCTCGAGCACCTCGGTGTGCGGGCGCAGCGTCGCGCCCCTGGCCTCCGCCCGCCGCGCTTGCGCCTCGGCGGCACGCAGTGCCTTGGCCAACCCGTCATGCGGGGTGTGGAACCCGCCGAGGATGCGATCACGGTCGATCAACGGGTGCAGTGCGACACATTCTGCGGGGTCGAGCAGTCGCCCTTCGATGCCCCAGGACTGCGCCCAGCCAGCCTTGCGGTGCAGGTCAGCCCAGCGCTCCGGCGTCGTGGCGACCTCGAGCCCACCAACCTGGTTGAACGTCCAGCCGCCCGGGTGCTCGAGGCTGTTGAACTTCTCGACGGTGTAGCGCGCGAATGCGGTCATGGTCTTCGACGCATTGGTCTGGAACACGAGGCCGGGCGCATGGGAGGTAGATCCCCCTGTCGCGAACATCGGTCCACGGTCCACGACCGTGACGTCGGTGTAGCCACGCGCGGTGAGCTCATCGGCCAGCGAGGTGCCCACGATGCCGGCACCAATCACGACGATCTTGGGGATCTTGGGGATCTTGGGGATTTTGGGCATGGGGCACCCGCTCCGGTTCACCAGTGAATGTTCAGAATGTTGCGTATAACGCAACGTGATGCGTTATGCGCAACATCATCCACCCTGGACTCGGTGCACGCAAGACGGACACGCCTGGAGAAATGCTGTGAGCGTTACCGCGCGACCTGACATCGGATCGGTCGACGATCACCGACAGCGCAAGCCCTGCTGGGCAGTGGTCACATCGAGTGGAGTGGTCAAGTCGCGCGACGCAAGGAATCGCAAGGGCGCCGCAGGTGAAGCGGTGCCCTCGACGAGACTGCCAGCTCGCTACGACTACGTCTTGGCCATCCGCGGAACCCGAGGGCTGTCCTGGGGACAGATCTGCCGCGTCGTCGAGATCACTGACCAGCACCTGCACCCCGGCTGCGGCAGGGTGCGGCGCACTTAGCTCTCGGCGCCGTCAGTCTCCGGAACGGCTTCGGGCAGAAGCGCTTCCAGAGCCGAGCCGGTGATGCGACGAAACGCGCGCCGCGGGCGGTTCACGTCGAGGATCGCCACTTCCAGGGTGGACGGGCCCAAAGTGCGCGGCTCGCTGCCGTTTCCACCGGCGGTCAGCGCATTGACCGCGATGCCCATCGCGTCACCCAGCGACGCGTTCTCGGTGTAGGTCTCGTTGAGCGCGGTGGAGATCGGTTCGGTGGTACCACCCATGACGACGAAATGGGGCTCGTCGGCGATCGATCCGTCGTAGGTGATGCGGTACAGCTCCGGCGGTTTCGTCTCACCGAAGTGCGCAACCTCGGCAACACACAGCTCCACCTCGTACGGCTTGGCCTGCTCGGTGAATATCGTGCCCAGCGTCTGGGCGTACACGTTGGCCAACTGGCGGCCCGTGACGTCGCGCCGCGAGTACGCGTAGCCCTGCGTGTCGGCGAACCGGATTCCGCCGCTACGCAGGTTGTTGAACTCGTTGAACCGGCCCACGGCGGCGAATCCGACGCGGTCGTAGAGTTCGCTGACCTTCTGCAGCGAGCGGGACGGATTCTCCGCGACGAACAACACGCCGTCGGCGTAGGCCAGGGCGATCACGCTGCGGCCGCGGGCGATGCCTTTGCGTGCGAGCTCGGAACGCTCGCGCATCGCCTGTTCGGGCGAAATGAAGTACGGGAAGCTCACGAATCTCCTCGCGCGTCTGGGGCACGGTGAGCGTCAGGGCCGAACGTGTCGGCCCGCGAACGACTGTCGATGATGTTCTGGCACACAGCGGCGATCTGCTGCTCGTCGACAACGGAAGCACCCTCGGCGCCCACGAGTACCGCGGTCGGGAAGATGCCGCGCACCAGGTCGGGGCCGCCGGTTGCCGAGTCGTCGTCGGCGGCGTCGTAGAGCGCCTCGATCGCTACTCGCAGGGCCGAGTCGGCACCGTCGACCTGCGAGTACAGCTTCTTCATCGAGGACTTCGCGAAGATCGACCCCGATCCGACGGACTGGTAGCCCTCCTCCTCGAAGTTCCACCCGCCGGCGGCATCGAAGGACACGATGCGTCCCGCGCCCTCCGGGTTGGGGTCGTCGACGTCGTATCCGGCCAGCAACGGCAGCGCGATAAAGCCCTGCAGGGCGGCGCCGAGGTTGCCGCGGACCATGGTGGCCAGCCGGTTCACCTTGCCCGGGAATGTCAGCGCGACGCCTTCGAGCTTCTCGTAGTGCTCGAGCTCCACGGCGTACAGACGGGCGAACTCCACCGCGATGGCTGCCGTGCCGGCGATACCCGTCACCGTGTAGTCGTCGGTGATGTACACCTTCTGCACGTCCCGACTGGCGATCATGTGGCCCTGGGTGGCTCGGCGGTCACCGGCCATCACCACACCACCGGGGTACTTCAGCGCGACGATCGTGGTGCCGTGCGGCGCGATGTCGGTGGGCACACCTGCGGACGCGGGGTTGCCCGACGGCAGCAGGTGGGGGGCTTGGGCGCGCAGGAAATCAGAGAACGACGACAGGTTCACGCCGCCGTGTGAAAGACCCTGCGGTAGGGCATTCCCGATTCCCGATCCAGCTCCGGATAGTGGGGACAGAGGGGCCGATTGTTCACGATTCGGCCAGGTCACTGTCCACCCTTCTGGACGTATGCACGCACAAAGTCCTCAGCATTCTCCTCCAGGACGTCATCGATCTCGTCCAGCAGGTCGTCGGTGTCCTCGGCCAGCTTCTCACGGCGCTCCTGCCCGGCGCCCGTGCTGCCGGAGAGGTCGTCGTCGTCGCCGCCTCCACCGCCACGCTTGGTCTGCTCCTGAGCCATCGCTGCCTCCTGCTGTGTCTACCTGCCCGGTGCGGGCGTCCGGCCATCGTCCTGCCGGTCACCCCACACTACCGGTCGCCACCGTCATTGCCGGGGATAGCTCGATCAGGTCGTCAACTGCTCCACGAGTTCGACTGCGCTGTTGACGGACTCCAACAGAGCCCCGACGTGGGCCTTGCTGCCCCGCAGCGGCTCCAGCGTCGGGATACGGACCAGCGAGTCCCCGCCCAGGTCGAAGATCACCGAGTCCCAGCTGGCTGCGGCGATGTCGGCGCCGAAGCGGCGCAGGCACTCTCCGCGGAAGTAGGCGCGGGTGTCGGTCGGCGGGTTGTCCACCGCGTCGAGGACCTGCTGTTCGGTGACCAGTCGCTGCATCGAACCGCGCGCGACAAGCCTGTTGTACAGGCCCTTGTCCAGCCGCACGTCCGAGTACTGCAGATCGACCAGGTGGAGCCGGGGCGCGGACCACCCGAGGTTCTCCCGCTGCCGGAAACCCTCGAGAAGGCGCAGCTTGGCCGGCCAGTCGAGCAGGTCGGCGCACTCCATCGGGTCCCGCTCGAGCAGATCCAGCACGTGTGCCCACGTTTCCAGCACGTGGTTGGCCCGCGGGTCGGGGTCGCGGCTGTCGACCATTTTGGCGACCCGGTCCAGGTAGATCCGTTGCAGCGCCAGACCGGTCAGTTCCCGGCCGTCGGCCAGCGCCACCGTGGCGCGCAGCGACGGGTCGCGCGAGAGCACATGCACGGCATGCACCGGGCGAGCCAGCGCCAGATCGGACAGGTCTGCCCCGATCGACGGCCCCTCCTCGATCAGGTCGAGAACCAGTGAGGTGGTGCCGAGCTTCAGGTAGGTCGAGGTCTCCGACAGGTTCGCGTCACCGATGATGACGTGCAGCCGCCGGTACTTGTCGGCATCCGCGTGCGGTTCGTCGCGGGTGTTGATGATGCCGCGTTTGAGCGTGGTCTCCAGGCCGACCTCGACCTCGATGTAGTCGGCACGCTGGGAGAGCTGGAAGCCCGGTTCGTCCCCCGACGGCCCGATCCCCACCCGACCCGAGCCGGTCACCACCTGCCGGGACACCAGGAACGGCGTCAGCCCGGCGATCACTGCCGAGAACGGGGTCTGGCGGCTCATCAGGTAGTTCTCGTGCGACCCGTAGGAGGCGCCCTTGTTGTCGATGTTGTTCTTGTAGAGCTGCAGCTTCGCAGCCCCGGGGACGCTGGCGACATGACGTGCGGCCGCCTCCATCACCCGCTCCCCCGCTTTGTCCCAGATCACCGCATCCATCGGATCGGTGCATTCGGGCGCGGAGTACTCGGGATGCGCATGGTCGACGTAGAGCCGGGCACCGTTGGTCAGGATCATGTTGGCGGCGCCGACCTCGTCGGCGTCGACCACCGGCGGCGGTCCCGAGGAGCGGCTGAGGTCGAACCCGCGAGCGTCGCGCAGCGGCGATTCGACCTCGTAGTCCCACCGGGTCCGCTTGGCCCGCTGGAGCCCGGCCGCCGCCGCATAGGCGAGGACAGCCTGGGTGGACGTCAGGATCGGATTCGCGGTCGGGTCGGACGGCGAGGAGATGCCGTACTCGACCTCCGTTCCGATGATCCGTTGCATACCAACCAGGGTAGACATGGGCCCTGACGGAGTAGCAGGTGGCCACTGTGCTCACGCCGGTCAATACCGCCATTGCCCCGGATCCCGTGATGAGATTGACCCACCATGACCACCACCGATCAGCGCGAGTCGGCCGAACGCTGGTTCCTCGAGCGCGGTCTCCCGTACGTGCTGCGTCCGGGCGTGCTGGTCCGGCGGGTCTGGCTGCGCTCCGCGCCGGCTCTGGCTGCGTTCGGCGTGATGATGTTGTTCTCGATCATCGTGGTCGCGGTCACCGGCAAGCACACCATCGACATCGACGGCAGCCCCACCCGCGCCGAGTGGTTCGCGCTCGCCGTCGTGATCGTCGTCGTGCCGGTGGCCTCGGTGGCCGGTTGGCTGGTGTCCCGCACCTCCGACGCCAGGTTGCGGGCCGCGACAGTGGTGGTGTCGCTCGTACTGGCGGTGCTGGGAGCGATCTTCGGCGGGCCCAGCCCCCGTTTCCTCGTAGATGCCATCGCCGAGGCGGTCGTCATCGCGGCGATCCTGCTGTGCACCGCGACCGGAATCGGCGCGGTGTCGGGGTGGGCGGTGCGCATCATGCTGACGAACCTCGCCTCGATCGGCGACCTGTTCGTGCGGGCGCTGCCGGTCCTGCTGCTGACCATGCTCGTCTTCTTCAATGGGCCGGCCTGGAAGATGGCGGCCACAGTGACCCGCGGCCGGCTGTGGCTGGCCCTGCTGTTCCTCGTGCTGATCGCCGCATCGTTCCTGCTGTCGGGGATGCTGGGTCAGGTCAGGCCCATCCTCGCCCCGGAGGCCAAACGACCCGAGCATGCGCAGATGCTGGTGGGCACGCCGTTCGAGCATCTGCCGGACCGGCCGCGGCGTAAACCGCTGTCGAAGGCCGAACGGATCAACGTCGTGTTCGTGCTGGCACTGTCACAGTTCGTGCGAGTGCTCACCGTCGCGCTGTCGACCGGGCTGATCTTCCTGGTGTTCGGGCTGATCCTGATCAGCCCCGACCTGCTGATCGAACTGACCGGGCAGCGCCGCTTCGACGGCGAGATCCTGACCATGACGCTGCCGATCCCGCAGGCCCTGATCCAGATGGTGATGTTCCTGACGGCCCTGACGTTCATGTACCTGGCGGCCCGGGCGGTCGGCGACAAGGAGTACCGCGCGCAGTATCTCGATCCGCTCGTCGAGGAGTTGCTGCTGACGCTGGTGGCGCGGGACCGCTACCGGACCGCGACCGCGACATGATCGAATCGGCGCCGAACACCGCAGCGGTGCACGAGTGGTTCCTGCACCGAGGACTGCCGTTGGTGCTCACCCGCCGGGTCCGGTCGCGGCAGTTGATCGCCCGTTCGGCGCCGGTAGTGGCCGGCGTCGGAGCGCTGGTGGTCGTGACCATGCTGCTCGCTGACTGGACCAGCGCCGAACCGGATGTCGACTATCTGGTGCGCTCGGCAGTCATCGCGGCGGTGCTGGCCGCCGCCCCCCTCAGGGCTGCACGCGCTGCACCAGCGCGGTACCGCCGCCTCCGAAGCCGGCAGACGCACCGGCGCGCTGCTGGTGATGGGCATGTTCGTGCTGGTGGTGCCCATCGTGTCGGAGGGCTGGTCGGCAGACGCGCTGGCCGAAGTACCGGTTTTCCTGGCGGTGTCGCTGGTGGCGGTCTGGCTCACCTACGTCGGCTTCGGTTCGATCGCGTTGTGGGCGTTTCGGTTCGCGTGGGTTCAACTGGGCGCCCTGGGCACTCTGATGAGCCGGGCACTACCGCTGCTGATGCTGACCGTCGTCGTGTACTTCACCGGCGAGCTCTGGCAGTTGTCAGCCCGAATGAGCCGCGAAAGACTCTGGCAGACAATCGGTTTCCTGAGCATTGTGGCCCTGCTGTTCATGATCGCCACGATTCGCGACGAAGTCGCCGAGCTGCGCAGGGACAGGTCCGAACAGACCGACCCGGCCGCACTGCTGGTCGGCACACCGTTACAGAGTTCCCGTGCGACACCACCGGCGCGGACCGCGTTGTCGCCGGGTGAGCAGTTCAACGTCGTCGCGGTCATGGTCGTCGCCCAGGCGATCCAGGTCGTGCTGTTCACCGCGGGCTTGTTCGCGTTCTTCCTCGCGCTCGGCATGATCGCGATCCCCGACGAAGTCACCGTGCTGTGGTCATCGGAAACCTCCTGCGCTGTCGGCGAACCGCCCTGTGCCGGAACGTGGTTCGGGATCAACATCCCGATCCCCCAGACAGTCGTGCACACATCGCTGTTCGTCGCGGTGCTGTCGGGTCTGTACTTCACCGTCAGTACCAGCGTCGACCCGCTGTACCGTCAGCGCTTCTTCGACCCGCTGATTGCCGACGTCGCGGTGAGCTTGGCGGGCAGGGATGCCTATCTTGCGCTGGAGCGCAACTGATCCGCTCGTCCGTCGCGCAACAGCATGTGCCGCGCGGCCTCGGTACGCGACGACACACCGAGCTTGGGATAGGCGCGATAGAGGTGGTTGGCCACGGTCTTCGCGCTCAGGTGCAACCGCTTCGCGATCTGCTGGTTGGTCAAGCCCTGCGCGACCTCGTCGAGGATCCGGCGTTCGGCGTCGGTGAGTTCGTCGAGCGGCGCGCGGTCGTCGGCCGTCACCCGCGCGGCCCACGGCGACGCACCGATACGCCGGAACCCGTACAGCGCCTCGGTACGGCTACGGTCGCGGGCCGCCGGGTCGGCGCAGACGCGCGCCTTGTCCATCAGCGCGCGCGAGCGGTCGAAGGCGTCGATCTCGGGATCGAAAATCGACACCGCCTCGTCGAGCAGGCACCCGGCCCGCTCCGGTTCGCTGTCCGCGCACAGCAGGGCGCGGGCGCGCCGGGCAGTCGCGCGGGTCCAGCGGCTCGCGCCGGAGGCGGCGGCGACGGTCTCCAGGTGCTCGACGAGGGGAACGGCGTCGTCGCGGCGCCCCCGCCGGGAGTAGACCTCGACCAGGTCCACGTGCCACCTGGCCACCTGCGGTGCCAGTAATCCGCCGGCCTGTTCGAACGCCCAGCACTCCCCCAGCGTGGCGATCACGTCGTCGTCGCGGCGTTCGGTCAACGCGGCCAGACCCGCGTTGGCGAGCAGGAAGTAGCGCGCGCCGAACGTCGACTGCCGATCCGAGATCGTGAACCCGAGATCGAGATCGGCCTGCGCGGCCTGGTCGTCACCCCGGACCGCCGCGACGCGAGCGCGCAACCCGAGCCAGAACGGCGCGAACGCCCGCTGCCCGGTTCCCATGCACAACGCCACCGCTTCGTCCAGGCACACCAACGCGTCGTCGAACCGGGATGCCCGAATGTGGTTCTCCCCCAAAGCCCCATAGGCCATCGCGAGCGAGGCACGCGCCCCCTCGGCCCGCAGGGTCCCGATCAATCGGGTCAGAGCTGTGGTCGCCTCGGCGTAGCGCTCGGCGATGGCCATCGCGCGTCCGACATGCAAACCGACCAGGGGGTCGTGGCGGATGGCGGCGACCAGATCGAGCGGCTCGAGCGAGTCGACGAACTCATCGGCGCGGCCCTCGTCCCTGGCGCTGGCGGCGTGCGCGAGAACGACGCGCGCAACATCGGCCTCGACCGAGCCGGGCCGGGTGTGCGCGACCGCCGCCTCGGCGGATTCGATGATCTGCTGCACCATTCCGAGCATCCCCAGCGGGATGGCCATGCGGGCCTCGACCACGCCGACCTGATCCGGCGCCGCCACCGCGACGCACTCCATGAGTCGCTGCTGGGCGGCCGCGGGAGCACCGTCGACGGCTTCCAGCGTGGCCAGGGTGAGCGTGGCGGCGACATGGAGATCGGCCCAGCGCTCCTCGGCCAGAACGGCTTCGAGCCGGTACCGGGCGGCCTGGGCGTCACCGGCGGCACCGAGCAACTCGGCGGCCTCGAGCAGCAGCCGACCTCGGCGGGCGTCACTTCCAGTCATCTGCACCGCATGGTCGAGCATGCGGGCGGCCGATTCGATTCCTCGACCAGCGCGCATCCGGGACGCTGCGTGCACCAGCGATTCGGCCAGATCCTCGTCCGGCCCGACCGTCCCTTGAGCACGATGCGCCAGTTTCACCTCGGCCGAAAGAGCCGCAGAGTCGGCGAATTCGAGGTGTAGCTGCCGTCGTCGATGCTCGGTCATGCTCCCGATCACGGCGCTTCGCAACAGCGGGTGGTGCAGCGTGAGCCGACCGTTCGACAGCTCAGCCAGGCCGAGGTTCTCGAGCTCTTCGAGCGCCGTCTCCGGGTCGACCAGTGCGGACGACTCGATGCCCGACCAAGAGTCGTCGGAGGACAGGGCGATACGGTCCAGCAGCTCGCGCGCGCGGCCGCCCGGTGGGGGAAGACAGCGGGTGAACGCTGCGGCGAGGTCACCGAGGAGCGGGATTTCGTCGGGAAGCGGCTGCCTGCCGGCGAGTTGTTCGCGCGACAGCGCGTGGGGCAGCTGCGACAACGCCAGCGGGTTCCCGGCGGCCAGGTCGATCAGCCGCGCAGCCACCACCGGCGCGATCGGTTCGACACCGGCCGCTTCGAGGACCGACGCCGCATCGGCGGGATCGAGGCCGCCGAGTTCCTCGACCGCGAAGCCCTCGGCGAACGCGTGCACCGACGGAACCCGGCGTCCCGTGACCACCACCAGCACCCCGCTCATGACCGCGCGGCGGAGAGCCAGGTTCAATGCGGTGCGACTGGCGGGGTCAGCCGCGTGGACGTCGTCGACCAACAGGGCGGCGCCGTGCGCCGACTCGAAACCCTCGCACAACACGTCAGCGGCGTGCATGGTGTCGAGGTCAACGGCCCTCATCCGCGCCCGGATCGGCTGCGGCAAGCCGGTCGCGACGTCGATGGCGGTGGACAGCGCGGGCGCGGCGTCACCACCCCGACAGGTCACCGTGCGGGCTGCAGTACCGATGTGCTCGGCGAGCCAGGAAAGCATGGTCGTCTTTCCCATGCCGGGATCACCGACCACGACGACGACCTGTCCGCCGCCCTGCTGAGCCCGGCACCACGCGTGCACGAGCCGCTCGCCGAGCTCACGCCGCCATGTCAAACCCGCCATTGGCAGGCACGCTATCCCAGATCGGCAGCGACAGCGGCCCGTCGCGGCTTACTCGATGACCTCCCACTGGTCGTTCTCGTCGGGTCCCCCGGCGGTCACCACGACCGGACGGGTGTCGCCGCTACGGTCAGCAGCCTCGCATTCGAAGGTGCTGCCCACCTCGACGATCTTGATGCCGTCACCGCACTCGACGCTGACGTCGAACCCGTACTCGGCCGAGATGTCGTCGGCGAGGCCGTCGGCGGTGTCACCCAGGTCGTACACGGTGTCGATGGTGGCGAAGTCCACGTCGTAGTCGTCGCTGGTGAACGTCGCTTCGACGCGCACGTCACTGCCGTCGAGATCGGCCACGCACGTGATGCTGTCACCGGTCTTGGGAGTCTCGTCGGGGCGTGGACAGCGCACTCCGGAGACTCGTTGAGAGATCGCCTCGTACTGGGTGTTCAGCTCGTCGGCCATCGTCGTTTCCAGCTTCTCGTAGTCCGGGCCCCCGGCCGAGAAGGAGAACTGGCAGCCGGCGAGGACGGGAATCGTCAGGGTCAGCGCCACCAATACGGGTCGCGAGATCGTCACGCTCTCGACGTTAGTGAGCCCTGATCAACCTCGATATGGGAACAATTTCCCATTCTGGACATACCTTTCGAGGCGAGATGGGCCGTCGGCGGCTACATTTCCGACCGTGCAGGATTTCTGGCGAAAGCGCTATGGCGAGGTGCTGCTCGTGCGGGTCGGCGACAACGGCCCGGAAGCCACCGTCTACAACACGTTCCCCCTCAACGACTGTCCCGCCGAGTTGTGGTCCCGGCTGGATGCCGAGGCCATCGCGAGAGAGCACGGCGCGGCCGCCGCCCTGCTCAACGGTCCCCGGTACTGGCTGATGGACACCGTGGAGAAGGACATGACGGGCCGGCGCGAGGTCGTCACGTTCGGCGGCATCGACATGATGCGCCAGGCCACCGTGGCGTTGACGTCGATGAACCCCGGGCCGTATCTGCCCAACACCGTCAACCGCCATGCGGTATTCGTCTACCGCCCCGGCCGGACGGTCTTCGAGCTGCTCGACGCCGAGGGTGGGCGCTGGGTCATGCAGACCTACAGCCAGGTCGTCGATCCGACACTGAGTTTCGACGACCTGGCCGGCCTGGGTGATCGGCTGCAGCTGCCCGAGGGGTGGTCGTACCGGGCCCGCGTCCTCGACGACGAGCTGCGCATCGACACCAGCACAGAGGCCGCCCAGGTGTTGCAGGACGACCTGACCAACAGCTACTCGTTGGTGCGCTGAGGCTCAGCAGGCGCCCGGACGCATGACCTCGAGCTCCGGCGGCGACTCCGCCGAGATCTCGTCCCGCTCGTCGGGCGACTGCGAGCACACTTCCCAGTTCGTGAGGTTGAACTGCTCGAAGGGCGGACCCTCGGCAGTCGCGGTTTCGGGCACCACCGCACCGTCGGTCGTCGAGACGACCTTGTCCCACGCATCCTGCAGGACCTCGCCCTCGACATCGGGCATCTCCCAGCTCGGCTGCGCCGCCGCGGGGGCGGCGACGGCGAGGGCTGTGGCGACAAGCACCGTCGCCACTCCGACAACACTTGTGACCTGCATTGTTCACTCCCTGACTCGGACCGATAGGCGCAATGAATGTGCGCCTGATCGGCGACCGGCGGGGGGCGGGGAGATGAACTCGATGCGTCGTCGACGCGACAACATGACGACGCGCCGGCCGGATGTCACCACCCGACCGGCACGCGCACGTCCCTACAGGTACTGCCCCAGGTTGCTCTCGGTGTCGATGGCCCGGTTGGCGCTGCTGCTCTTGCCGGTCACCAGGGTGCGGATGTAGACGATCCGCTCACCCTTCTTGCCCGAGATACGTGCCCAGTCATCCGGGTTGGTGGTGTTGGGCAGGTCCTCGTTCTCGGCGAACTCGTCGACGATCGAGTCGAGCAGGTGCTGGATGCGCAGGCCGGGCTGACCGGTTTCCAGCACCGACTTGATCGCGTACTTCTTGGCCCGGTCCACGACGTTCTGGATCATGGCGCCGGAGTTGAAGTCCTTGAAGTACATGACCTCTTTGTCGCCGTTGGCGTAGGTCACCTCGAGGAACCGGTTGTCGTCGATCTCCGCGTACATCCGGTCGACGACCTTCTCGATCATCGCCTTGATCGTGGATCCGCGATCGCCGGAGAACTCGGAGAGGTCGTCGGCGTGCACCGGCAGATCCTCGGTGAGGTACTTGCTGAAGATGTCCTGGGCCGCCTCCGCGTCCGGCCGTTCGATCTTGATCTTGACGTCCAGTCGGCCGGGCCGCAGGATCGCCGGGTCAATCATGTCCTCACGGTTTGAGGCGCCGATGACGATGACGTTCTCCAGCCCCTCCACGCCGTCGATCTCACTGAGGAGCTGCGGCACGACGGTCGTTTCGACGTCCGAGCTGACCCCGGTGCCGCGGGTGCGGAAGATCGAGTCCATCTCGTCGAAGAACACGATGACAGGTGTGCCCTCGGAGGCCTTCTCGCGTGCCCGCTGGAAGATCAGCCGGATGTGGCGCTCCGTCTCGCCGACGAACTTGTTCAGCAGTTCGGGGCCTTTGATGTTGAGGAAGTAGGACTTCGCCTCGCGCGCGTCGTCCCCCCGGACCTCGGCCATCTTCTTCGCCAGCGAGTTGGCGACCGCCTTGGCGATGAGCGTCTTGCCGCACCCGGGTGGGCCGTAGAGCAGCACGCCCTTGGGCGGGCGCAGCGAGTACTCGCGGTAGAGCTCCTTGTGCAGGAACGGCAGCTCGACCGCGTCGCGGATCTGCTCGATCTGCCGCGTGAGGCCACCGATGTCGTGGTAGCTCACGTCGGGGACCTCCTCGAGCACGAGGTCCTCGACCTCGGCCTTCGGGATCCGCTCGAACGCGTAGCCGGCCTTGGTGTCCACGAGCAGCGAGTCGCCGGGACGCAGCCTGCGCGGACGATCGTCGGTCAGATCGTCACCGTCGTCGGCGGCGTCCTCGGGCAGGTCCTCGGCGGCCACCAGCGGCTCGGCCAGCCACACGATGCGTTCTTCGTCGGCGTGGCCGACGACCAGCGCGCGGTGCCCGTCCGACAGGATCTCGCGCAGTGTGCTGATCTCGCCCACCGATTCGAAGTGGCCGGCCTCGACCACAGTCAACGCCTCGTTGAGGCGAACCGTCTGACCCTTCTTGAGTTCCTTGGCATCGATGTTCGGCGAGCAGGTCAGGCGCATCTTGCGCCCGGAGGTGAACACGTCGACGGTGTCGTCGTCCTGCACGGACAGCAGCACGCCGTAGCCGCTGGGCGGCTGGCCGAGCCGGTCGACCTCCTCGCGCAGGGCCAGCAATTGCTGGCGGGCTTCCTTGAGCGTGTCCATCAGCTTTGCGTTGCGGGCGGCGAGCGAGTCGATCCGGGCCTCGAGCTGATGCACGTCACGCGCACTGCGCAACCCGCTCGCAGGACCTACCGCACTTTCCAGCTGTTCGCGCAGAATCGCCGCTTCCCGGCGAAGTTCTTCCAGTTCTGCAGCGTCTTCGCTGGACAGACGGCTATCGGAGGGTGTCCCAAAGACTTCAGAGGCTTCAGAACGCTCGGACTCACTCATATTGCGCTCCTCCCCCGCACCGTAAGTTGGTGCGGTAACAACTTCAACGCTACCGGCGATTCAGACTTTGTGTGTGGTCTAGGAATTCGACACACCAGCAACACTGTTAACCTCTGATGATCGAACGTCCGAACGGAAGGACAACCGTGACCCTGAAAAGCCTCGTGAACAGCCTGACCGCAGGGGCTGCAGCTACCGTGCTGGCGGGTGCCGCGGCGGTGGGTGTGACCTCAATTGCAGTGGGGTCGGGAATCGCGTCGGCCAGCCCGGCTGCCATCGATGCCCCGATGCCCGCGGCGCCGGCTCCCGAGTTGCAGGGTCCGTTGATGTCGACGCTGAGCGCGCTGGCCGGCCCCGGATCGTTCTCGGGCGCCAAGTCCAGCTACGTCCAGGGTGGCCTGGGGCGGATCGAGGCCAGGGTGGCCGACAGCGGCTACAACAACGCCGCGGCCAAGGGCTACTTCCCGTTGACCTTCACGATCGCCGACATCGATCAGAACGGCCCGGTCGCCACCGCCTTCGTGACCGCGGCCTCCCCGGCCGGTCAGGTCGCCAGCCAGCCGCTGACGTTCATCGCCGGACCCAGCCCGACCGGCTGGCAACTGTCCAAGTCGTCGGCGATGGCGCTGATCTCCGCCGTGGGCTGATCTTTACTTCTGTCACTTCTTAACGAAGCATGACGCTGTGCGTCATACCGTCGCGATCCTGAGCGCCGCCGCAACTGCGGCGGCGCTCGGTCTCGGTGGGTGCGCGCAGTCCGGTGATCCCGAGTCCGCTGGGACGACGGCGACGGTCGAAACGTCGCCCGCCCCGTCGGTCGGGCTCGCCCCACCGGGCCCGCCCGCGCGGGGCGGGCCGCCACTCCCGGCTCCGGCGGCGCTGACCGAGGTGATGGGCCGGCTGGCCGACCCGGCCCTGCCCGGCGATCAGAAGATCGTGCTCATCGAGAACGGCACCGCCGACGAAGCCGCCGGACTCGACCGCTTCGCCACTGCGCTACGCGACAACGGTGCGTTACCCCTGACCTTCGAGGTCCGCGACATGGCCTGGTCTCAGGCCGACCCCGGCAACGTCGTGGCCACGGTCGTGGTTCGAACCAGCAATCCCCAGACCGGCGAGTTCACCTTCCCGATGGAGTTCGCGCCGGCTGACGAGTCGTGGCAGCTGACCCGACGGACCGCCGACTTGCTACTGGAACTCGACGGCGAGCCGGGGGCACCGCCGCCCGCCCCACCGCCGGAACCCGGTCCGCCGGCTCCGAACCCGGAACCCGGTCCGCCGGCACCGCCGGCGCCGGCCCCACCGTCCCCGACCCCGACCCCGACGCCCTGACCGATGTGGATCGGCTGGCTGGAATTCGACCTGCTGCTCGGAGACGTGCGCTCGCTCAAGGAGAAGCGCTCGGTGGTGCGCCCACTCGTCGCCGAACTCACGCGCCGCTTCACGGTGTCCGCCGCCGAGACGGGTGCCCAGGACCTGTACCGGCGTGCCGGGGTCGGATTGGCCGTTGTCTCCGGCGAGCGTGCCCACGTGGTCGAGGTGCTCGATGCCGCCGAGCGCCTGGTCGCGGCACGTCCCGAGGTCGAACTGCTCTCGGTGCGCCGCGGCCTGCGCCGTCCGGATGACGACTGAGCCGCGCGGCGGACCGTCAGATCGAAGGGCGCTTCTTGCGGGTGGGAACCGGCGCCACCGCGCCGGGCGCCAGCCTGCGGGCACTGATCAGGAATGCCGTGTGCCCCCGCATCGAGTGCTCCGGGCGCACCGCGAGTCCGACCACGTGCCAGCCGCGCTGCATGCTCTCCCAGGCCCGCGGCTCGGTCCAGCACTGTTGTTCGCGCAGCGCTTCCACGGTCTTCGACAGCTGGGTCACCGTGGCCACGTACACCATCAACACGCCTCCGGCGACGAGCGCGTCGGCGACGGTCCCGAGCACCTCCCACGGTGCCAGCATGTCCAGCACCACGCGATCGACCTCGCCGCCGGAGTAGTCGGCGAGGTCGGCGGTGACCAGTTCCCAGTTGGGCGGCTGCTCGCCGAAGAAGGTCGTGACGTTGCGGACTGCGTGCTCGGCGTGGTCGTCGCGGACCTCGTAGGACGTCACCTGGCCGCCGGATCCGACGGCGCGCAGCAACGAGCACGTCAAGGCCCCGGATCCAGCACCCGCCTCGAGCACCCTGGCGCCCGGAAAGATGTCGCCTTCGTGGACGATCTGCGCGGCGTCTTTCGGATAGACGACCTGCGCGCCCCGCGGCATCGACATCACGTAGTCGACCAGCAGCGGACGCAGCACCAGGAACGGGTCGCCGTTCGTGGCCCGGATGACGCTGCCCTCGGGCAGCCCGATCACGTCGTCGAGAGCGATGATGCCGCGGTGCGTGTGGAACTCGCCGCCCGTCTTGAGCAGCATTGTGTAGCGCCGGCCCTTGGTGTCGGTGAGTTGCACGCGGTCACCGACGGCGAAAGGACCGGTTCTGCGCACAGCTGACCAGCCTGCCAGCCGCCTTCCCGACGGGTGCGGCCGGGTTACCCGGATCTGTCCGACCCCGGCTCTAGGGTGAATGCCATGACTGAGCCGACCGAACAGGAGGGCGCGTCGGGACCGGCGCCGCCGGTCCGCCGGCCGGCAGAGCCACCGCTACGCAGGCCCGCGTTGTCACCGTCGCGGGCCGCCGATTTCAAGCAGTGTCCGCTTCTGTACCGCTTCCGCGCGATCGACCGGCTGCCAGAACCGTCATCGACGGCGCAGGTGCGAGGCTCCGTCGTGCACGCCGCCCTGGAGCAGTTGTACGCGCTTCCCGCGGCGCAGCGGTTACCCGAGACTGCGGTGTCGCTGGTGACGCCGGCCTGGGAGCGGGTGGTCTCCGAACAGCCATCGCTGGCCGAGGACATCGACGCGGAGCTGCGCGCCGAGATGCTCGACCAAGCCCGCGCACTGGTATCGGGTTATTACCGGTTGGAGGACCCGACCCGCTTCGAACCGCAGAGTTGTGAACAACGGGTGGAGGTCGAACTCGCCGACGGGACGCTCTTGCGCGGCTTCATCGACCGCATCGACGTCGCGCCGACAGGCGAGCTACGGGTCGTCGACTACAAAACCGGCAAGGCGCCGCCCGAGGCTCGGGCGCTGGCTGAGTTCAAGGCCATGTTCCAGATGAAGTTCTACGCGGTCGCGCTGTTGCGTGCGCACGGCGTGTTGGCCACCCGGTTGCGACTGTTGTATCTCGCCGACGGTCAGGTGCTCGACTACGCCCCCGACCTCGACGAGCTGCAGCGGTTCGAGAAGACGCTGATGGCGATCTGGCGGGCCATCCAGACCGCGGGTGCGAGCGGTGACTTCCGGCCGAGCCAGTCGCGGCTGTGCAACTGGTGCGCCCACCAGTCTCGCTGCCCGGCTTTCGGCGGCACTCCCCCGCCGTATCCGGGCTGGCCCGAAGCGCTCGACGACGGCGACCCCGACTCCGTGCTGCGCGCCGAGCCGGCGGCATGATCGACTGCCTGTTCCAACGTCAGGGCACCGAGGGCGAGTGGTCGATCTTCACCTCGACCGACGGGACACGCAGCAACTGGGATCCTCAGATTCAGCACGGTTCTCCGCCGCTGGCGCTGCTGACCAAAGCCATCGAGGAACTCGCGGCCGGCACCGATCTGCGCGTCGGGCGCCTGACCCTCGACATCCTCGGCGCGATCCCGGTGTCGACGGTGCGGGTCCGCGCCTGGGTGCAGCGCCCCGGCTCGCGGATCTCGTTGATGTGTGCGGAGATGTCGGCAGATCGGCCTGACGGCAGCCGCCGGACCGTGGCCCGCGTGACGGCCTGGTTGCTTGCTACGACTGACACCGCCGACATCACCACCGATCGCTATCCGCCGCTGGTCGAGGGTGAGGCGACCGAGGTCGCTCACGCGTGGGAGGGTGCCCCCGGCTATCTGGAGACCGTCAGCTGGCGCCGACAGGCGAACACTGGAACTACTACCCCGGAAGTCTGGCTGAGCCCACTCGTCCCACTCGTCGACGACGAACCCACCACAGCGCTGCAGCGGCTGGCGATGGTGGTCGATTCGGCCAACGGGATCGGTGCGGCGCTGGATCCCGCGCAGTTCATGTTCATGAACACCGACACCGTGGTGCACCTGCACCGATTGCCGGCGGGCCATGATTTCGCACTGCGCGCCCGCGGCTCGATCGGTCCAGACGGCATCGGTGTGACCACCGCGGAGATCTTCGACCGTGAGGGGTTCATCGGCACCTGTGCGCAGACTCTGCTGATCCAGCAGCGTGGCTGACCGGCTCAGCCGCCGTACCGTTCGACGAGAGTGCGTTTGTACAGCTTGCCGGCGTCGGTGCGTGGCAGACGCTTCTCGAAAGCTATGGCGCGTGGGCACTTCTGGCGTGACAGTCGCGCCCGCACCCATGTCAAGAGCTCCTGTGCCAATTCATCGGAGGCAGCGGAGGGGTCGACCAGTTCGACCACGGCCATCACCGACTGCCCGAGATCGTGGTCGGGTATGCCGAACACCGCTGCGTCGACAACCGCAGGATGCCCGATGAGCACGTGTTCGGCCTCTTGCGGGTAGATGTTGACACCGCCGGACAGGATCATGTTGTGTCGGCGGTCGGTGAGGAACAGATACCCCTCGTCGTCCAGGTAGCCGACATCGCCGACGGTGACCCAACCCTGGGGTGAGTGAGCGGCAGCGGTCTTCTCCGGATCGTTGAGGTAGTCGAAGTCGTAGCCACCTTCGAAGAACACGTCGCCGACTTCCCCGGCCGGAAGCTCGCGACCGTCGTCATCCAGGATGTGGGGCACACCGAGGATGGGCTTGCCCACAGACCCGGGACGCCGAAGCCAGTCTTCGGCCCGGATGAAAGAGATGCCCGCACCTTCCGATGAGCCGTAGTACTCGTCGATGATCGGGCCCCACCAAGCGATCATCTGCCTCTTGATGTCCACCGGGCACGGCGCGGCGGCGTGGATGACCCGCTTCAGCGAGGAGAGGTCGTAGCGGTGCTTCACGGCTTCGGGCAGCCGCAACATCCGGATGAACATCGTGGGTACGAATTGGGCATGGGTCACCCCGAATTGTTCGATGCACTTCAGCGCGCCTTCGGCGTCGAACCGCTCCATGATCACCGTGGTGGCTCCGGCGTCCTGGGCCGCCATCGTCCACATCGCAGGCGCGGTGTGATAAGTCGGGGCGGGGCTGAGGTATACCGAGTCAGGCCCGACCCCCAACTCACGGAACACCGGCGTGGACAGTGAAGACGGCGCGGCCGGCCTGAGCGGACGCCGGATGCCCTTCGGCTGCCCCGTGCTGCCAGCCGAGTACTGCAACAGCTGCCCCTCCCAGGTCTCGTCCAACGGCGCGCCGGATTCGTGTGCGATGCAATCCGGATAGCGTTGCCAGCCGTCGAGCTCGCCGTCGGCGAAGAGTGCGAGCGCCGGCAGACCGCGCGGCAGTTCGCGATCCAACTCTTGGCAGATGCCACGCTGTCCACGAGACGCCAGCACCGCTGTGGCCTCGCAGTCGTCGATGATGTAGGCGACCTCGGTCACGCTCAGGTGCGTGTTGACCAGTGTGTAGTAGACGCCGATCCGGCGTGCAGCCCATGCCGCGGCGTGGATGTGCCGGTTGTTCTCCATCAGGATCGCCACGGTGTCGCCGGGCCGGACTCCGTGGCCGCGCAGGAAGCGGGCCAGCTTGTTGGCAGCTGAGTCGAGTTCGGCGAAGCTCAGCCGGACGCCCGAAGGGTAAAGCGTCACGGCGGTTTTCGCCGATGATCCAGGGGTGGGTTCAGCGCGCCCCGCCGGCACCCCGGCCCGCTCCGATGACGGATCGACCATGGTGAGAACATTACCTGCCACCCCGCGAGAACATTTATTCTCTCATGGAGGAGCTTTGATTGAGGATGCCTGCACGACGCCGGTGGCCGCCAACGTCGACCGACCTGGGCCATCTGCTCAATCCGCGCGCAGGTCACGCGTCGTCTCCGCGGCAGCGCAGGAGGCAGCCGTTCACGGGTACCAGGGACTCAACATGCGCAATGTGGCCGAGGCCGCCGGAGTGTCCACCGCCACCATCTATCGCTATTTTCCTTCCAAACCCCATCTCGTGGTGGCGGTGCTCGGTCAGTGGCTGGAGGACTTCGATACGGCTCACACCGCTGAGCTGTTCGTCGTCGCGAGTCCTCACAAGCGACTGCAGCAACTCATGCGCACCCTGTTCGCCGAGCTGTACCGTCAACCCCTGTTCGCCGATGCGGTCGCGCTGGCGTATGCGCTGGCCGACGAGTCGGCCGCCGGGGAGGTCGAAAGCGTTCGACTGCACGTGAGCGAGATATTCGCCGAAGCGCTCGGGCACGAGGATTTCACACCCGACGATGTGGCAGTCGGCGCGCTACTGTGCGACGTCTGGCTGGCCGGCATGGTGGGGATGTCACAGCGCAGGATCACCGCGGCCGACTTCCAACGCCGCCTGAACACCGCATTTCGCCTCGTGACAGCAAGGACGGGCAGTCGCATGCTGGGACGTTGACTACCAACTGCGCTCGGTAACCCCCATGCGTTAACATGGAAATGATCATTCTCGTTCAGGAGAACGAACGCCATCAACGAATGACGCCAGCCGTCCTGAAAAGGAGCGCAGCCTTGAGCACCGACATCTTGATCGTCTCCCCGGACGACCATCTCGTTGAACCCGCCGATCTGTGGACCAGTCGACTCCCCCAGCGCTATCGGGATGTCGGACCACGCATCGTGCGGCACCGGGGCCGGATGGATCCGACAGTCACCTCGGACGTGGCGTTCATCGACGACGACGCAGGCCGCGACGCGGACATCTGGCATTACGAAGACTCGATCATCCCGATTCCACTGATCAGTGCCGCGGCCGGGTACGAGATCGACGAGCTCACCACCGACCCGATCACCTACGACGAAATGCGTCCTGGTTGCTTTCGTCCCAAGGATCGTCTCGCGGACATGGACATCGCCGGCATCGAAGCCTCGGCGTGCTTCCCCAACACTCTGGTTCGGTTCTGCGGGCAGCGCTTTCTGCACGCCAAGGACAAAGACCTCGCGCTGCTCTGCGTTCAGGCCTACAACGATTTCCAGATCGACGAGTGGGGCGGCGACTCCAATGGTCGGCTGATCCCGCTCGGCATCATCCCGTTGTGGGACGTGGAACTGGCCGCCAAAGAGGTGGAACGGGTCGCCGCGAAGGGCATGCCGGCGGTGTGCTTCTCCGAATTGCCCGCCCGCCTGGATCTGCCCTCCATTCACAGCGGCTACTGGGACCCGTTCTTCGCCGCCTGCGAGCGAAACAACGTGGGCGTCATGTTGCACATCGGATCGAGTTCGTCGCTGACCAAATCCTCGCCCGACTCACCGCACGTCGTGACGAGCGCGCTGATGGCGGTCAACTGCACCATCGCCCTGGTCGACTGGCTGTTCTCTGCCAAACTCAAACAGTTCCCCAAACTGAAGCTCGCATTCGCCGAGGCGCAGGCAGGCTGGATTCCCTACTACCTTCAGCGGGTCGACGAGGTGTGGGAGGACCGCCGGGCCTGGGGAGGTATCCATCCGTTGTTGACCGAACCGCCGAGCACCCAGGTCCCCGGACGCGTGTGGTTCTCGACCTTCGGCGATCCCGTCGCGTTCCGGATCCTCGACCTGGTGGGCCCGGATCAGCTGATGTTCGAGACGGACTACCCGCACAACGACACCAACTGGCCGCACAGCACCGAGGTCGCCAACAAGGCCACCGAAGGACTCGACGAAGAAACCAAGCGGAAGGTGTTGTCCACCAACGCGAAGACCTTCTTCGGGCTGGTGTAGCGCTCGGGCGCGCCAGTTCCGCTCAGCGCGTGGCGGCCCGGAACGCCTCGACGAACTGTGTCAGGAACTGCACCGCCTCGTCGTGGCGCTCGGGAACTTCGAGCGGCATTCCGAGGTCTGTGACCCCGGCGGCGACCAGGACCTGCAGCCCGGCTGCGTCTCCGCCCGCTCGCGCACGGCGTCCTTCATCGCCGAGATCGCGGTGGGTAGATCAGCCAACGCCGATTCCCAGGGGATCCAGCCGGTGCCGAATCGTGCGAGCCTGCGTGTGACGGCCGTGTTGACGGTGCCGTGTTGAGTCGAATCCGGGTCGTCGATGCGGCGACCGCCGTGAGCACGGTGAGCGGTTCGAGCCATGCGCCGTCGGTCCGGTCGGCTGGATACCGCCGACTCGGGGGTCACCGTAGGCATCGGCGTTCTCTCCGAATACCACATGGTCGGAGACCGCGACTCGCTCGATACCTGCGACGTCCATCGCCCGCGCGAGCGCCAGCGTCGTGGGCCAGTCGTACGTCGGCTCCGTGCTGAACACGGGCAGGTACATCGACAGTTGTGGATAGGTCAGTCCATCGTCTGCCACGGTCGGTCCCACTGATCCACCGCGGTGGCATCCGGCAACGGCTTACGGCGAACCCGGTGATGCCGGCCCTTCGGCCACCCGACGGTCAACAACGTGGCGATCTTCCAGTCGTCGGGAATGCCGATCTTCTCCCGCAGTTCGGGTGCGCACGCGTCCTGCCACAGCGTGATGGCTGCGCCGAGACCCTGCGCGCGTGCGGCGAGCAGGAAGTTCTGTACGGCGGGAAAGATCGAGCCGGCCTGCTGTAGTTCGGTCGTGCCCCGTTGCGGCTGAACACAGAAGAGCACCAACCTCGGTGCGCCGCCGCCGACGTCCATGTGCTCGGCCATCGTCCGCAGCGTGCGGGATTTGGGGTCGTCGGCGCCGTCGGCGACCTCTGGCAGTTTGTAGAAATCCCGCATCACCTCCCAGGTCCGGTGCGCAGCGGAAGTGATCAGGGATCGGAGTTCGGTGGATTCGAGCACGACGAACCGCCAGGGCTGTCCGTTACCGCCTGACGGCGCCCACGAGGCGGCCAGCAGGCAGCGTTCCAGCACCTCGTCGGAGACATGTTCGGCACGGTATCGACGCACTGCCGTGGCGGTGCTCATCACGGTCCAGAGGTCGTCCGAGACCGTCGGCACGTCGTCGTTCACGCGCGCTCCGTTCGCGGCAGAACGCCCTGCCATCGCCCGCCCCGCATCGGGCCGGTGATGACCGGAAGGTCGAGGGTCGACAGCAGCCCCGGAGGCGCGGCGATCACGGCGGGGATCGCGTTGATCTCCCGCATCACGGTCGCATAGGTGAGTCCGCGGAGGTTGTTTCCGCGCCCGTGCATCTCGATGTCGACGGTGTAGGTCGGCATCCCGTCGACGATCACCCGGTACCCCCCGTGCGGCGACGGGTGGCGGGGCCAGTCTGGGGCCGAGCACTCCCCCATTCTGGTGAAGTGCTCGAGGATCACCCGCTCCTCGCCGTCGGCGACGCCCGCCAGCCGAAAGCGCATGGCGCCCATCGTTCCTGCTTCGATCCAGCCCGAGGCGACCTCGTACCGCTGCGTCGCGAGCCATGGTTCGATCTCGGTGTCCACCCGATCCAGCGGGAGCCCGAGCCCGTCGGCCACGATGTGGACGACGGGCGCCCACAGGTGCGCGAGTCGCGCCTGGTCGAGCAGCGGCGCCGGAAAGTCCGGGGGGTGCCCGAAGCCCATGAAGTCGAACATGATCTCGGGTTGGTTGATCCCGCCGTAGTCGAGGATCTCCTGAGTGGTCACGGTGTCCACCCGGCTGCTGAAGCCGGACATCACCAGGGGGATGACGTCGTTGGCCCAACCGGGGTCGACTCCACTGTTGAACAGGCTGGTGCCGCCGTCCCGGCAGGCCTGCTCCAGCAGCTCGACCGTCTCGCGGTCGGCAGCGGGTGGATAGCACAGCGGCACCAGCGATGTGCACACCACGTTCTTGCCGGCGCGCAGGCATCGAGCCACATCCTCGGCCGCTTCGCGGTACCGGTAGTCACCCGAGGCGAAGAACGCCACCACGTCCGCATCGAGGGCGAGCGCCGCATCGACATCCCTGGTGGCCGTCACGCCGGTTGGGGGCATCCCGCACAGATCGCCCGCGTCCCGTCCGTCCTTTGCCTCCGAGTACACGACGACGCCGACGAGTTCGAGACCAGGATGGGCGATGATCGCCCGAAGTGCCCCGACCCCGACCTGCCCCGGCCCCCACAAGATGACTCGGGGTGTGGGTTCACCGTCCACTGGGGACCGCCGAGAGCAGCTCACGGAGGTTGGCGCCCATGATGCGGTCGATAACCGGTTCGCTCAGCGCTGCGATCTCCGGCGTCAGCTCGGCCGGTTCGGCGAGACCTTCGGGGTGCGGATAGTCCGACCCGAACAACACCCGGTCAGCTCCGAGGAGATCGATCAGCCCCGTCATGTCTTCCTCATGGAACGGGTTGACCCACACGTGCCGTTTGAACTGCGCCACCGGGTGTTCGGTGAATTCCGCCGGCATCTTTCGATACACCCGGTCGAACAGTTCGAGCAGTCGGGGCACCCAGTTGCCGCCGTTCTCCACGACTCCGACCCGCACCCCGGGGTGGCGGATGAACACGCCGTGGGCCACCAACGCCGCGCAGGTGTCCAGGATCGAGCGGGCATCCTCGTAGATGATCGTCTTGAAGGCGTCCGGCTTGAACGGCAGGTATTCCGAGCCTGCGCCCTCCCAGTCCCTGCTGTAGCGGTCATAGCCGGAGTCGCAGGCGTGCATGAGAACAGGGATGCCGTGATGCTCGGCCCTCGCCCAGAAGGGGTCGAAGTAGCGTTGGCCCATCGACGTGGTGTGCCCGGACACCGTGGCCACCGGCCGCGGGTTGACCAGCACGGCCCGCGCACCCCGCTCGACGCACCAGTCGAGTTCGGCAACTGCCTTGTGCACGTCGGGCAACGTGATGACCGGGGTCGCGAAGATCCTTCCCCGATAGTCGAACGTCCATTCCTCGTAGAGCCATTCGTTGTAGGCGTGCACGACGGCATGGGCGAGCTCGATGTCATCGGTCATCCGCTCCTCCAGCATGCCGCCCGTGGTGGGGAACATGACACAGGCCTGGATGCGCTGGGCATCGAGCAACTCCATGCGTTCCTGCGCGCGCCGGAAGGAGTCCGGACAGGCAATCGGGTTGGCCAGCTCCCGAAGCGATTTACCATCCGGGTTGACGCCGCGGAAATAGTCCGCCCACGCTCCGGGCGATGCGACGACGTCGTAGGTGGGGTTGGGAATCGTGTCGGTCAGCTTGCCCTTGATCATGAGCTTCGTCTGACCGTCGACCTGTATCCATTTGATCGCGCTCTGGTACTTCTTCGGCAGGTGCCGGGTGTAGGCATCGGGCGGTTCATACAGGTGGTTGTCGGCGTCCCAGATCTCGCGGGGTTGGGCGTTCACGGTCGGGCACCCCTTCTAAGTGGCCATTATGAGAATATGTATTCTCAGTAAAAGAGAACACTATTGTTCGACTACGTCAAGGGAGCGGCACCGGTGAGCGATTACAGATTCCTCAAGTGGCAGAGTTTCGACGACGGCCGCATCGTGCGGATCTCGCTCAACCGTCCGGACCAGCGCAACGCACAGAACCGCGGAATGCTCGTCGAACTCGACGAGGCGTTCGGCGCCGCCGAGGCCGACGACAATGTCCGAGTGGTGATCCTCGCCGGCGAAGGCAAGATGTTCTCCTCTGGTCACGACATCGGTTCCAAACAGGCGATCAGCGAGTACCTGCCCGGACCCGACCAACATCCGAGCGCGTCGATCAACGGCGGAACCCGCGAGGGCGCCGAGAAGTGCATGCTGCAGGAGTGGCACTACTTCTTCCAGAACACCCTGCGGTGGCGCAACCTGCGCAAGATCACCATCGCCCAGGTGCACGGCGACGTGTTCTCGGCCGGCCTGATGCTGATGTGGGCCTGTGACCTCATCGTCGGCAGTGACGACGTGCGGTTCGCGGACGTCGTCGGCACGCGGCTGGGCATGTGCGGCATGGAGTACTTCGGGCATCCCTGGGAGTTCGGGCCGCGCAAGGCGAAAGAACTCATGCTCACCGGTGATGCCATCGACATCCACGAGGCGCATCGCCTCGGCATGGTCAGCAAGGTGTTCACCCGCGACGAGCTGGCCGACCGGACGCTCGACATGGCGCGGCGCATTGCCGACGTTCCCACCATGGCCGCGCTGCTGATCAAGGAGTCGGTCAATCAGACACTCGACAACATGGGCTTCTACAACTCGCTGCAGTCGTGCTTCACGCTGCATCAGCTCAACCACTCGCACTGGTCTCAAGTCCGGGACGACAAGCGTGCGACCGCCGGGCCCGAGAACGGCGTGCCCGACTGGCGGGACGCTCCACCCGTGGTACTCGCGGTCAAGGACCAGGTGCGGGCGCAACAGTGACCGACCCGACTGGCGGCTCGACCGCGCAGTTGCCGCAGCCGCGTCCCATGCCGGTCACCATCCCCGGACACCTGTTCGGGCAATTGCCGTTCTACGACGTCCTCGAAACCGAGGACACCGTCATCGTCGACCTGCACAACCGGCCGGACATCATGAACGTGCGCGGCGCTCTACAGGGCGGACTCGTGGCGACTCTGATCGACGTGGCGGCGGGCCGGCTCGCCTTTGCGGTCGCCGATGTGGGCAGCGGGGTCAGCACTGCGGACATGACGATCCACTTCTTGGCGCCGGTGATGACCGGTCCGGCGCGCGCTGTGGCCAAGCTCGTCCGGCGGGGCAGGCGAAGCGTCGTGGTCGGCGTCGATGTCTTCGATGTCGGCGGGGACCGGATCGCCGCGCGCGCAACGCTGAGCTTCGCAGTGCTGTTCCCCCGCGCCGATCAGCCGGCGACGACTCCGTAACGCGCGTCGGCCACCCGGTCCAGCGCGGCGTTCGCGTCGCCGTACACCAGCGCCCAGGCCCGGACTCGGCGGTAGAAGAGCTGGATGTCGCCTTCCATACCGAACCCGTAGCCGCCATGGATGTGCAGACTGCGCCGAGTGGCGTCGCGCGCTGACTCGTAGGCGAAGGCGAATGCCATCGCCGCGAGTTCGGTGACCCGGGCGGGTTCATCCTCGAACGCACACGCCGCTTCGAACGCCAGCAGACGGGCCCCGTCGACGGCGGTCGCGCTGTCCGCGAGCGGATGCGAGACCGCCTGGAACGCGCCGATCGGAGTCCCGAACGCATGTCGCTCCTTGGCGTACTGCACGCCGATCTGAACGGCCTTGCCTGCCCCGCCTACCAGCGCCGCCGCGGTGAGGGTCAGCCACACGTCGAGGGCTTCGGAGTGCAACCGCGCGGCCTGAGGCCCTTCTGCCAACAGCGTCGCGTCGTCGGTGACCATGATGTCGGCCAATGGCAGTGACCCGAGGTTCTGCACCTGCCGGGCAGCGCCCGCGGCGACCGGCACGGCGAGCAGGTTGCCCTCGACCATCGCCACCACGACGTCGGCCACCGCGCCTGCCGGCGCCAGCTCGATGCGTTGACCGGGGTAGGACCGCGGCGCGAAGACGATGAGCGTTTGCCCGTTGAGCGCCGAGTCCAGCAGATCGGCCGCCGCCGCTCCGATCGATGCGAGCAGCCGCACCGCAACCTGAGCTTCGATGACCGGGGCCGAACCCACGGCGCAACCGAACTGCTCGGCAATGAGCGCGAGCTCGACAACCGACGACGACCAGCCGCCGGCCTCCTCGGAAACCGCCATCTCGAGCACCCCGATCTCCCGGAGCGCCTGCCAGAGTTTGGCGTCGAACCCCAGCGGTTCGGCGGCACGTACGCGCTCCGTGGGAGATTCGCGCGCGTACAGCGCGGCAAAGGACTCCACGAGCTGCTTCTGCTCGCCGGAGAGGGTGAGGTCCACGGCTTACGTCCCATCCGGTGCGGATATGAGTATTCTCGTTAATGAGATTAGCATTATTCACACTATCCCCGGCACGGCGGTGCGCCGGCCGGACAACGATTGGTGGATCGCATGCACTTTCAGCTCGACCCGAACACAGAGGCCTATCGCGACGAGGTGCACGCGCACCTCGAGCAGGTTCTGACACCGGAGTTCGAGGAACGCGTATACCGCAGTGGAGTCGCCCACGATCATGACTTCGCCCTCGGCCTCGTCGACAAGGGATACTTCGCGCCCAACTGGCCGGAGGAATTCGGCGGCCAGAACCGCAATGCCTGGGATGACCAGGTACTCAAAGAACAGATGATGCTTTTCGACGCGCCGGTGTATCTCTCGGAGACGACCCGGATGGTCGCGTCCATCATCCGCCACATCGGCACCCCAGCGTTGCAGGATCGCATTCTCGCCGGGGCGCTCAAGGGCGACATCACCATCGCGCTCGGATTCAGTGAGCCCGAGTGCGGCTCGGACGTCGCGGCCGCGACGACCAGAGCGGTGCGCGAGGGTGACACGTGGGTGATCAACGGGTCCAAGATGTTCACCACGAACGGCCATATCGCCGATTACATCTTCCTGCTCGCCCGCACAGCTCCCGACAAGCCGAAACACAAGGGTCTGACCATGTTTCTGGTGCCATGTGCAACCGAGGGATTCGAGGCACAGGCGGTCTGGACATTGTCCGGTGAGCGGACCAACATCACGTTCTTCAGCGACGTCCGGGTCGGTGACGAGTGGCGGGTCGGCGACGTCGACGGTGGTTGGCAGGTGCTCGGCCTGTCACTGCAGGACGAACACGCCTCGGGATGGGGTCCGCATCTGACCCGCCTTCTCCAGCACACCGAAAGCTGGGCGACGACGACAAGGTTGCCCGATGGCAGCAAGCCCATGGACAACCCCGATGTGCGCAGGCGGATATCCCGCGCGGCGATGGAGAACGAAGTGTCGATGTTGCTCCAGCGACGCTGTGTGTGGATGGCCGAACAGGGTCAGATACCGATCGCCGAGGGGCCGATGTCCAAGGTCTTCAGCACCGAAGCGCTCGAACGCGCCAGCCAGGACATCGTGGAGATGGTGGGGCCGGACGGGCTGCGCAGCTACCTCGAGCCGACAGCGCCCGAACACGGCAGGTTCGACCACACGCTGCGGTTCTCTCTGGGCACCACGATTTACGCCGGCACCAGCGAGGTTCAGCGCACCATCATCGCGCAGCGCGGCTTGGGCCTACCCCGCTAGATCCTTCGACCGGCGGGTGCTCGCGCGGCGACGAGGTGCCTTGGCGGCCGCGGGCGCCGGGCTCGGGGGACTCACTGCCTGCTTGCACCACGCCCACAACTGGTCTTCGGTGAGTTTCGTGCTCTTACCGCCCAGGTGGAAGACACCGATCTGGGCCAGCGCGGTCAACGTCGTGTTGAGCAGGGTGGTCAACTGGGCCGGTGTGAGGTCGTCGCGAACCAATCCTTCGCGAGCGCACGCGGTGAGGATCTTCGTCATCAGCCGGAGGTGGGGCTCCCACACTTTGGCGAAGTCGTCGGGCCGCTCGATCTCCAGGCTCAGGTTGTAGATCGTCATGACGCGACCGCCGACGGCTTCCGACGACTCTGCCCTGGACAGCACGCCTCGGCAGAACGCCTCGAGTTGCTCCATGGGCCCGTCCGCCGCCGACACCTCTTGGCGGATGTTCTCGGTGAACTGGCTCGTCACGTTTTCATACAGCGCGAGCAGCAGTTCGTCTTTCCCGGCGAAGTGCTGGTAGAAGGCGCGCAGGCTGAGGTTCGACCTGTCGATGAGGGTCTGGATGGTGAAATCGGCGCGACCCGACTCCTCGACGAGTTCGAGAGCAGTGGCCAGGAACCGTGAGCTGCGCGCCAGGGCACGCGCCCTGGCCGAACTCAATCGGCGCTCGATCGTCCGTTCCTGCCAGGACGTGGGCATCTCCAGCTCAGCGTCGACGATCTCCAGATCGTCGGCCGGCTTCTTCTTCGCAGTCATAGTGCGAATAAGAATACTCTCCGTGGGCGAGAATGTGCGATCTACCTACACGTGCAGGTTGATTGCCGCGTTGGCGATCCCCGCGTTACCGGCCAGATCTGACTAGAGCGCCTGCCAGTCCGGTGTGCGCTTCTCCAGAAACGCTCGCGGACCCTCGATCGCGTCCTTGGTCAACGCCACTTTCATCCGATAATTCTCCGCCAGGAGTTCAGCTTCATAGATCGGCAGTGTCAACCCCTTACGCACCGCCATCCGCGAACCCCGAACTGCCAGTGGTGCATTGGAATTAATGGTCTCGGCGACCTCCCACGCGCGCTGCATGAGCGACTCGTGGGCGACGACTTCGGTGAACACGCCGAGGTCGTAGGCACGCTGCGCATCGAGCCGCTCGTGCTTGCCCATGAGTACCAGACGCATGGCGACCGGGAGGGGCAGGATCCTGGCCAGCCGAACCGCCTCGCGGCCCGACGTGACTCCGATGCTGACGTGCGGATCCATCAGCGACGCCCGGTCGGAGGCGAGGGTGATGTCAGCGGTGGTGACGAGGTCCATTCCGGCGCCACAGGCGATTCCGTTGACCGCGCAGATGATCGGTTTGGTCATCTGCAGCCACGGCGGTGTGGCCTCCTGCGGCGCGTCCCATTGCCGCATCGAGCTCAGGATCGCCTCACCCTGGTTGTCGATGCCGGGCACGTTCTCCATGTCATGATCGGCAGCCTTGTTGACGTCCGCACCGACACACAGCGCACGGCCGGACCCGGTGATGATGACCGTCCAGATATCTTGTGAGCGTTCGATCTCGGCATAGACCTCGGCGAGCTCCGCAATCATCTCGTCGTTGATCGCGTTGAGCACTTCGGGCCGATTGAGAGTCACACACGCGGTGTGCCCGCGCACCTCGAACTCGATGGTCTCGTACCCCACTATCGGCCACCCTTCCCGGTCACGTGTGAACCTCTCTCGGCAGCTGCGCTGAAGCGGATGTCGCGGGGCGCACGCCCAGAATCTCCTGGAACCTCTCACGGTAGTGTGGCCACACGTCCGGATTCAGGAGTCGCGGGGGCACCTCCCCGGCGAAGATGGCCTGCCACTGGGTGGCCGTCGCCACGGCGATGTCCCGGGCCGCCTCCACGGTGATGCCCGCGGTGTGCGGGGTCGCGATGACATTCTCGAGTCGCAGCAGTGGGTTGTCTTGCCGGGGCGGCTCCTCGTGGAAGACGTCCAGACCGGCGCCGGCGATGTCGCCGCGCTCGAGCGCCGCCAGCAGCGCGGCCTCGTCGTGGATCGGTCCGCGCGCCGTGGTGATGAAGAAGGCTGTCCGCTTCATCGCAGCGAACTCATCGGCGCCGATGAGACCCTGCGTCTCCGCGGTCAGCGGACACGTCACCTGGACGAAATCGGCATGCTCGATCAGTTCGGCCAGAGTCACCCGTCGTACCCCGCGAGCCTGCGCAGTCATGTCGTCGAGGTAGGGATCGAACGCCAGGACCTCCATACCGAACGGCGCGCACAGCTCCACCAGACGGCCGCCGATCGCGCCCAGTCCGACCACACCCAGCGTCTTGCCGAGAAGCTGACTGCCCTGCAGTCGCAACCGATCTCCCAGCGGACCGCTTCGCAGCGCCCGGTCCGCGACCGTGATCCTCTTCGCCAGATCGAGCATGAAGCCCAGCGCGTGCTCGGCGACGGCTTCGGCACCGGGGCCGGAATTGTTGCACACCGCGATGCCGGCACGGGTGCACGCCTCGACGTCGATGACGTCGTAGCCCGCACCCGCCGAGCACACCGCAAGCAGATTCCTGCATCGCTCGATCAACTCCGGGCCGGCCAGCCACTGGGTTCCGGCTGCGATTCTCGCGACGTCGGTGCGAGTAGCCACCTGGTAACCGTGCGCGGACTCGAGTGCGGCCCAGCCCCGTTCCTCGGGCATGCTCAGGTCCAGCTTCACGACGTCGACGTCGGAGAGCTCGAGGATGTCTCCGGCGACAGGGTCGGTCCACCGCTCGTAGACCAGCCGCGGGCGCTGGGGTGTGCTCATCAGCTCTTGGGCTTGGGCTTCGCCTGCGCTGACCTGAACATGTCGGCCAGTGCCGCGTCGACGTTCTTGTAATCGTTGCGTGCGATCGCACCGTCGCGGCCAGGGACCACGTCGTAACCGAGCCGCAGATCCTTGTTCTCCATGTGAAAGTACTCCCGCCCCAACGGCAACCGGCGGTCTGCGCGGGGTACCTCCATCCAGGCTCGCAGGAAACAGCGCGCCTTCTTCGGATCGTTGCTGCTGACGAAGTCCGACCGGGAGTGGCACATGGCGAAGTTGTTGGCCACCGCCGCCTCGCCGGATTCCAGCCGGAATTCGACCTGCTGCTCGACCAGAATGTTGCGAAGCAGTTCGATCGCCTCTTCCTGGATCGGTGTGAACTCGCGCCCGAGGGTCTTCATCGCAGGCAGGATGCTGCTGTAGGTGAAATTGATGCAGATGCGCCCGTCGGTCTGCGAGAACACCGGCACGTCATACGGAGTCACGTCCGGCTGATCGTCGGGTTGTTCGCTGCGGCGGTGGTGCGGAAAGCCCTGATAGAGGACTTCGAGCAGGTCCGGCCGCTCGGCCAGGATCCTGTTGTGGGCGGCGGGTCCGCTGGCGAACTGGCTCTCCCCGCCCTCGAACGCCGGGTAGACGCACAGTAGCGACAGAATGTCGGCGGCGTCGTTGTGCATCGCGAGTTCGGCGCGGGACTTGGTGCCGCGGGCGGGCTGGACGCCGTCGGGCAGGATTTCTTCCTGCACCCGCACCAGCCGGTGGCCGAAAGAGTTGTTCGACACCGGGTAGCCGAGGTGCCAGCAGAACGCCCAGTAGATCCGTTCCAGGTCTTCGATCGAGTGCTGCTCCACGGGGAAGCCGCGCACGCACGCCAGGCCCTTGCCGAACATCAGGTCCTGATAGAGCCGAGCCAGATCATCGTCCAGATCCGGATGGTGCACGTCGTCGAGCGTGATGTCGTCGCGGTCCTTGTTGGCCGTCTTGACCAGGATCGATTCCAGCGCTGCGACGTTGCGCCGCGACAGATCGAAGGTGAAGTCTTCCTTGCTGGTGAAGTCGGCACCGGTCCACGACATCGGATCGGTCACTTGTTCGGTGTAGATCGCGGTGGGCATCCGTCCTCCTGATGTGGGGAAATTCGTTTCGGTCTCAAGATCTGGTCACATCGTCGCGGTGCCGTCGAGCCCTCGGAGTGCTTGCGCCCGGGCGGTGGCCGCCTCCGTCATCATTCCGACGTCGGTGCCTGCCGAGATGAATCGCAGGCCCAAGCCGACGAACCGTTTCAGCAGGTCAAGGGATTTGATCCCGGCCATTCCGAGCGCTACGCCGTGAGTACGACATGCCGCCGCCACAGAGTCTACTGCATCGCGGAAACGCTCATTCTCATACTGCCCGTGAATGCCCATCTCGGCGGTCAGGTCACTGGGACCGATGAGCACCATGTCCACCCCCTCGACCGAGGCGATGGCGTCGGCATCGCGCACCGCATCGGGGGTCTCCACCATCACGGCCACCACCGTGCGGGCTTCGAGGACTTCGGTCAGCTCGGTGGCGGTTCGGGCCGCGAAGCCACTCAGCGCGTTTGGGCCGGAGATCGACCGATGACCGACCGGTGGAAAGCGGGCAGCAGCTACCACCCGTTGCGCCTCTGAAGCTGAATTGACATGGGGCACAATGATTCCCGTGGCTCCCATGTCCAGCACCCGCGCGATCAGACTCGGCTCCTGCGACGACACCCGCACCAGTGCCCAGATGCCCGCCCCGGTCGCGCTCGCACACAGCATCGCTGCCGTCTCCAGCGATGTGGAAGTGTGCTCGAGATCGACGTACACGGCGTCGTAACCGGACGCCGCCGCGATGGCAGGAACGTCAGGCGTGCGGGAGTTCATCAGTGCCAGGCACAGCACCAAGCTCTCGCCGCGCAACGCGTCCCGCAACGAACCAGACACCCGCCCACGGTAGCCGACTGAGAACGTTCATTCCACTCATTCGTAAACGTCGTTACCGATGTGATTAACATGGGGTATGCCATCGAACCGCGTAGCGATCGTGGGAGCGGGTCTGTCGGAGTGCGGCAGAGTGCCCGACAAGACCGCAATGGGCTTGATGGCCCAGGCCGCCCGGGCAGCGGTGACCGACGCCGGCCTCACCAAGAACGACATCGACGGCTTCGGCGCTCACGGCGCGCTCCTGCCACCGATCGAAGTGAGCGAATACCTGGGCCTGCGGCCCGCCTGGGTCGACGCCACCAATGTCGGCGGGTCCTCGTGGGAGGTGATGGCACGACACGCCGCCGACGCTATCGCGGCCGGACACGCCGACGTGGTCTTGTTGACCTACGGGTCCACGGCCCGTTCCGACGTCAAGCGCCGCACCCGGGGCTCGGCCGCGGCGATGAGCACCGGTGGCGCCCTGCAGTTCGAGGCGCCATACGGCGCGACGCTGATCGCCAAGTACGCGATGGCGGCCAGGCGGCACATGATCGAGTACGGCACCACCGTCGAGCAACTCGCCGAAGTGGCGGTCGCCGCTCACGAGTGGGCAGCGATGAATGAGAACGCATTCGAGCGTGATCGGATCACGGTGCCCGACGTCGCGGCCGCCCCGTTGCTCGCCGACCCGTTCACCACCAAGCATGTGTGCCTGCGGACCGACGGCGGCGGCGCCGTCGTGCTCGCCGGCGAGCACGTCGCACGGGACTGCGCCAAGGAACCGGTCTGGATCCTCGGCGCCGCCGACGCGACCTCACACGTCAGCATGAGCGAGTGGGGTGACTTCACCACGTCGGCGGCCGCCATCTCCGGGCCGCGCGCATTCGCCGAGGCCGGTGTCGGGCCAGCCGACATCGATGTCTGTCAGCTCTACGACTCGTTCACCGCCACCGTGCTGCTGACGATCGAGGATCTCGGCTTCTGCGCCAAGGGCGAAGGCGGAAAGTTCATCGAATCCGGGGCACTGCGTCCGGGCGGCGCACTGCCCACCAACACCGATGGCGGTGGGCTGGCCTCGTGCCACCCGGGGATGCGCGGGATGTTCCTCATGGTCGAGGCGGTGCGGCAGCTGCGCGGTGAATGCGGGCCCAGACAGGTCGACGCCGCCGCACTGGCGTGCGTGCATGCGATGGGCGGCTTCTTCAGCCACAGCGCCACGATGATCCTGGGGACGCAGTGATGAGCGCCAGCACACCGACGGGGCCGCACCGGCCGACCACGGATTCCGACACCGAGCGGTGGTGGGCCGCGGTCCAGAACCGGGAGCTGATGGTCAATGCCTGCGGGTCGTGCGGACGCCTATCCTTGCATGTTCGGCCCTTCTGCCCACATTGCTGGAGCGATGATGTCGCCCTGCAGCCGGCCAGCGGGCGCGCGCGGCTGTACACCTGGAGTGTCGTGCACAGCAACGGCGCCCCGTTCGACGCTCGCACGCCCTACATCCTGGCGATGGTGGACCTCGAGGAGGGGCCACGATTGATGACCGTGATCGAGCAGTGCCCGGTCGATCAGCTCCGCCCCGACCTGCCACTCGTCGTCGCGTTCCGCACCGACGACGACGGCTTCGTCGTTCCCGTTTTCCACCCTCAACCGACCGAGATTCAGTAGTACCCACGACCGAAAGGAACTCCCGATGAACAAGGACGACATGATCCTGGTCAGCGTCGATGACCATATCGTCGAGCCGCCCGACATGTTCAGAAACCACCTGCCGAAGAAGTACCTGGATGAGGCGCCACGGTTGGTCCACAACGCCGACGGCAGTGATACCTGGCAGTTCCGCGATGTGGTGATCCCCAATGTGGCCTTGAACGCGGTGGCGGGACGGCCGAAGGAGGAGTACGGGCTCGAACCCCAGGGCTTGGACGAGATCCGGCCCGGTTGCTACAAGGTCGACGAGCGGGTGATGGACATGAACGCCGGTGGCATTCTCGGCTCGATGTGCTTCCCCTCGTTCCCGGGTTTCGCCGGACGATTGTTCGCCACCGAAGACCATGACTTCTCCCTCGCGCTCGTCCAGGCGTACAACGACTGGCACGTCGAGGAGTGGTGCGGTGCGTATCCCGCCCGCTTCATCCCGATGACGCTGCCGGTGATCTGGGATGCCGAGGCGTGCGCCAAGGAGATCCGCCGAAACGCCAAGCGCGGAGTACACAGCTTGACGTTCACTGAAAACCCCTCGGCGATGGGCTATCCCAGCTTCCACGATCTGGAGTACTGGAAGCCCATGTGGGACGCACTCGTCGACACCGACACCGTGCTCAACGTGCACATCGGCTCATCCGGCCGCCTGGCCATCACCGCGCCGGACGCACCCATGGACGTGATGATCACGCTACAACCGATGAACATCGTGCAGGCGGCCGCAGATCTGCTGTGGTCCAATCCCATCAAGGCCTACCCTGATCTGAAGATCGCACTGTCCGAGGGCGGTACGGGCTGGATTCCGTACTTCCTCGACCGCGTCGATCGCACCTACGAGATGCACTCCACCTGGACCGGCCAGGACTTCGGCGGCAAGAAGCCCTCCGAGGTGTTCCGGGAGCACTTCCTGACCTGTTTCATCTCCGATCCGGTCGGGGTGGAGCTGCGCAACCAGATCGGCATCGACAACATCTGTTGGGAGGCCGACTATCCGCACAGCGATTCGATGTGGCCCGGCGCTCCCGAGCAGCTTTCGGAGGTTCTCGAGGCCAACAGCGTGCCCGACGACGAGATCAACAAGATGACCTTCGAGAACGCGATGCGCTGGTACCACTGGGATCCGTTCAGCCACATCACGCGGGAGCAGGCTACGGTCGGTGCTCTGCGCAAGGCGGCAGAGGGTCACGATGTGACGATTCAGGCCCTGTCCAAGCGCGAGCACAGCGCCGGTTCGTCGGACTGGCAGTCGCAGATGAGCAAGGCCACCGTCAACGTCAGCGGCAAAGACTAGCGGCGGTTTTCACCGCAGCGTTCAGGTTGCGGTGACCAAACGAGGCGCCAGCACCCTGGGCCGTCCGTGCGAGCGGCGGTCCAGGGTGTTGCGCTCCACCTTTCCGTTCGCATTCAGCGGCAACGGCTCATCCCAGAACACCAGCTCTTCCGGCAGCTTGTACTTCGGCAGCCCGGCCGAGACCAGGGCGGTCGCGATGTCGGTCAGCGACAGTGCGGCGTCGGTGTCCATTCGCACCGCCACCGCCACCCGCTCGCCGGTGACGGCGTCGGAGACGGAGTAGGCCGCGCACTCCTTCACGCCGGAAATCTGAGCGACAGCCTCTTCGACCTCGGCGGCCGGGATCTTCAGGCCGTTTCGGATGACGATGTCCTTGATCCGGCCGACGATGCGAATGCGCCCGTCGGTGATCTCCGCGACGTCCCCGGTGCGGAACCAGTCCCCGTCGAACGCGCCGTCGTCACCCTCACCTCCGGTGTAGCCGAGGAAGGTGTGCGGACCGCGCAGGCAGCATTCGGTCGGCTCGCCGGCCGAACCGACCTTGACCTCGACGTCATCCAATGTGACGCCGTCATCGGCGTGCCGGACCGCGCGGGATTCGCTGCGCAGGCCCGACGTACTGACCGGCACCTCCGACGAACCGTAGGCCCGCATCACGATGATGCCGAAGTCGTCCTCGATCCGTTCGACGATCCGCCGGTCCAGCATCGTGCCGCCGAGGTAGACCGCGCGCAACGGCACCGCCGCGTCGCGGGCGACGGCCTCGTCGAGAAGCCTGTCCAACAACCGGTCAGGCCCCCCGTACCACGTCGCACCCGACTCCAGGAGCAGCTCACACGTCGCAACTGGATCCCAGCGATCCTCCAACACGACGGGAATTGCGAGCATCGGACTGATGAACACTGCCTGGAGTACACCGGTAACCGAAGCCAGCGGGCTGATGAGGAAGATCCGGTCCTCGGCGGTCAGGCCGGCCGCAGCGATGTAGTTCGAGGACGCCTTGGAGAGGGTGCTCAGCGAATGGGCGACTCCCTTGGGCGCCGAGGTCGTTCCGGAGGTGAACAGCACGAAGGAGGGCTCGTCGGCCGCCCGGGCCGGCCTCAGCAGGCCTGCCCTGGACGTCTCCGTGGCTTGTTGGAGGTCGACCCAGCGCAGCATCTCGGACAACTCGACCGATTGTGCCGGCGCCCAGTTCGGGGCAGCCCCGAACGGCGCCTGCGTGCGGCGAACGATGTCGGCGACCTGCGCTGCCCCGGCGCTCCGTGGCACGAGCAGCACGACAGCGTCGATTCGCAACGCCGCATGGACGGCGACCAGCGAGTCGATGTCGTTGCCAACCACGAGCACAACGGGATCCGACGTCCTCAGTCCCGCATCGATCATCGTCGATGCCGCCGCGTCGACCCTTTGGTCGAGCTCAGCGAACGTCAGTTCGCCGTTGCGGTCCGTGGCGGCCAGACGGTCGGGATGGGCGGCCGCAGTCTCGGCGACCACGTCGAGGGGTTGCGACGACCAGAACCCGGCGGCCCGGTAGCGACTCCGCAGCGTCGCGGCTCGTTGGCACGCCGCCCCCAGCAGCTCCGTAGAGCGGGTCATAGCTCATCCTCTCACGCAAATGATGATTCTCGTTTGCGGTAAATGTAACCTCTCAGCATGCCTTCACCGCAGAGCACTCCTACTGAGCATCCAACGCTGACTTTCGACAACGAGGTCGCCATCGTGACCGGCGCCGGCGGGGGGCTCGGTCGCTGTCACGCACTCGAACTCGCGCGGCGTGGGGCTCGGGTGGTGGTCAATGACCTCGGCAGCACCGTCGACGGCAGCGGAGCCTCGACATCGGCGGCGCAGGCCGTGGTCGACGAGATCATCGCCGCGGGCGGGACTGCGATAGCCAACGGCGACACGGTGGCCACCGAGGCCGGTGGAGCCGCGATCGTCGCCGCGGCCACGGAGGCGTTCGGCCGGGTGGACATCCTGGTCAACAATGCCGGAATCCTGCGTGACGCCGCATTCAAGAACATGACGGCCGACCAGGTCGACGCCGTGATCGCGGTCCACCTCGCGGGTGCGTTCAACGTGACCAGGGCGGTCTGGCCGATCATGCGGGAGCAAAACTACGGAAGAATCATTCAGACAACTTCTGGCACTGGACTGTTCGGGAACTTCGGCCAGGCGAACTACGGCGCGGCAAAGATGGGCCTGGTCGGCATGATGCATGTGCTCGCCATCGAGGGCGCCCGCAACGGCATCACCGTGAACGCGATCGCACCCATCGCCCGGACGCGAATGACCGAAGACATCATGGGAGAGGCCGGCAAAGCGATGGATCCCGAGCTCGTCACCCCGGTCGTGGTGTACCTGGCGCACCGCGACTGCGACCGCACCGCACACATCTATTCGGTCGGCGCGGGCAAGGTCTCTCGCGTGTTCATCGGCGTCACCAAGGGCGTGGAGAACGTTGAGCTGACGGCAGAGTCGGTTGCCGCGGCGATCGACGCTATCGACGACCCCGCGTCCTTCACCATCCGCGGCGGGCCTGCGGCCGGCTGAGCTCAGCGGCCCTGAAATTCAGGGGTGCGCCGTTCGGCGAAGGCGCGCAGTCCCTCTCGCAAGTCGGAGGTGTGCGAGATGAGCTCGGCCGCCCAGGCCTCCTGTTCGAACGCCCGGTCCCGGCTGGATTCTGACGACACCGCCAGCAGGCGCTTGGTCAGTGACAGCATCACCGTCGGCCCCGCCGCGAGGCGGGTGGCCAGCTCATCGGCGGTGCTGATCACCGCGTCGGGTGCAGCCACCGCGTTGACCAGCCCGAGCCGTTCGCAGGTGGGTGCATCGACCGGCTCGCCGAGCATCAGCAGTTCGGTCGCCTTGCGCAACCCGACGATCCGGGTGAGCAGATGGACGGCACCGGAGTCGGGCAGGATGCCGCGGTGGACGAACGCCTCGATCAGCGTGGCCTCCGACGACATCACCACCAGATCGCATGCCAGCACCAGGCTGGCGCCCGCACCGACCGCGACACCGTTGACGGCCGCGACCACCGGCTTGTCGCAGTCCAGCACAGACGCCACCAACCGTTGCCAGCCTTCAGCAAGCATCCGCGCGATGTCACCCGGGCGCTTCTCGGCAAGCGCCTGCGGCACCGGATTGTCGGTCTTGGACGGCAGCCCGGCCCCGGCGCAGAAGTGCCGCGATCCCGCCGCGCGGAGCAGCACCGCCCGCACCGCCGGGTTCGAGTGAGCCTCGATGAATGCTTCGGCAAGAGCATCACGAGCGTTGGGCGACAACGAATTACCGACGTCAGCTCTGTCGATGGTGATTCGCAGGACACCATCCTCGCCGTGCATGGTGTCAATCCCGGTCGATTCGGTCATGCTCTTCTCCACCCTGCGTTAACGCCGTTTCCGTTTTTCGGGTATCTTAATTTCCGCAATCATGCTGACGATATCGCGGGCCGCAACGAGGAGGCGCTGAATGACTCAACCCTCTTCCGCTGCCACATCTTCTGTGACCGGCCAGATCACCGACGAAGGACTCGCCCGGTTGCGGGCCACCATCGGTATCGCGGTGCCG
>MDTC01097490.1_pt1 | contig 45086 bp, 47 predicted proteins | sample 811181 | NCBI WGS metagenome assembly MDTC01 (sample SAMN05326644, study PRJNA326480) | marine metagenome | isolation source: seawater | place: Pacific Ocean: North | collected 2011 | reverse complement strand
TATAGCCAATTTTATAACTAATTTACCCAAAAAAATTGAGGATGCTGCTGTTCGTATCCATGATTATATAAGGGTAACGCCACTTGAGTACTCGCCGTATTACAGTCAAATTAGTGGTGCCGAGGTTTGGCTGAAGCTGGAAAATTTCCAAGTAACAGGATCATTTAAAGCCCGTGGTGCATTTAATAAAACTTTATGTTTAGATGATCATCAAAGGAGTGTCGGTTGTGTCACTGCTTCAAGTGGTAATCATGGGGCCGCATCAGCACATGCGATGAGGGAATTAGGAATAAATGGGCTTGTTTTTCTGCCAGAAAAGACATCAACTATCAAGGTTGAGGCTATTAAAAGAGCGGGCTGTGAGGTCCGTTTTTTCGGTAGAGATGGAGTGGATACTGAAAACTATGCGCGCCAATATGCTCTCGATAATAATCTAACTTTCTTGTCTCCCTATAATGATGAGGAGATCATTGCTGGACAGGGTACTTGCGGAAAAGAAATTGTCAATCACATACAAGATTGTGATGCGGTCTTTGTTGCTGTTGGAGGAGGAGGCCTAATCTCTGGTATCGCTGGTTACATGAAATCTAAATTATCAAATATAGAAATTATTGGTTGTCAGCCAGAGGCATCTGCTGTGATGGCTCATTCTATTGAGTCTGGAAGGATTGTTGAAGTTAAAAGTGGTCCAACTTTATCTGATGGAACAGCTGGTGGAATTGAAAAGGATGCGATTACTTTTGATCTTTGTAAGTATCTAGTCGATTACTATGCATTGATATCTGAGCAAGAGATTATTGAAAATATACAAACATTTTTGGATACACATCGAATGTTAATTGAGGGTGCAGCTGGAGTAGCACTAGCAGGATTCCTAGCTAATAAAGAGAAATATGTGGGTAAAAAAGTAGTTGTGGTGGTTTGTGGTGGTAACATTGCTAGAAAAACACTAGCCTCAATAATTTAAGTTACCTTAATATTGGAATCACTATCGCGATTCTTTTCAGCTTTTGAAATCTCATTCTCAATGTGCTCTCGTTGCGTAATAGCATCATAGTGACTTAACCCGTTGTTTTTAATGAATTGATCAAGTGGTTTAATTATGATTTGATCATTTACACCAAAGAAAAGTACAGTACTGTATCGTTGCCATTCACGATTATTGACTCGATGTTTGGTTGCTTTTAGATGACCATTTGTCCAAATTTCAAGCATTTTTCCAATTATAACTACAATTTTTTTATTATCAGAAGAAGCTTCGTACCATGTATTATTTCTACTTAAAAGTTCCAATCCGGGTGCAGTCTGAGAGATCAGCGTGATGCACTCAAAGTCAGTGTGAGCCGATATTCCAACATCTTCTTTAGTCATTAATTTTTTGAGCATGGCTGGGTAGTGAAGTAAACGCATCGTACTCAGGTCTTGTGTATTACATCTGTCGGATAAAAAATTAGTTGGTAGCTCAAGACTTCTTGAGATTGCTTTTAGAGTGAGCATGCCGATGTTTGTATAATTATCCCATGTTGAACGGACATCTTTTTTGAAGTTATCAAGAGCAGGCCAGTAATTTCGATTATAATTTTTACTCTCTATTGCTTTTCTTGGTCTTCCGAAATCAAATGATTCGACATGAGCTGTTGTACCCTCTTCGTATGCAGGCTCCTGAAATATTGGCATCCAACCATAAGAATTATCTTTACCGGATACATTAATATCTTGTTTTATTCTGTGGTTATCATCATAGGAAAAGAAATTCTCCATATGCTTGTGGGTAAGATCTAAGTTTATTTTATTTTTTAGTGGGAGATTCTCAAGGCAAAAAAATCCAGGATTATGAGCGAATGATTTAATATCTTCAATTGCTTGCTCATAGTTAGATGAACTTTCCTGAAGATGATTAAAATCTATGGTAGGAATTTCATTTAGATGAATTTCACTCACTTGCGCCAGGTTCTCTTTGCAGCGTTTAGAGTGTTATTCATCAATAATGCAATTGTCATTGGGCCAACGCCCCCGGGCACTGGTGTAATTGCACTTGCATAATGGGCTGCCTCATCAAAATCAACATCACCGACTAGCTTTGGTTTAGCTTTTCCATTTTCTTCATTATCGACTCTATTAATACCCACATCTATAACTACTGCTCCAGGTTTAATCCACTCACCTTTAATCATTTCAGGTATACCTACAGCTGCAACAACGATATCTGAATTCTTCAGAACAGCTGGAAGATCCTTGGTTCTGCTGTGGCAAATTGTTATCGTGGCATTAGCTTGAAGTAAAAGATTTGCCATAGGTTTACCAACGATATTGGAGCGCCCAACTACAGTAGCCTGCATACCTGAAAGATCATTACCTAAATGATCTTCAATCATTAGCATACATCCAGCTGGAGTACATGGCACAAAAGCATTCTCAGTGTCGCCAGCTGCTAATTTACCGATATTCATATAATGAAATCCATCTACATCCTTTGTAGGCTCGATCGATTGAGTAATTAATTCCTCATTTAAATTTTTAGGAAGTGGAAGTTGAACTAAAATTCCATGGATAGAATTATCTTCGTTGAGTGAAGTAATTAGATCTAGAACTTCTTTTTCAGAAATTGATTTATCTAATGTATGTTGGACAGAATAAAAGCCACATTCTTCAGCGGTTCTTTTTTTGTTTCTAACATAAACTTGACTAGCCGGATCCTCACCAATGATAATAACTGCGAGTCCTGGAATAATACCATTCTCCATCAATTCGGCAGTTGAATTTTTGATTGCCAGTGTTAATTGCCGAGCTTTTTCTTTTCCGTCAATGAGTGCCGCTGATGACATTACATCTCCTTGGGGTTCAGATAGATATTTAATTAAATTGCAGGTTAGATTTAAATTTATTGTATTTAGTTGTTATTCTAGCGAAATAAATTTAATTTCTGAAGCTTTTCTGGCTTAGCGTAAATAATTAATAAAGAACTAATAGTCTTACTGGAAAAAAATTGACTGACAAATGGAAAAAAAGATGGCGAGAAAACCGAATTGGTTGGCATGAAGATCAAGGTAACTTAGCACTCAAGAAGTACTGGCACCCCCAAAATAAAAAATGCTCTGTATTGGTTCCATTTTGTGGTAAATCAAAAGACCTTCTTTGGTTAGCCAATCAAGGCCATGATGTTATTGGTGTTGAGGTATCAGAGATAGCCATAGATACCTTTTTTAACGAGAATAAATTGAATTATACCAAGAATATGAGTAATGATTTTATTTCATATAAGGCAAAGGAGGTACCCATAACTATTCATTGTGGGGATTATTTTGAATTTAATATGCCTGGTGTAGGTGCACTTTATGATAGAGGTTCCTTGGTAGCAGTTGAGCCTTCTATAAGACTCAAATATATAAAACATACAAAATCTTTATTACATAAAACAGCTTATCGTTTTATAATATCATTGGACTATAAAGAGGGGTATGTTCAGGGTCCTCCTTATTCCATAAAAATTTCTGAAATATTGAGTTTTTGGCCAGATCTAAAAGAAATCTGCTCGTATAATGATATTGAAAATAGCTCGCCAAAATTTAAAAAAAGTGGATTGAAGAAACTAACAGAATCAGTTTGGATAGCGTAATAAGGATAAATTAAATAATTAGAGGTGTAACTATGACAAAAGCAACAGCAAGACATATATTAGTCGAAACAGAGGAACAGTGTTTATCTCTGAAAAATCAAATTCAAGAAGGTGCAGAATTTTCAAGTATAGCTAAAGAATTTTCTTCGTGTCCCTCCGGTAATCAGGGTGGGGAGTTGGGTGAGTTTGGTCCAGGTATGATGGTTCCAGAGTTCGATAAAGTCGTTTTTAGTGCTGAAGTAAATAAAGTTCAAGGTCCTGTTAAAACACAATTCGGCTATCATTTACTTGAAGTAACCAGCAGAACTGAATAAAAAAATAATCTATAAAAATCTAAATCCATATAATAAATAAGGTCCATCTTTTGAGAAATCTCCAGGGCATAATTGTTTTTTTAGTATTAATTGCAAACACTGTAATATGGTTTATCCCATTGATCTTTTTTGCAATAATCCGGGGCTTGATTCCAGGGACTTATTTACGTCAATTATTTACGAAATTATCCTCTGAAATGGCAACTTGCTGGATATCATGCAATGCATTTATTTTCTCCAAAATAAACAATACAAAGTGGGATGTAAAAGGGCTTCAACAACTGAGTAAAAAAGATTGGTACTTGTTAGTAGTGAATCATCTTTCTTGGGTGGATATCATAGTATTGCAAACTATTTTTAATAGAAGAATTCCATTCCTGAAATTTTTTATTAAACGCGAATTGATCTGGATGCCCTTTTTAGGTTTAGCTTGGTGGGCAATGGATATGCCTTTTATGAAGCGTTATTCCAAAGCCTATCTTGAGAAATACCCAAATAAACGTGGTCAGGACTTTTTGGCTACAAAAAAAGCTTGTGATAAATTTAGAGACGTCCCAACTAGCGTTATTAATTTCGTTGAAGGCACAAGATTTACAAAAGAAAAGCAATCTGTTAGTGCATCACCTTATTCCAGCTTATTAAAACCACGTGCAGGAGGGATTGCTCTGGCTATAGATGCGATGGGTGATATGTTTGATAAGATTTTAGATGTGACTATAGTTTACCCTCAAGGTGTTATAAGTTTTTGGGATTTATTGTGCGGTCGATTTTCTCAAGTCGGGGTTGAGGTTGAAAAGAGGGTTATTGAACAATGGATGATTAATAGCGACTATCAAAATAATTATAATGACAGGCAACGTTTTCATTTATGGTTATCTGAAATTTGGGAGCAAAAAGATAAAAAAATAAACATGATGATTGACCATTATAAAATGAACAGATCTAACAATTTTTCATAATGGTCGAATGGAGTGTATATATATTAAGATGCAATGACCGATCTCTATATACTGGAATATCAATCGATGTCCAGAGAAGAGTGATTGAGCACACATCAAGTAAAAAAGGTGCCAAATATTTAAAGGGTAAGGCTCCGTTGAGTTTAGTATTCTCTTCAGTTATCGGTGATAAAAGTCAGGCATTGAGGATAGAGCACCGTATTAAAAAACTAACAAAAGAGAACAAAGAATTCTTAATCCAAAATCCTAATTACATAAAAAAGTTAATAGCAGATTGTTAATACTTATTCTTGTTAAAAGGCAGATAATGACCTTGATGAATGGATAAGCCTATTTCAACTTCATATGCCAGGTAAAGATTTTCTTCAGTTATAACCTCAGATTTAGTGCCATCAGCTATAATTGTTCCTTTATTGAGGAGAATAACTCTATCAATGTCATCATTAATTTCATGCAAGTTATGCGTAACCAAAATGAAGTTATGGCCTCTGGATTTGAGTTTTTTCAGCAGTTTTAAATATTTAAAAGTACTCGGTAAATCCAAACCTGTGGTGGGCTCATCTAAAATAAGAGTTTGAGGATTATGCACCAGAGCTCGTGCAAGCAGAAATCTTCGTTGCTGACCTGCAGACATATTAGATAATGATTTATCAGCTAATTCTGAGAGATTAAGTAAAGCCATAACTCTCTTTGTATCTTTAAGATGCTGATCAGTAATCTTTGATTGCAATAACCCATGAACCCCAATGCTAGAAAAAAAACCTGATAAAATTACATCTATTCCTTTAGTCATAGGGGTGTAAGAGAGATATAAATCGTCCGAGACGCAGCCAAGCATTGATTTAAGTTGCCATATATTCCATGATGATTTTCCCAGAATTTTTAACCAAGAATTTTCTTTTGTAGCAGGGTATATTTCTCTATTTATAGCTTTTAATAAAGTAGTTTTACCAGATCCATTAGCTCCTAAAATTACGACTGATTCATTTTTTTTAATAACAAGATTTAAGTTCTTGAAAACTTGATATTGATTACGATATAGATCAACCCGATGAGCTTCAAAGAGAATATTTGAGGAATCTTTCATAAACTTTAAATAGAAATTCTCTTCCAATGCCCTTTTTTGAAAACCGCAAAAGCCATTATAGTTAATATGACTTCTGCGATTAGTAGAGCGACAAATACGCCGTTCAATTCTAGTGAAGTGTCAGTCGAGAGCCAGTAAGCTAGGGGAAGTTGTATAACCCAGTAACATAAGAAGTTAATAATTGCTGGTGATTTTATATCGCCAGCACCATTAAGTGACTGGACAATGATCATTCCGATTGCTAAGGCAGGATAACCGATTGCGATAATTCTTAGGCAATTGATACCATAAAGAATTACTTCTGTATCACTACTCAATAAACTAATTATCTGACTGGCGAAGATAAATTGGAAAACACCTATAACAATCATAAATATTAATCCATATCTCATTGTCAGTTGAACTGATCTTATTGCTCTTTGAGGTTGATTCGCACCCATATTTTGACCAACTAAGGTCGCCGCCGCATTACCTAAACCCCATACCGGCAACCATACAAATTCCATTAACCTCATGGCAATGGTATAAGCGGCAACGGGAGCAGTACCAAATAGAGCAATTATTTTGATCAAGACAAGCCAACTTGAAGTTGAAATAAGGAATTGACTTATTCCATAGATCGACGTTAATAATATTTTTTTAATACTTTGAATATTTATCACTAAGTCATTGACGCTCAATCGTAAACGATTATTGGCATTGAATATCTTATAAGCTAAATAGAAAACACCAAAAGATCTGCCTATAGTTGTGGCAATAGCAGCACCGGTTACTCCAAGTTCAGGAAATGGGCCTAATCCAAATATAAGACAAGGATCGAGTATAATATTCATAGCATTTGAGAGGGCTAAAGCTTTAAAGGCGATAGAGGCATCACCGGCACCTCGAAATGCCGCATTCAACAAGAAAAGATACATGATACTTGCAGATCCACCAAATACGATAGCAGTATAATTGGTACCAATACTTATCACGTTACTGCTGGCACCTAGTAATTTTAGTAAATCTGCAGCAAAAGAATAGCCAATCAAGCCCACAATTATTGAAATGACACCTGCAATCCAAATTATTTGCCCAGTAACCTCAGCAGCTTCTTTTGGTTTGTTGGCTCCAATTCTTCTTGAAACCATTGCGGTAACAGTAACGCCAAGTCCCATGCAGACCGCATAAACTACAGTTATTAATGCCTCTGTTATTCCAACTGCGGCAACCGCATCAGTACCCAAAAAAGAAACGAAAGTAATGTCAACCACGGCAAAGATGGCCTCCATAGATAGTTCTATCATCATGGGAATTGCCAGAAGAGGCAGTGCAATTTTTAGTGATGCTTTAGTAAAATCTTCCTCATTATCCCTTAATGAGTGAATTAAAATCGATAGCCATCTTGGATATCGATTATTAAATTTATCTTCTATATCACTCATTATTACGGGTAATGTTTTTTTCTGGGGAATATTTATTATAAAGGTTAGTAATTTATGATCTAACGAAGTAGAATTTTTTGCAAGATGATGGCCAAATTATGGAACTTTTTGGCTAGGATTATAAATAATATTAGATTATTTTATGTAATGAAATGAGCCTTGAAATTATGAAAGAGACTGGAATATGAAAAAAAAACAAGGAATCTTTTTTTTAACACTTAGCTTATATTTGTTGTCAATCAAACTCACTACCTTGTCCGCGAATGAGGACACTAAAATATTACCCCAGAAAACTCGAGCTATTCTGAGTCTCAGGAATCTGCCTGTTGAATCATTAAGTGTTCATGTGGTCGATATAGATAGTAATGATGTTATCTTATCTTGGAATGCGATGACTCCGAAAAATCCTGCTTCAGTCATGAAAATTTTAACTACTGCTGTAGCCCTGGATGAGCTTGGCCCAACTTATCAATGGCATACTGATTTTTATTACACAGGTACTCTTGAAAATGAAATATTGGATGGGGATCTCATAATGAAAGGATTTGGTGATCCATACCTAACTGCTGAAAAAATTTGGATAATGTTAAAAAGTCTACGTAGGAAGGGGATTAGGAGTATTACTGGTGATTTATTGTTGGATGATAGTTATTTCTCCCTCCCAAATTATCTGCCTGGTGCATTCGATAATGAGCCTATAAGAACTTATAACGTGGGCCCTAATGCTCTGATGTTTAATCTTAAGACTATAAAATTTCATGTAGAAGCAGATATGAAAAATAATATGGTTAAAATTTTCGAGGATCCAAAACTTGAAAATTTAAATATTGTAAATAAATTAATTCCGATAGATGGAGATTGTGATGGATTTCAGCGTGGTATCAAAATGGTACCAAATAAGACATTCAACCAACTATCATTTATGGGTACTTTTCCTGATGGCTGTAGAGATTTTAGTTTTTATCGATCTATGTTATCTCATAATGAATATACTTTTGCCTTGTTTAAGAGTATTTGGCATCAATTAGGGGGAGAATTATTAGGTGACTGGCGAAATATTATATTTGAACCATTGGATGAGCCTTTTTTCTCTTATGATTCTGAAACTTTATCCAATGTTATTGGGAGTATTAATAAACACAGTAACAATGTGATGACAAGGAATTTACTTTTGACATTAGCTGCTGAGAAATATCCACTTCCTGCAACACAGAAAAAAGGTCGTATGGTTATTGAAGAATGGTTGAATAATAAAGGGTTGAATAGAATTGGTTTTGATTATGATAATGGAGCTGGCTTATCTCGCCAATCAAGATTAACAGCAGAACAAGTGACTGAACTTCTTTTAGAAACATATAAAAGTCCTTTTATGCCAGAATTTATGGCTTCACTTTCATTATCTGGCCTAGACGGGACCATGTTTGAGCGCTTTTCAGATGATGAGATTACGGGCAAGTTGCATGTTAAGACAGGTATGATTGACCATGTTAGTTCAATGGCTGGTTACTTGTATTCAAAAAATGGTAAGCGATATGCTTTTTCCATTATTCAAAATTATCATGATATTCATAGAGGTTATGGTGAAGAAGTGCAGGAAACTCTTGTGCGATGGCTTTATAACTACTAGAAAATTTGATTAAAAAATTGATTCTATAACACCCAGTGCTATTAAATGGCCAAGCTCTTCACATTTCACCAAAGACCCTGATGTTAATGGACCTGCAACAATAATAGGATTATGTATTTCCTTTAATGCAAGACCCGATAGAATTTTTTCAATGCTATTTTTTGCTCCTAGACCATCATTACCAGCTTTTATGTATATTGCATAAGGCAGACCATTAATCTTCTCGAGGCATTCATTATAAACGTTGTCAAAAAAGAATTTCAGTGCGCCACTCATGTAACCAAAATTTTCAGGTGTACCAAATATGACAGCATCAGCCCAAAACAAGTCTTTTGCAGTGGCTTTCAAGGCAGAGAGGGAACGAATACTGATATCAGTTTTTCTTGCACCAGAGATGATAGCAGTCGTCATTTTCTCTGTATCCCCCGATTGTGAGTGATGGATGATTAAAAGATGTTTATGTGTATTCATTATAAAATAATAACACTTATCTTTTTTCACATTGCATTGATTAAAGAATTAAATAACTATTACTGGATAAATGAATACTCATAAACAAATTAGTCGAATAATTAATAGATTGCCCACAGAGTTACAAGGGCAGGTGATTATATGGTTTCAGCGTTTACAAGAAAAATATCCCTCCATGACCATAAATGATCTAAAAAATAAGGATGATCTTATTGCGGTAATAAAATTAGTGGCCTGTAGTGAATTTGTTTCAGATATCCTCATCAAGCATTGGGAATATTATATTGATAACATTAATCAACAAATCTTTTCTAAGTCACTCAATCCAGAACAACTATCTTACCTATTCTCTAAGCTAAAAAAGAAAGATATTACAGAAAAGACTTTTCTTCAGGAAATTAGAAAAATTAGAAATCAGTGCCTTATTCATATCCTCTGGAGAGATGTGGTGAACTCGTGTGAATTAGATGAAACATTGACTAATTTAACTCTTCTTGCAGAATATTCGATTAAATTTGCTGCTCAATATGCTACAGATATGCATGAATCAGTTTATGGCTCTATTTCTCATGAGGGCAGAAAAATAGCAATTAATATATTAGCTATGGGTAAGCTAGGAGGATCAGAATTAAACTTCTCATCAGATGTGGATTTAATTTTCTTGTATCCTGAGAATGGATATAGCAATGGGAAAAATAGCTTAACTGCGCAGGACTATTTCTCACGCTTAGCTAGAAAAATTGTATATTTATTGAATGAAAATACCAGTGAAGGCTTTGTTTATCGTGTAGATACTCGATTAAGACCATTTGGTGAAAGTGGAAGTCTGGTCATCTCTTATGAGGCTTTTGAGAACTATTTGTTAAAGCATGGTAGAGATTGGGAGAGATATGCTTATGTCAAGGCACGACTAATTTATTATGGAGAGCAAGAAAATGAGGAAAATAAAGCTATCTATTCAATGGTGACGCCATTTGTTTTTCGTAAATATTTAGATTATGGAATATTAGAGTCACTACGGGGATTAAAATTTATCATTGAAAGTGAAGTTGCTAAGAAAAATTTAGTTGAGGATATAAAATTAGGACCAGGAGGGATAAGAGAAATAGAGTTTATTGTGCAGTCAATACAATTAATTAGAGGAGGTAATAGCCTTTTATTAAGACAACCACAGTTAAAACATTCATTAAATCAGGCTATTAAAGAACATGACCTGGGAGACAAAATTGGACGACAGTTGTATATCGCATATTGTTTCTTAAGGAAACTGGAAAATTATATTCAATGTATAAGAGATCAGCAAACTCATAAATTACCAAATAATATAATAGATAAAACTCGCTTGATGATCATGATGGGGTATAAAAAATGGGATCATTTGGTGATTGATCATGAGAAATATAAAAATTTTATTACTAAACAATTTTCTGAATTAATATTTCGACAAGAAGATAATGATTTAGGTGAATTGACTCAAAAATTTAGATATTTGTTACGACAAAATGCTTCCCAGGTAGAATGGAACGAAATCTTGTCTAATCTAAATCAAGATCTTCCGAAAGAATTTGCTGAGATATTGTTTACTTTCTTATGTTATCTCAATCGACAAAAGATCGATAAGATCACCTATCAGCGTTTTGAACAACTTATTCCGAATATATTATTAAATCTGGTAAAAACGGATAAGCCAGTTGTCACTCTGGAGCGTCTAATATCAATTTTCTACCAAATATTAAGAAGAAGTGCATATATTGCTTTTCTTAACGAAAATTCGGTAGCTATGATCCGTCTTATTGAATTATGTGAAAAGAGTTCGTATTTAACTGAAATGATAGCTAGAACTCCACTCTTATTGGATGAGATGCTGAATCCATCTGATCAGAATCTAGAAAAACTGAATGAGCAGTTATCTCAAAATCTTTTTATTAATTCTCAGATAAATATTGAGAATCAGGCCAATGAAATAAGTCTTATTCAGCGAAATGCAATATTTAATATTGCCATTAAAGATCTTGATGGGAATATTCCAATAATGAAGGTCAGCGATAAGTTGACACAAATTGCAGAATTAACTATTAACAGTATTCTGAAATCTGTATACCAAGAGTTTATTTTAAAATATGGAGAACCAGAATACATTTTGAATGGAGTAAAAAAGAAAGCTAATTTTGGGATTGTTGCATATGGTAAATTAGGAGGGTTGGAGCTCTCCTATGGTTCTGATCTTGATTTAGTTTTTTTGCATGATTCAGAGGGAGAAGATCAATTTACAAATGGTAAATCATCAATTGATAATGATATTTTCTTCTCAAGATTATCTCAGAAACTTATTTTATTACTAACAACACAAACAAATACTGGTGCACTTTATAATATTGACACCAGATTGAGACCGAGTGGTAACTCAGGATTATTAATAAGTAGTATTAAAGCTTTTGATAATTACCAAAGAGATAAAGCCTGGGTCTGGGAGCATCAGGCGTTATTGAGATCAAGGATCGTAGCTGGAAGCACGGAAATTATCGAGACTTATAATAAAATAAGGCGAGAGGTTTTAATGTATTCAATAGACCACGCAAACCTCAAGAATGAAGTATTAAAAATGAGAATAAGAATGCGAGGACAACTTGATAAATCTAATGATGATACTTTTGATTTGAAAAATGGTGTGGGCGGTATTGGTGATATTGAATTTTTGGTGCAATATTTGGTTTTATTGTATGCTCGTCGAGAGTCAGGATTGATATTTTTTACCGATAACATCAGACAGCTAGACGCTCTGTCAGTTGCAAGCATAATTACTTCCGAGCAAAAAAATAAACTTCAGGAAATTTATAAAAATTTTCGTAGGAAAATACATCTATTAAATCTCAATGGAAAATCAAATATAATTCATAAAAAAGATTTCCATTCTGAGAGAGAAGTAGTGATAAATATATGGAATGATTATTTTAATAAATAATAATAAATTAAATATGCATGCTTGATATAATTTCAAAAATAATTCATAAATTGGAAATCTGAATGAAAACTAGGAAAGGTAATGTGAATGAAAATATGGAACAAGCAAATGCAAAAGTTCGGTACGAGGTGGATATAAAAAATACTCCTCTTTCATGCCCGATGCCTGAAATGTATTTATGGAATTCACACCCAAAAGTTTTCTTACCAATCGAAGAAACAGGTGAAGCAAAGTGTCCTTATTGTGGTGCAGAATTTTATTTAAAAAATAAGAGTTGAATATATGTATATAGTCACAGGAGGAGCTGGATTTATTGGAAGCAATTTATTAAGCATGCTCAAAATGTCAACACAAGAAAATATTCTAGTTGTTGATAATTTAGAGGATGGTACAAAATTTTCCAATATTGTAGAAGCTTCGATATCAGATTATATGGATCAAGATGAATTTCTTTATCAGGTTCAGACTGATAGCCAATTTTTATCAAAAGTAAAGTGTGTATTTCATCTGGGAGCTTGTTCAGATACAACTGAATGGGACGGACGATACATGATGAGAAATAACTTCACCTATTCCAAAATCTTATTAGAGGCTTGTTTGGAAAAAAATATCCGATTTATTTATGCCTCCTCCGCTGCAGTATATGGCTCGTCATTGAACTTCAGAGAAGATGTAAAAAATGAGAACCCATTGAATATCTATGGATATTCAAAATTACTATTTGATCAATATGTGAGGAATATCAAGCTCAACAATAAACAGCAAGTTGTGGGACTTCGTTATTTTAATGTCTATGGACCAAAGGAAAAACATAAAGGCAATATGGCTAGTGTTGCCCACCATTTTAATCAACAAATAATTAATCATGAAACTGCAAATCTTTTTAAAGGCTCTCATGGATATGGCGATGGTGAACAAATGCGAGACTTTATATATGTTGAAGATGTTTGCAAAGTGAACTTATGGTTTTCGCAACACTCAAATATTTCTGGAATATATAATTTAGGAACAGGGAGGCCAAATTCATTCAATTCTGTAGCTGGAGCCATAATTGACTGGCATGGAAAGGGGAAAATAAATTATATTGATTTTCCTGACAATTTAAGTGATGCCTATCAGAGTTATACTTCAGCAGATCTCGAGCAATTTCGCAAAACCGGTTGTGATATCGATTTCCTTGATATAAAAGAGGGTATTAATCAGTATTTAACTGAGGTTTCTGGATAGTTAAGTGAATAATAATAAGTTACTAGTTATTGGCCCATCATGGGTGGGTGATATGGTAATGGCACAAGCATTGTTTAAAATGATAATTGAACAGATGCCAAGTGCACAGATTGACGTGATAGCTCCTTCTTGGTGCTTAGATGTGACTAAGCGAATGCCAGAAATTAATAAAGGTATCATCTCTCCAGTTAAGCACGGAGAATTGGGTATCATGAAAAGGTTTCAATTGGCTGAGTGGCTTAGACCTAATAAATATGATCAAGCAATAATACTTCCAAGAAGTTGGAAGTCAGCTTTGATTCCATGGTTTGCTGGAATACCAAGAAGGACAGGGTATAGAGGTGAAGTCCGCTATTTACTTATTAATGATATGCGTTCATATAGTGCTAGTATATTAGGTCAAACAGTGAGGAAATATGTTGCACTAGGGGCATTGCATAATAAAATATCTGATATAAATTATCCTTTATTATCAGTATCTGCAGAAAATCAAAAGAAGTTAATAAAATATTTAGGCATGGAGAAAAATAAGCCTACACTAGCGATTATGCCGGGTGCTGAATATGGCCCAGCAAAAAGATGGCCAGCAAATTATTTTTCTAAAATAGTATGTCATTACTTATCATCCGATTGGAATGTGATTATTTTGGGTTCAAAAAAAGATCGCAAGATTGCCGTAAACATAAAAAATACAATGAAGGATACATCAACTAAGAATTTACATGATATTACTGGAAAGACCTCACTTGAAGATGTTATTGATATACTCGCTTTTTCAGATATCGCACTTACTAATGATTCAGGATTAATGCATATTGCAGCTGCTGTAGAGACGCCTTTGTTAGCTTTATATGGACCAACTAGTCCAGATCTTACGCCTCCTTTAAGTACTAAAGCAAAGGTATTGAGAAAAAATGTTGGGTATGATTCTAAGCGGATTGGAACAGGTAGAGAAGGGTATCATCCAAGTTTGCTTGATTTGACTCCCGATGAGGTATTACATGATCTGCATAAACTTATTGAGTTGTATGTAGAATCTTAGTTAAATTATATTAATAAATAGTGCTAAAAGTACCAAAAATGTAGCTAAATGTGTTCATTTTCGAAAAAAAAATTCAATATTTTTCCAAATATTCCATCATTATTCAGTAAAATCTGTAAAAAGTTGTTAAATATCGATAAAATCGATTAAAATCTATGAAATAGAGTTTTTTCTAAAATTTTTAAAAAACTGATTGATTTTATCTTTGACCATTTCAACCTTTATTAATTCCATAACTTTAGGGCTTCTGACGCGTTCACCCCATTTAATAGACTTACTTAGATACTTTCTAACTGCCTCGGGATAGCAATTCACGGTAAGTTTACGACTATTATAAGGTCCAGTTCTGGCCGGATTTGAAGATGCATAGAGGCCAATAACACAAGTATTAAATGCTGTTGCGATATGTGCTGGCCCTGAGTCAGGACAGATGACTAAATCTGCTTTATCAATAATCGCACATAATTGTTTTAGTGAAGTCTTACCAATCAAATTTATTATATTACTGTTTTCAGTCAAACGCTTACCATAGAGTTTCTCATTTTTTGAACCCCCTCCCGTAAGAATAACTTTGCAATCATATTTTTCAATTAGAAATTTTATGATTATTTGGAAATTCTCTACACTCCAGTTTCTATAGTTCAGATATCTGTCACTACTACAAGGACTAATTATCACAGTAGGTGACTTGTCATAAGAATAGTTTTCTGCAAACGATAAACTTTCTTCACTAAGAGGTATATCCCAACGTTTTGTGTGTGTAGTCATTCCTAATGGTTGAATGAAATCTAACATAGTGTCTAAAACATGCTTACCTGCAGTATGAATTTTCTTATTTGATAAGAGCCATTGAAGATCTCTAGCACGTTGGAAATCATATCCAATTCGAGAGGAACTTTTGATCATCAAAGAGATAATATTGGCTCTCAATGAAGCATGCATAAGGAGAGCCACATCAAATTTTCGTGAGGAAAGTTGTTGGTAAATTTTCTTATAAGATGAGAAATTATTACTTTTATCGAAAACAATAAATTCAATATCATCTATATCTTCAACTAAAGAGGATTCAACTTTGCCAATAATCCATGTAATCTTAGTATTTGGAGAATGTGATTGTATTGCTCTAACAACAGCTAAAGTATTGCATACGTCACCAATGGCAGATAAACGAATTATACAGATACTCCTGATAGCTTCTGGATTATTCATAGCTGCGGTACATTTGGAGAAGTAATTTTGACTGAAATCATTCGTAAAACTCCTAATGGGGCAATTCTCTATGATAACTCAATCATAGATGATGTTACTGACGATTTATTTGTACCTGAATCATGGCAAGAAGTAAATTTAATGCCATCAGAGATGGGTGGACGTGGAGCAATATACATTTTAAAGGACCACCAGAAGAGTTTTGTCTTGAGACATTTTCTTCGCGGCGGATTGATTAAGAATATCTCTAGTGATTTGTATATTTGGTTGGGTGAGAATCAGACTCGATCTTTTAATGAGTGGAGAGTTAATAAGAAACTATTAGAATTTGATTTACCTGTCCCTATTCCAATAGCAGCTCAATATATTAAACAAGGATTATTTTATAAAGCAAAAATTATTACTCAAGAGATTCCTGCGATTAAACCTCTTTCATTTTATATAACTTCAGGGGATATTTCTGATGACTTCTGGTTTAAAATTGGTAAACACATTAAGAGGTTCCATAAAGTTGGTCTTTATCATGCCGATTTAAATGCTCAAAATATTCATATTGATAGCGAGCAAAAAATATGGCTCTTGGATTTTGATAAATCTAGATTTTTAAAACCAGGTCGATGGTGCGAGGATAATTTAAAACGCCTAGAGCGATCTTTAAATAAGGTTTTAATCAAGAATACAGGAACTCACATGAAACAGTCCGATTGGGATGCGCTAAAAAAAGGCTATTCCCACAATTTTAAATCGTCATAATAATTTTGATAACTTTGAGGAAGATTTTTGTATTTTCGATGCATCCAATAATATTGTTCTGGGCAGAGACGAATTTGCTCTTCTAGGATTTCTATATACTTTTCTGTGTCTTTTGAGGGGTCATCGGACGGAAAGTCTTTCATTAGAGGCTTGAAGGTCAAAACATAACCTCCTTCTGGCAATCGTCTCGGAAAGAAAGGTAATATTACTGCATTTCCAAGCCTGGCAATTGTGCTAGTGGCGATATTAGTCATTGCTGGCGTATTGAAAAAAGGTAAAATTTCTGAATTTTTTCGATTATAACTTTGATCGGGAGCATACCAGACAATACCTCCTTTCTTGAGACGACGAATCATACTTTTTATGTCTCTTTTTTCGATAGCATTTGCAGCATAACGTTCTCTTGTAGAGCGTAAAATTTCCGTGATAAAAGGATTACGATTTTTTCTATAAACCACATCAAAATCAGGAAAACCATAACTTAGGATGCGACCGCTTATCTCTAATGAGGTAAAATGAGCACTCAGCATTATTATTCCTTGTTTAGTGTCTAAAGCTTCTTGAATATGTTCTGTACCTTCCCAAGTTGAGAATTCTTGTAACATCTTTTTTGATGGCCACCTGCTTAATCCCATTTCAATAAGGGAAGCGCCCATCGCCTCAAAATGCTCTAGAGCTAGCTGATTTCTCTCATTGATGGATAATTCTGGAAAAGCTAATGCGAGATTACGGCGAGTAATTGCCCTTCTTTTTGGTAATAACTTATGTCCCAGGCGGCCCAATAACTTGCCATTCATTATTTGTTTTTTGTATGACAAATTACTGTTTATTTTGAGCACGAATAAGACGAACCATATAGGCCAATCTGATGGACTTAGGTACCGAAAAATTGATTTACGTGTTTTTTGTTTCATACTACTGAATATCTCAAGATGCTATTGAATTATATAAATTAAGTATAGCAATTGATGGGAAAATTTTAGCAATACTTCTTCTGTCAGGTTTATTCTATCATTGGTAAAATGTTTTGGATGTATTACATGTATCAAGTATAAGAAATAAACAATCCGCCCTTGAAAATATGAGTATTGCCACAATTCATAAATAATATTTTATAAATAAACTAAAATACTATTTTTCGTTCTGAGGAGAAAGGCATAGTGAGTGATAAGAAGAATAAAGAAACTTTAGGTTTTCAAACTGAAGTTAAGCAATTATTGCATTTAATGATTCATTCTTTATATAGTAATAAAGAGATATTTTTAAGAGAATTAATTTCAAATGCCTCAGATGCTGCAGATAAATTAAGATTTGAAGCTCTAGCTAAGGTTGAGTTATTGGAAGATCAGCCAGACCTTAAGGTTAGTATCTCATGTAATCTTAAGAAAAAGACCGTCTCTATTACAGATAATGGTATTGGCATGTCACGAAAAGAATTAGTTGCGAATCTTGGCACAATAGCAAAATCAGGTACGGCTGAATTTCTAAGTAAACGCACTGGAGATGAAAAGAAAGATGCGCAATTAATAGGCCAGTTTGGAGTGGGTTTCTACTCTGCATTCATAGTGGCTGACAAAGTGACTGTGGAAACACGAAGAGCAGGAAAAAAGAGTTCAACAGCTCATCGGTGGGAGTCAAAAGGTGAAGGTAAGTTCACCGTTGAGAGTATTGATCGTCCTGAGAGAGGCACCACTATTACACTTCATTTAAAAACAGCGGAAACAGAGTTTTCGGAGAAATTAAGATTAGAAAACCTGATTAGAAAATATTCTGATCACATCGCTTTTCCAGTGGAGTTAATTGATGAAGTAAATAAGGATGATGAGGCAAAAGTTATTAATTCAGCTACTGCTCTCTGGAATAGACCTAGGAACAAGGTGAGTGACGAGGAATATAAAGAGTTTTATAAGCATATAGCACATGATTTTTCTGATCCGCTTCAGTGGAGTCATAATAGAGTTGAGGGTAAGCGGGAATATACAAGTCTTTTGTATATTCCATCAAAAGCACCCTATGATTTATGGAATCGTGAAGCACCAAAAGGTCTGAAATTATATGTAAAAAGAGTTTTTATAATGGATGAAGCTGAACAGTTTTTGCCACTGTATTTACGCTTTGTTAAGGGTGTAATTGATTCATCAGATCTTCCATTAAACGTCTCACGAGAGTTGTTGCAGAAGAATCCAGAAATTGATGCTATAAAAGCTGCACTAACCAAACGTGTATTGGATGTTATCTCCAAATTAGCCGCTAAAGAAGAAAATGAAGATAAAGATGTTTATGTTAATTTGTGGAAAGAATTTGGTCAGGTTATCAAAGAGGGCTTTGTAGAAGAACCAAAAAATAGCGATAAGCTCATTAAACTCTTGCGATTTTCTTCTACACTTGCCAAATCTGAAGTTCAGGATAGATCAGTTTCTGATTACATAAAAAATTCAGCTAAAGATCAAGACAAAATCTATTATCTATTAGCGGAAAATTATGCGGCTGCTAAATCAAATCCTCACCTAGAGCAACTAGAAAAAAAGGGTATAGAGGTCCTGTTCTTCACAGATCGAATTGATCCATGGGTGGTGGAGCATTTGCCAGAATATGAAGGAAAAGTATTTCAGGATGTAGGTCGCGGTAATATAGATCTCTCTGATGATGAGAATAAATTAGATCAGGATACTATTAATAGTCGGCATGATGAGCTAATTAATAAGATGAATACCATATTAGAAGGGCGTATTGAAAAAATTAATGTTAGTCAGCGTCTAGTTGAATCAGCAGCTTGTGTGGTTGCTAGTGAGCAGGATATTCCGCCACAAATGAGACGTATGATGGAAGCTTCTGGGCAACAGTTGCCTGAAGCCAAGCCTATACTTGAAATTAATCCAAAGCATGCTTTAATTCAAAAACTGTCAGTAACTAAAGGTGATCAATTTAATTCTTTATCCAATATAATTTTAGATCATGCTTTGATTGCAGATGGAGAGCAACTTCAAAATCCTGCTGATTATGTGAAACGTATAAATAATTTATTGCTTGGAGCTACAAATAAATCAAATAAGACTACTGCAAAGAAAAAAACGTCTAAGAAAAAAATCTCCAAGAAGAAAACTACAGCTAAATAATAAAAATAAATAGATTAATTAATTGAGATTGTAAAATGCCAAAAAATGACCTAAGAAATAAACTAACTGATGAACAGTATTTTATTACCCAAAAAAAAGGGACAGAGATGCCTTTTACTGGTCAACTTCTAAAAGAAAAAAGGAATGGTATCTATATTTGTGTATGTTGCGAGAGTGAATTATTTTCTTCTGACCATAAATTTGACTCTGGTACCGGATGGCCAAGTTTTTTTCTGGTTTTGGCAAAGGATCGTATAAAAACAGTTAAAGATGAAAATCATAGAAGAGCTGATGGGACATATTCAGGCCTCGAAGTTGTCTGTAGTGAGTGCGATTCTCATTTGGGCCATGTATTTGAAGATGGGCCCCAGCCGTCAGGATTAAGATATTGTATTAATTCAGCTTCCTTGAATTTTAGTATTAAAGAAACTGAAAAATAATTCATATGCAACTTGTGCAGCCTTTTTATTTGAAAAAATTATTTTGTTTTTTTCTCTGAGAGATTTTTTTGTAATAGAATTTCAGCTTGTCCCATCCAATCTTCACGATATATCTGACTTCTGAGACCCTTTATGTCTCTCGCAATAGTTTCAATCTCTAAATCGGTCATAGATGCAATCTGGTTAAAACGGAAAATATCAAACTGATTTAAGGTCTTCTCTATTGATGGTCCAATACCTCGAATCTTTTGTAAATTATCTCTAGATCTATAGTTATTAAGATTTATTACTGTTTTTGTTTTATCTGCTGAATTCATAACCTCACTAAGGGCAATGATACGTTTTGCTTCACGTAACTCATTTTCCAGATTTTTATATTTTAATGATAGATTTTTATAACGATCTATCAGAGGCGGGACTCTTTGTTTCCATTGATTTAATTCTTTTGATAAAATTTTTAATTGTTTATCTGCTGCTGAGCTAGGGCGTTGATGATTTCTCGCTAAAGTATCTTTTTTCTTAATGAGCTTCTTTTTTATTTTGATTTTAGTTGATAACACTCTTAGTTGATTATTTAAAAAGGCATAATTACGATTAATCTTTTTTAGGTGTCGATTTTTCTGTTTTAGTTTTAGTTGTGATTTCAAAAGTAAGATAAGAATAGTTAGCAAACAACCTGTAAGTACATATATAAATGATATTGAATTAAGATAAATAAAATTTATAAGATTCATATTATGACTATATAGACGAAAAGATAATCTCACAAATTAAAATGAATTTTAGTTCAAAATAAAATTATGATAAAAGGTGCTTAAAATTGAGCGGCATGATGTTAACTGAGAATATACTTATCGACGGTCCAGCGGGTCACATTGAGGCAACTTTAGAGAAATATCCAAAACTAGAACCACGTGGTGTCATTATAATTTGTCACCCTCATCCACTATATGGCGGCAACATGCAGAATAAAGTGGTCCATACAATAGCAAGAGCTTGTTTGAATAAAAAAATAATGGTTATAAGATTTAATTTTAGGGGAGTAGGATCGAGTCAGGGTTGCTTTGATGAGGGTATTGGTGAATATGATGATTTGATTTGTGTGATAAATTATATTCAGAATCAATATCCAAGAATTCCTATTTGGTTGGGTGGTTTTTCATTTGGCGGTGGTATCGCGATAAGAGTAGCTAGTGCTATTAAGTTAAAAGCATTAATTACAATTGCGCCATCAGTATTTAAGAGTAATTTTCTAATAAAGGATGAGCCGATATGCCCCTGGTTAATAATTCATGGCAATAAGGATGAGCTCATTAAGGTTCAGGACATGATAGATTGGCATAAAAAACTTGAAGTTATACCTAAGATTGTAATTGTTGATGAAGCAACACATTTTTTTCATGGTTGTTTGGTTGTGTTGAGGGCAGAAATCGAAACATTCATTGAGCAGAATATTTAGATCATATCTTTTAGACGTTTTAATGCTGCTACTTTAATTACTTTAGTAGCGGGCTTGGCTTTGATGATCATAGCTTTACCATTGAATGGATTTGTTCCTTTCCTCGCCTTTGTAGCTGCTTTTTTCATAACTTTTATTTTAACTAGGCCCGGCAGAGTGAAGATTCCGGGGGCTTTTCTACCAGAAAGATTTTTTTTTATTATATTGGCTAGCGAATCAAATACAGCAGCGATATCTTTTTTTGTTAAACCAGTTTCATTTGCGATCTGGCTAAAAATTGACGATTTTGTCAATTGTTTTGGAATAATTTTTATTGAATTATTAACTTTAGCCATTGGTAAAAAACCTTCATCTATTTGGTTACTCAAATTAAAAACTAATCATAGAATACCAAAATTTATATTTAAAAATATAAGAAATTTAGCAGGTGAGCAACTAATTGAATTTACTCAAAATAATATTTCTTACGATATTCAATTTTTCCATTGCTTTGTTCTTGGACTGAAATTGAAACTGAATAAAGTAAAGTCTCTTGATTCGATATCGGAGAAATAAAGCTATTAGAAATTGCACCATTTTCTTTAATGGTATACTTATCAATTTTCTTACTTTGTCCAATTAAATTCTTCACTCGAATCTCTATTATGCCATCAATAGATTTCCAATCTGAATTTCTTAATATAGAGATATTCAACATAGCCAGATTTTCTTTTCTTTCCAGGCTATATTTTTTTGCCATTTCGTCTGAGAGATCGCTTGTTTTATTGGTACTGAGGTATGCGGTATAGTCATCACCTATTGCAAAACTACTGTCAAGCGCGATCTCTGCTTCTGGTATTTTTTCCATTCCTCCTCCACATGCAAATAAAGAAAGAACTGTTACATATGTGAGTATTTTTTTTGATATTGCAATCATGAATAGCAGCTTTTGAGGATTGAAGATAAATTATATAAGCAAAGGAGACGTATTCCGTAGAAAAATAATAATTGCCTGAATAGCAATTATGGCGAATATTGGAGATAAATCCATACCACCCATTGGTTGAAAAAACTTTCTATAAGGTCTTAGAATCGGTTCCGCGATATTTTCGCTCAAATTCTTTATTGGGCTTGATGATATTGGAGCAATCCAGCTAAATATTATATGAATAATGATCGCAAAAAAGAATAGATCGGCACTTGTTAAGCATAGCTTGAAAAAGGTACTTATCAGAACAGTGATTAAACTAATATTCTGTTGTTTTATAAGAAGAAGTAATTGTATTAGTGAGTATTGTAAAAAAAAAGTTACTAATAAGGTAGCAATATCTAATCTACCAATTGAGGGAATGAATCTTCGTGCTGTATTTGTAATAGGTGAAGTAAATTTGTTGATACTTTGTGAGATAGGATTTCGAAAATCCGCACGAAATAAAGGTAACCAAAATCTTAATACGAAGATAAATAGAGCAAGATCACCTATTGTTTTAGTTAAAAAATATATCGCAGGCGTCATTTTAATTTAATCCAATCTAATATAGCTTAGCCATTTATAAGTAGTTAATGATCTCATATTAGCGAGGTCTTAATTTATATGTTTCTTGTAGGTTCAATATATCATCGCGCACCAAAAAGTGCAGTGCCTATCCTAATGATTGTTGCACCTTCCTGAATTGCCGCCATATAGTCATTGGTCATTCCCATTGATAGGGTGTCAATATCACATGCACCATGATTAATTGATTTTTTCAGTCTAGAAAGCTCAGCAAATGACCTCCTTTGATCGTTATGCTCTTTTTTAACAATCGGGATACACATCAGACCCCGTAACTTTAATTTTGGCAATTCTCTGATGGCGTCACAGATGGGTTTTAATTCCTCAATATAAACTCCTGATTTTGCATCTTCACAGTCTATATTTACCTGAACACAGATATTTAGATCTTTTGCAGTTTCTGGACGTTGCTTACTCAATCTCTCAGCTACTTTTAATCGATCAACTGTATGCACCCAATCGAAATTTTCAGCAATGATGCGAGTTTTGTTACTTTGAACATGCCCAATAAAATGCCAGCATAATTCTTTTGATCTGAGCGCATGAATCTTTTCAACCCCTTCTTGAACAAAATTCTCACCAAAATGCTTTTGACCTAAAGATTGAGCTATTTTTATTAATTCAATAGAGTGTTTCTTGCTGACAGCCAACAAAGAAACTGATCCAGGTTTGCGATTGTATTTCTTCTCAGCATTTATAATTTGCTTATTAAGCGTTGACAGATTGTGTTTTATTTTTTCCATGATACTGTCAGCTAGAATACATCATTAGCGTTAAATACCGGACCATCGACACAAACTCTTTTCATTGCAATACCGTCTCTAGTTTTTATTGGGATGGTACAGCCAGCACAACCTCCAATCGCACATGCCATATATTCCTCTATAGAAATTTGGCAGGGCACTGTATATTTTCTTGCAATTTTTGAGACAGCTTCCAACATAGGCATTGGTCCACAAGCGAAGATTTCAACTTTATTCAATTCATTCTGATTTAAAGAGTTTAAATAATGATCCGCAGCTTGAGTTACATATCCATTGAAAGTGCCATTAATTTTATTAAGACTGCAAAGTACGCAAGGTAATCGCCATTCCTCCATAAGAGGCATCGAACTATCTATATTATTTTCGAGCCAAGGTATTTCAATGTTTCTTTTAATAAGATCAAATGGAAAAGGAATTTCTGACCCCATAATTACAAGTGGCTCGAAATCATTTTTCTGCTTCAATGTTTCGGCAAGAAAAACTATTGGAGGTATTCCTACTCCCCCTCCAATAAGGATAGGTTTCGATTTATCTTTGTTTGGAATAAAACCATTTCCTATTGGGCCGATGGAACTTACCAAGTCTCCGTTTTTCTTCTCACTAAGGGCATTTAAGCCATTCCCGACTATTTTGAATAGAATCTCAATCCATCCTTTGTTCGCATTCACTCTCATAATAGATAGAGGTCTACGCATAAGGATTTCTTTATCACATTGAATATGAACGAAACTTCCAGGTAGTGCTTTTCTCGCACATTTTGGGGAGTGGAGGCGCATTATAAACTGATGATTCGGATAAGCTAATAATGATTCAACTTTTGCCTCTTCAATAAAAATAGTACCTCGTTGAGACTGGGCTTTATTAATATTAGGTACCATAGTTTTTTGCCAATTCATTTAATAAAGCCATTCTTACGGCAACACCATTTGATACTTGTCTTAAAATTACAGACTGTTTGCCATCTGCAAGAGATGACTCAATCTCAACATCTCTATTCATCGGACCCGGATGCATTATAATGGCATCAGGTGCTGCAATATTCATATTCTTATCTGTCAATCTATAATTTTCTATATAGTCTTCAAGATTCAGATTATTCGCATCATTAATTCTTTCATGTTGAATGCGGAGTGCCATAACAACATCAGCGCCTTCTATGCCACTATGTAAATCAGTATAATGTTTAGCGATAGGGGTAATATTTTCATGAGGTGCAAATTCCTTAGGTGAAACTAATCTTAATTCTTTGACTCCCATTATAGTGAGTCCATGTGCTGTTGAGCGAGCTACTCTCGAATGAGCAATATCGCCAACTATTGTAACAATAAGGTTTTCAAACGATTGTTTTGTTTGCTCTATTGTAAGTAGATCAAGCAATCCCTGTGTCGGATGGGAAATATGCCCCTCACCTGCATTAACGATGACACATTCATTCCCTAACTTTTGAACTAATTTGTTATGAAGTCCAATTTCATTATGTCTAATGACTAATGTATTTACACCTAGTGATTTTAGAGTCATCGCAGTATCAAATATAGTTTCTCCTTTTTTTCCCGAAGAGTTTTCTATATCAAAATTTATAACATTAAAGCCAAGTCGCTTAGCAGCTATCTGAAACGAGGCGCGTGTTCTGGTGCTGGGCTCATAAAATAAATTAGCTAGAGTATGCGTACTATTGGCTTCAATTTCGTCTTTTGTTAATTGCTCTGGTTGGGCATATTTTTGTGCTTGCTTAAGTAACTTCAGAAGAATCTTTTGATCTAAATTTTCAAGACTGAGAAAGTGACGTAATCTACCGTCATTAGAGATTTGTTTTATAGATTCATTTAGCGAATCAGAGAGCATTAACTTACCTAAATAGCAATATTTTTGTTTATTCTACTTGGTTTAAGTAATAATTTTAACTGTTTTTATTTAACCATCTTTTTGCGATTAACGTTGCTGCTGTTGCGTCTATTGTCTCTTTTTTTATTTTACCTCTTAAACCCAGTTGCCGCTCTTTTTTCAGAATTTCTTTCGCTTCTATAGAAGTATATTGTTCATCAATTGTCTCAATAGGAATATTAAATTTTTCAAGTTTAGAGATGAATTTTCGAATATCATTGCAAATCAACGAAGGAGTCCCATCTTCATGAAGTGGCAACCCCACTACTAAGATCGATGGTTTCCACTCATCTATATACTTTTCCAGCATGATCCAATCAGGCCCATTGTTTGAATTACTCAGTGTTCCAATTGGATTTGCTGTGCCTGTAATATTTTGCCCTATTGCACAACCAATTCTGCGTAAACCGTAGTCTAAGGCTAAAATTATATCTTTCATGACATTATATTAATTTAATTGGTTTATTTTTTGTTCAATGACATCAAATAATAAACTAGCGATATTTATATCATATTTCTTATCTAATTCTCTAATGCCTGTCGGACTGGTAGAGTTAATTTCTGTTAAGTAATCACCAATAACATCAATACCACAAAATAGAACGCCTTTATCTTTGAGAGTACTTCCTATTATTTTACAGATTTTTTTATCTTGACTAGTTAACTCTCTTCCTTCACCAGTCGCACCCATTACCAAATTGCCTCTATTGTCATCTGCAGATGGTATTCTTGCCAAGGCATAAGGAATAGGTTTACCATCAATTAGTAATATTCTTTTATCACCTTGAGAAATTTCAGGTATATGTATTTGCGCCATAGCAAAACGAGAACCATAATCGGTGAGTGTTTCGATAATTACATTAGCGTTACCATCATTATGATTAATGACAAATATCGATTTTCCACCCATGCCATCAAGTGGTTTTATGACAATTTTTTTATGCTCCATTAAGAAAGATTTGATTTTAGTCATTGATCTTGTGATGAGAGTTAACGGTGTGCACTCAGGAAACCATGCTGTATATACTTTTTCATTCATGTCTCTCAATGCACTCGGCTTATTCACAATAAGTACGCCTTCATCTTCAGCTTTTTCTAATATGTAAGTAGTGTAGATGTACTCCATATCAAAAGGAGGATCTTTTCTCATGAGAATGACATCAAGATCTTTTAGATTTATAGTCATTTCTTTTGTTACTTTAAACCAAGATTCATTATCATCATAAACTCGAATATTCGATACATCAGCTCTGGCTTCTCCATTGCTTATGCTTAAATCTTTTTGTTCCATATAATAAATTTCATATCCTCGAAATTGAGCTTCAAGCAGCATAGCGAGAGAACTATCCTTCTCCGGTGTAATGGAGTTTAAGGGATCCATTACAATACCAATTTTTAATTTTATTTTTGCCATAAAGCTTCCTATTTATTTCTTCTTTTAGAGATCCTAACGTTTCCTAGATACTAAGTCAGCCCCCACATCACCCCATTTTGACTGAAGAATAGCAATAGAGGTAATTGCAGCAGTTTCTGATCTCAGTATTCTGGGGCCTAGAGAGACAGGTGTATAGTCTAATTTGATGGAAGACTGAAGCTCATCCTCACTAAAGCCACCTTCAGGACCAATTATAATGTCAATATTCCGATGCCCGGGATTTATATTATTTATCGTTGTTGTGGCTCTGGGATCAATTATTAGTCGACAATTTTTTTTTGATGAGTTGATTATAAATTTCTGCATAGTAACAGGTGTATTAATTACTGGGAGGATATTACGTTCACATTGTTCACAGGCACTCTGAGAAATTTTCTTCCAATGCTGAAGTTTTTTTAGTAATCGATTTTCCAGAAGTTTTACCGTTGTATATTCAGAAATTATTGGGGTAATTTCATTAACACCAAGTTCGGTAATTTTCTGAATGATCATATCCATTTTTTCCTTTCTTACGAGGCTTTGTCCAATGTTAATTTTACGTAAAAAAGGGATTTCTTTGAATGAATGCTTACTTGGAATTATAGTAATAGTTCTTTTTGTTATCTCGACTATTACAGCGCTATACTCATACCCATCACCATTGAAAATAGTAATGATGTTATTTTCTTTCAATCTTAGGACTTGTATACAATAATGCGCTTTACTGTCAGTCAGACATATAATTTTATTAGGGGTAATTGAGTGATCAATATAAAGACGATGTTTCTGCATACGAACAACTATTTTTAATATAAAGATTAATTACGATATTACCAGTGAATTGATAATAAACTTTTTTGTTTTATTATATCATCTATCGTGAAATGAAAGAATTTGATAAAAAATCTCCACCTTCACTTTCCATTGATCCTAAAAGATATTTATTACCTCAAGCTCAATATTTTGAATCACCTAATTATGACCATCGACCTTCTAACGTAAATCCAGAGATTATTGTAATTCATGGGATCAGCCTGCCGCCTGGAGAGTATGGTTTTGAAAATATAAAGGATTTCTTTTTAAATACACTTGATCACAATAAGCATCCTTTCTTTCTAGAGATAAAACATCTCCGAGTTTCGTCTCATCTCCTGATTGATCGATCTGGAGAAGTATATCAATTTGTTCCTCTAGATAAGCGTGCTTGGCATGCAGGAGAGTCTAGTTTCCGGGGAAAACATAATTGTAATGATTTTTCTATAGGCATAGAGCTCGAAGGGGAAGATAATATTGAATACTCCACATCACAATACGATAGCCTTGTAAGGATTATTGATGTACTTATAAAATTTTATCCCTTCATCAATGCGCGAAATATCGTAGCTCACAGTGATATAGCACCAAACAGGAAGACGGATCCAGGCCCAGCATTTGATTGGTTTTCATTATATGATCGACTTAATGAAGAAAAATTTCACTCAAATTAAAAGAATGAGATTTATCACCTCATGGATAATTATATATTTTTGTCTGATGGGCTGTGAGTCTTCCTATACACAACCCAAAATATTTTCTAACCAATCTGCAGATAAGAGGGTAATTACTTTGTCACCACATTTAGGTGAAATGATGTTCGATATTGATGCTGGCAATATGCTAGTGGGTGTCAGTGCTTACAGTAACTTTCCCGTGGAGATATTGCAATTACCAAAGGTTGGGGACGCATTTATACTAGATTTAGAACAAATTGCTGTCCTTCAGCCAGATATTATTCTTGCTTGGGAGGATGGTACACCAGGACGAGTTATAGATGAATTGAGGAAGCTTAACTATCGTGTGGAGGTCATAAAAACAAGTCGTCTGGAGGATATCCCTCTAGCCTTAATAAAACTTGGGAATATGTTTGACCGGCAGAATCAAGCGGAGATTATCATTGAGAAATATCAATTGGAAATCGCCAAATTGAAAAATACTTTTGGTGAAAAAGATAATATTAATGTTTTTTTTCAAATAGATGATCGACCACTATTTACGATAGGTGGGAGTCATTATATAAGCCAACTTATTGAATTGTGTGGTGGTAAGAACATATTTAGAGAGTTACCACAGCTAGCACCTTCAGTATCAATTGAGTCTGTCATTTTAAGGGATCCTGATGCTATTTTGAGCACCGATAGCGCTGGAGATGAAAAGTTTGATATATGGCATAGATGGTCAGAAATAAAAGCAAATAAGCTAAATAATTTATATAGCATTAATGCAGATCGACTCGAAAGACCCACTGCGAGAATAATTAAAGCTGGTCAAGAGATATGTCAGAAATTAGAAGAAAGTCGAACTAAAGATATCTCTTAATTGGAAATCTTCTTGACCAGTTTTAAGAGTTTTGTGCAATCGTTACTATTTTATTAGAGTTTGCGATCCCAGAGTACCTCTTTGCCGTTATCGATTCTTGCTAGAACTCTAGCGATAACAAAAAGTAAGTCTGAGAGTCGATTGAGATAACTGACCACTTCACTCCTTACAGGCTCTTTATCTTTTAGCGTGAGAACACGCCTCTCCGCTCTTCTAACAATGGTTCTAGCTAAGTGACACGCTGCTGCAGATGGGCCACCTCCTGGCAAGATGAAGTCCTTTAATGGAGGTAGATCTTTATTTAAGTGATCCAGATCATTTTCTAATTTTTTTACAAATGAATCTTTGATTGCTACATGACCTGGAATACATAATTCTCCTCCTAATTCAAATAAATCATGTTGCACATTTGTTAAGCATTTGAAAATAAAATCAGTAGTTGAGAATGTCAGAATAATTCCTATAGCACTATTGGCCTCATCAACCGTTCCATAAGCTTCTACACGAGTAGCATTTTTTGCAACTCGACTCCCATCACCTAATCCAGTGGTACCGTCATCACCAGTTTTGGTATAAATTTTACTAAGTCTATTTCCCATAATCTATGCCCTTATTTCCATCTTCTCTTGATATCAAAGAAAAAGCTACGACCCTGCATTCTGTATTTTGAGGCTGTTTCATAATGCTTGTCTAAGAGATTTTCGATTTGCGTATTAATTGTCCATTTATCATTTAATTTATACTGTCCAGTTAAATTAATAATTGCATAACCAGGTAAAGTCACTCCAAAATCTTTTCTTTCACCACTTGCGAGTAAGGAAAATCCAAGATCAATATTATTTAGATTTCTAGTAATATTGAGAGTAAAGCTTTCTTGTGGTCTGCGAAGCAGCATAGTGTTATCAATATCATTCTTTGCGTTTTGATTTATATAATCGGCTCTGAGCGTGTATCTCTCATTTGTATAGTTATAGCTTAATTGCGCCCCTTGCATACTTGCTAACCCAATGTTTAACATTTTATCTTTTGCAAAATCATATTCGATCATATTTTCAATTTGAGTATTAAATAACTCTATACGGTATGTGGAATTGTCATTAGGTCTATAAGCAATGTTAAACTGCATGTCATTTGAGGTCTCTGCTTTCAGATCTACATTTCCGCCATAACCATAACGATCTGTTGCATCAGGTGCTCTAAAGGCGTTCCCTGCTGATATATTAACAGACCAAGCATCATTTATAGTGTAACCATATTCAGTATTCCAGGTGGTCTTCTTGCCAAATGTCTCATGATCAGTAAGACGAGCAGCAATGAAGATACGATGATTAGCTTCAATAATACTATCTTGAAGAAAGATTGCATTTGATCGCGTTTTTTCTTCGAACCCTGATCCCCATGAGAAACTGGAAGCTTCTTCATCACTTAGATAAAGCCCACCAGTTAAGTTATGATTATCAGTTATTAAAGTTAGTTGGCTATCTAGTATATTTCTTTTTGAAATTACATAGGCTGTCGATTGATTTTGTTTGATATCGTCCTCAGTATGACTGAAGATAATTTTGCTCTTCATTTGATTGGTAAAGTCGTTATTAATTTCAATAGCTGTGCTCTCATTAATATAATCTTGATCAATTGGCGACAGAAAAAAGTCTAGATATTCGGTTATTCCCGAAGAGCGCCAATATCTCATAGTAATATCACTGTCTTGCAGTTCCTTCCTAATATAAAACTTATTAGTGAGGTTTTCATAGCCACGTTTAATATCACTGTCTGTCCGAATTTTATATCCATCTGTTTTAAATTTATTTATTGAAAAACCTAACTGTATTGAATTTCCGTTGTAGCCTAAATTTACGTTACGATTTTTTGTATTATACATTCCATAACCTGAACCACTTTCTATGAAACTTGAGTCAACTTTTCTGGTAATTATATTAATGACACCACCGATTGCATCGGTACCATATAATGCTGATCTTGAGCCTTTTACAATTTCGATTCGCTCGATAATATCAGGATTAATATTTTGCAAAGCTGCACCACCAATAGTTCCTGGATTAATACGCACTCCATCAATAAGAACTAAGGTGTGATTACTCTCTGTCCCTCGAAGAAACAATGAAGTGGTTTGACCTGGCCCACCATTTCTCCCTATGTCTAGACCAGCTTCGAATCGAAGAAGTTGAGCAATATCTCTGGCTAGAGATTGTTCAATTTGATCACGCCCGATAATGGTAACTGGGAGAGTGGCATCTTCAATTGCAATGTTAGAGCGAGTAGCAGTTACTATGATTGTATCAATATTATTTTCTTGCGCATTAATAGTAATTGAACTGGAGAAATAAATAATAAAAACAAAAATTGATTTAAAAGTAGTGTTCATTATCATCCTTTGTGTATGCCCGCCGCACACGTTTAAATATCAATTAAGTGAATGAATTGAGGTTGAAATAAGGAAGATACTGTTTAATTTAAATTTCCAGTTTTTCCAATAACGCCCGCCGCATCATTCGTAATAGTTGTAATTAGCCGGTCTCCGGGCTTACGAGTGGAAATTTCCAGTTTTGACGCCTTCCCACGAATTGACTTGTGAACAATATCTTAATTCGCAGTGGCTCTTTCATTGCATTAATGAAAGGGGTCAAAATTTAACTCGATCACCGTTGCGGGGGCAGCTTCAGATTTAATTGAAATCAATATTACTGAATTCCCGTTCATCCTAGAAAATGCCTTCAAGGATTCACTAAATACCATGCAACTTTATTGCGCTTATTAATCTTTGTCAATCATCTTGTTTCTTTTGTTAGATACCTTCATAGTTATGTCACTAAAGGAGCGATATTGTGAGTTTTTTTGATACAAAGTATTTTTCAGAAGAATTGAAAGTTGCTATTGAAGCATCAATGGCCGCTGCTGATATTATTAGAAATTATTATAAAGGTAGTTTTGAGGTCTCAATTAAAGAAGATCAAACACCGGTTACACAAGTTGATATAGAATGTGAGCAAGCTATAAAAAAAATACTATTAAGCGCTTTTCCAGAGCATGGTTTCTTTGGGGAAGAGACTGCGCTTACAAAAAAAGAAGCAGATTATCTCTGGTTAGTTGATCCTATTGATGGAACTAAAGGTTTTGTCAAAGGCTATCCTTTTTTTTCTACTCAGATTGCTCTAATGCATAAAGGAAAAATTATATTAGGCGTTTCGAATGGCTGTATGTTTGAAGAGCTAATCTATGCAGAGAAAAATAAAGGTGCCTGGTTCAAAGATGAGAAGCTTAGTGTGAGTAATATAACTAAAATTAACTCCTCTAGCATTTCAACTGGAAATCTAAAATCATTAGCATCATCGGAAGGATGGGCTAGATTAGGTGACATAGTGAAACGATCAGATCGAATTCGTGGATATGGAGATTTTTATCATTATCACTTACTTGCAATGGGTAAAATTGAGGCAGTTATTGAGTCAGATGTAAATATATTAGATATAGCTGCACTATCTATCATAGTGGAGGAGGCTGGAGGTTTATTCACTGATCTGCATGGGAATCAAATTGATTTAGAAACACGTTCTGTAATTGCTGCGAATAAAAACTTACATGGTCAAATTCAACTACAGCTAAGCGAATCCTCAGTTTGACGGTTTACCTGAATCATACAGCTTACGCTTTTTCGTGTAATAAAGATGATGGCAATCCAGCAGGTGTTGTTTTACTGGATGAGTGGCCGAATGATGAAACTCTGCAGAAGATTGCGACCGAAAATAATCTACCTGAGACAGCATTTATAGTTAGCAGAGAGTGTGATGAAAAAAGTTGGGATATTCGTTGGTTTACTCCATTAATTGAAGTTCCATTATGTGGGCACGCAACATTAGCTGCAGCAGCCGTTATACGTCAAAAATTCAGTCTCATTTCAGATATATATAATTTTCATGGAACTCGTGATCGACTGGATGTCTCATTATCAGGCACAAAATATATTTTAGACTTGCCTGCTGATATGCCAAATCGAGCTACTTTATCTAAAAATGTGATAGATTCTCTAGGACTTGATGATATGAGATGTTTTCAAGGGAGGGATTATTATCTTATAGAGATATTTAATGAGGATAAGTTACGGGAGATACAGCCAGATTTTAAGCGTTTAAAAATGCTTACAGAAAATGGAATTATTATAACAACTCAGGGGCGCAACGTTGATTTTGTGTCAAGATTTTTTGCTCCTGCGATGGGCATCAATGAAGATCACGTTACTGGTTCTGCCCATTGCGTTTTAGTACCTTTTTGGGCTAAACGTTTAGCTAGAAATAAACTTAGTGCACGACAATTATCACCAAGGGGTGGATACTTAGAATGTTTTCTGAAGAACAATCGAGTTTTGCTTATGGGAGATGTATGTGTCGACAATAATGTGAAAAAATATATTATTGATTAATCATCCATTAGTAAAAAATATCTTATTGCCAACTTCGATCTTTTGCATTGGGATATTATAAAGTCTAGTGAGATTTTCCTCATTGAGAATTTTTTCTTTTTTTCCAAAATCCCAGCCCCCATCTCCATATAACAGTAAACAATGACTCGCATATTTTGCTGCTAAATTAACATCATGCATTGTCGCTATCACAATATAATTGTTATCTGCCATCTGTTTAAAAAGATTTAATATTGCTAATTGATGGAGTGGGTCGAGGTGATTTGTAGGTTCATCTAATAAGTAAATTTTTGCATTCTGAGCTATGACTTGCGCGATACTTAGACGTCTCCTTTCTCCGCCTGAGAGAATATTAATGTTACTGTTTTTTAAATCTAATAAACCAACTTTATCCAGAGCATCCAACGAAATTTTTATATCTTCCATAGTTTCTTTATTAAAAGGACTAATATGGGGATGACGACCGATTAGCACACTATCAAAAACAGTTGCTGGAAAGATATCTTCAGAGTCCTGAGGTAGTAATGCTAGTGTTTTGGCAATATCTCTTCTCTTTAAGTTATTAATATTATTATTATTTAGTAATATCTCACCTGATTCAGCTGATCTTAAACCCGCAAAAGTATGAAGTGAAAGTGATTTTCCAGCACCATTTTTACCTAATATAACAAGGAAATTATTACTTTCGACTGTTAAAGAAAAATCTTTTATTAGTGTTCGATTAGGAATACTTATATTAATATTTTTAATGGAAAATGTTGTTTTTCTTAAGCTCATATTTACTGTGCACAAATTATCTCTAAAGCGACAGAATTATCTATCCCTATTATGCAATTAATTTGCATTGGCTGGCAGCACACCTCACAGTCTTCTATATAGTTTTGATCTTCGGCTGATAGATCAATGATCAGCGTGATGATTTCATTGCAAAAAGGACAATATTCTTTTTTTTCAATGGTGTATAACTCTGTCACTTGGATAACCTTCTTATGGTTGTAGTCTTTGACCTACCCATTTGGTGCTAGAGAAACTATTACTATCTGATGGTTTGAGGGTTCTAGTCCATACTGCGCGATCATGAACTCTATGTTCACCATCCATCCAAAGCTCTATTTTCGTGGTCCATATTTGAATGCCACCCCAATGTGTTGGTCGTGGTATTTCTTTGAGGGATGACGAGCATACCGTATTAATTTTTTTGCTATCCATCTTCAATCCAAGCTCAACAGCACGTTTTTCGATTTGAGTAATTAGATGCTCACGAGATTCTAGTGGTTGACTTTGATCGCTACCCCAGGCACTAAGTTGACTACCTATGCCTCTGGTTTTGAAATAAGCATCACTTTCTTGCGGTGGAGATAAAATCGCTTTGCCTTCGATTCGAATTTGACGCCCAATATGATCCCAATGAAAAACAGCAGAAACATTGGAGTTATTCATAATTTCATGACTTTTTCTTGAGCGATAATTGGTGAAAAAAACAATATAACCTGGTTCAGGAACAAATAATTTACATAATACGACTCTTGCTGAAGGTTGGTTACCCTCTGAAACAGTCACCAGAGTCATTGCATTGGGATTGGGCTGTAACTTTTGCGCACTGGCGTAATTAAACCACGATTCAGCCAAATGCATAGGATCATCTGGGAGAATTTCAGGTAAGATAGTAGTCGTTTTCTCGTTCATAGTATGAAGGTGTCGTCTGAATATAATGTTAAAAGTGTATTACTGAACGAATACTTTTTCCTTCGTGCATCAAATCGAATGCATGATTGATATCATCAAGCCCCATTGTATGGGTAATAAATTCATCAACTTTAATTTCTCCATGCATATATTGATCTACCATACCTGGTAGTTGGGATCTGCCTTTGCAACCACCAAAAGCAGTTCCACGCCAGACTCTACCTGTTACCAACTGAAATGGTCGAGTTGCTATTTCTTGTCCTGCACCAGCAACTCCTACTATGATCGATTCACCCCAACCTTTGTGACAACACTCAAGTGCAGATCTCATTAAATTGGTATTACCAATACACTCAAAAGAATAATCTACTCCTCCGTTTGTCATTTCAATAATTACTTCTTCAATAGAGTTACTATTATCCTTAGGATTCACTACATCTGTAGCACCCATTTGCTGAGCAAGTTGAAATTTATCAGGATTAATATCAATTGCGATTATTCGACTTGCTTTCGCCATGGTGGCGCCTTGAATAACACTTAAACCGACTCCACCTAATCCAAATACCGCGACAGTAGAGCCTGGTTCAACCTTTGCAGTGTTGAGCACAGCACCTACACCAGTGGTTATGCCGCACCCTAATAAACATACTTTTTCAAGCGGCGCTTCTTTATTAATTTTGGCTAGCGATATTTCTGGTAAGACACTATATTCACTAAATGTTGAAGTACCCATATAATGATATATGGGCGAACCATCTTTTGAGAATCTTGAGGTTCCATCGGGCATTAGTCCTTGACCTTGAGTGACTCTAATAGCTTGGCATAAATTAGTTTTATTGGAAGTGCAAAAATTACAAGCACCACATTCAGGAGTGTACAAAGGTATTACATGGTCGCCAACTGAAACACTGGTTACATTAGCGCCAATTTCCTCAACAATAGCACCTCCTTCGTGACCAAGGACGGCCGGAAAAATACCTTCCGGGTCTTCTCCTGATAATGTGAATGCATCAGTATGGCATACGCCAGAAGCAATATTGCGCACCAGAACTTCCCCTTCTTTAGGGCCATCAAGTTCAATTTGTTCAATTTCAAGTGGTTTTCCAGCTTCCCATGCTACCGCTGCTCTGGTTTTCATCATTTTTTCCTTTTTATAATTCGTTAAATCTAACTTATATTCTCATAATAATAAGATAAATACGTATTATATTTTATAAAGAATTCTTTTATCATTCCAAAAACGATTAAGATTGATCGTAAAACCAAATATTAAGGTAAAGTTAATTATGAATCTTGATGAATTACGTGAACGATTAACATCACTAGATAAAAAGATTATAGAAATTATAGGTGAACGCCAAAGTGTTGTTAGTGAGATTGGAAAATATAAGCAGCAAGTGGGTCGTGCGACTCGTGATTATGCAAGAGAAAGCGCTGTTCTTACAATGGCAAAAAAAAATGCACTTGATGTTGGAATTAATCCTAAATTAGCCGAAGAGGTGCTTCAGCTTTTGATTCAATCTTCTCTAACTAATCAAGAGAGGGCAAGAGTGGTAGCTGAAGGAAAAGGAGATGGTAGGAAAGTTCTGGTAATTGGTGGCTCTGGAAAAATGGGACGTTGGTTTGTTGAATTTTTTGATTCACAAGGTTTTATTACATATGTGGCAGATAAAGATGTTCAGGATGATGATCATTCTTTTTCTGATTGGCATGACGCAGGCATTAACTATGACGTTATTGTGGTGGCCACTCCAATTGAGATTTCAGCAACCATATTACTAGAATTATCAAAGATGAATCCTCAAGGTTTAATTTTTGATATTGGGTCACTAAAAACTCCTTTGAGGGATGGATTAAATGCACTGCTTCAAGAAAATTGTCTTGTGACATCCATTCACCCAATGTTTGGTCCGGGTACAGAGTTACTCTCAGGCAAGCATTTAATTTATGTTGATGTCGGAAACAAAGTTGCTACTGAAAAGGCGAAAGATTTATTCAGTGCAACTATGGTGAAGAAATTAGACATGGATATTGATGATCATGATCGTCTAATAGCTTATGTTCTTGGGTTATCTCATGCGCTCAATATCGCTTTTTTTACCGCTTTGGCAGATAGTGGGGAATCAGCACCAAAATTAGCTAAGCTTTCATCAACAACATTTGATGCTCAACTTATTGTATCTGAGGCGGTCGCTTCAGATAGTCCTGAATTATATTTTGAAATTCAAAAATTAAATGAGTATGGGCTAGCACCATTAAATGCTCTTTGTGCTTCGGCGAATCAAATAAGAAAGGTTATAAAAGATAATAATAAAGATGGATTTATTGAGTTGATGGAAAAAGGAAAACAGTATCTCGCTACGCGGAATTAATTTTCGCTATACTTTTTTGCATTAAGATTAAAAATAAGGGTACACCGATTAGAGCTGTAATTGCACCAACAGGTAATTGGCGTGGCGCTAAGATTGTTCTTGCCAAAGTGTCTGATATGACTAGCAATGAGCCACCTAGCATGGCCGAGGCCGGTATAACAAATCGATGTTTATTGCCAACGATCAATCTAACTGTATGCGGTACTACTAATCCTATAAAACCTATTACTCCAACGGCAGTTACAGAAAGGGCAGTTGCTAGAGCAGTAATTGAAAAGATAGCAATTCGGAAGGTGTTGACTCTAATGCCTAAAATACTAGCTTGAAGCTCTCCTCTTGAGAGGATATCGAGATATCGAGCAGCAGCCATAGTGATCAGGACAATAATAATTAACAGCCACAATAAATGTTGTGGTGAATAGGCAAAACTTAGATCACCCATCATCCAAAATAACATGCCGCGAATATTTTGCTCTGAACTAATTGCTAGTATCATAGTTGTTACTGCGCTAAATCCAGAGGCTAAGACCACACCGGTAAGTATGAGTTGACTTGGTCCCCAATTTCCACTGCTACTCGCGATCCCAAAAACTAAAAAAGTTGCACAAAGAGCGCCAGTAAATGCTGCTGTATCTACCCAGAATGCACCTAAGCCAAAACTCATAGCCAGGAGCGCTGCTACAGCAGCCCCGCCTGAGCTCCCAAGTATATATGGCTCGGCTAAAGGATTCCGCAGAAGAACTTGCATTAAAACACCAGAAACTGAGAGCAAGCCACCAACAGCAAACGCACTTAACACCCTTGGTAGTCTTAGTTCCATAATCAAAGTACTTAATCCAGGCGAGTTGCTTTCTGTTAGTAAGTACCATAATTGTTGTATATCAATATTTACACTACCAGAAACTAAACCAGTCAAAATTGCGGTTGATGAGATAAATATTAGACCTAAAAAAATTAAATGTGTGTGTTTCATGACTAGACAGTATCATATGAATGAATGACGAGGGATACGTTTTGTTTTACTGGAGTATAGTTAAACTATCCATTTTTATAATATATTTTGCTATATTAAATAATCTATCAAAGAAAGTCGTTATCAAGAGATGAATAAAGATAATATTGATGCAGATGGTTACAGGAAAAATGTTGGGATCATCATTTGTAATTCAGAATCTCAACTATTATTAGCGGGCAGGATTGCTAATAAAGGATGGCAGTTTCCTCAAGGTGGTGTTTATCAGAATGAAACTACTGATGAAGCAATGTACAGAGAGCTTTATGAAGAAGTTGGTTTGGTAAAAAAGAATGTGGAGTATCTAGGAAAAACGAAAGGATGGTTGAAGTATCAATTACCAGAAAAATTTATTCGTCGAGGCAATCTGCCACTTTGCATTGGTCAGAAGCAAAAATGGTATTTATTAAGACTGATTAATAATGACAATGTAATATCACTCGATCAGGGTTCTCAGCCAGAATTTGATCGTTGGAAATGGGTATCTTTTTGGCAACCTGTGAGCAAAGTTATTTATTTCAAAAGGCAAGTTTATTGTTCTGCTCTAGAAGAGTTGGCTAAATATATTTTCCCAAATAATCCTCCAGAAAAACCAAAATGGTGGACAAGAAAATGGCAAGAAAAATTTGATTTGAATTTATAATTTTACAATGGTTTTAGGATAGCTAGTATAATTATCGAAAATAAAAAAAAGACTGGGATTTCATTAAATAACCTCAAATTCCTAGTATGCTTAGTTTTGTAACCATCATGAAGTTTATCGATCCATTTCCAGCATTTCAGATGAAATAAAATTAATCCCAAGATTAAAAATAGTTTTATTTGGAACCATAATTGGATTTCGATACCTGTGTTAATATAAATTAAAATAAGGCCAAAAATTAATGTTAATAATGCCCCAATTGACATAATCACAAAGAGTCGCTTTTCCATTATATGAAAACGATTTCTGCTTATTTGGTCATCGGCTTCAGCATGGTAGATGAATAAACGAGGCAAATAAAATAACCCTGCAAACCAAGTCACCATAAATATAATATGTAACGCTTTTGACCAGAGGTAGAGATGAGCTATTTGCATACTTTATTTTAATTTGTTGATATATAGGTGATAATACATTTTATATGTAGCAAAATATAATTTATAACAATATTTTATCTTGAAGTAAGGGTTATGACACAAACAGAAATTACATCAATAGGCAGTACCACCATTCCGGCGCCCATCGTTTTTACAGATTCGGCGGCAAAAAAAGTTTGTGAGCTTATCAAGGAAGAAGATAATACTGCATTAAAACTAAGAGTATTTATTTCTGGCGGCGGCTGCTCTGGCTTCCAGTATGGCTTTACTTTCGATGAAAAGATTGAGCAAGGCGATAGTCAAATTGAAAATTTAGGTGTTACATTGTTAGTTGATCCAATGAGCGTTCAATATTTAATGGGTGCTGAAATAGATTATAAAGAAGATCTTCAGGGTGCTCAGTTCGTAATTCGAAATCCAAATGCAACTACCACATGTGGATGCGGATCTTCATTCTCTGTTTAATGATTTCCAGCTAGATAGATACCACCTAAAATTTCTTTCTTTTTTGCGCCGGTTACTGAGATAATATTTCCAGTTTTTTTGGATAAAGTAGTTTTTGCTAAATGCGCAAATGCGGCTGCTTCTAAAAAATCAATATCAATTCCGTAGTCGCTGGTTGTAGTGATTTTTATACCCTTAAACCTGCTTTTTATTTCATTCATTAGTAGGTTATTTTTTACTCCACCGCCACAAAAGATAGCCTCATCAACACTTATTTGGAATTCTTTGATTGCTTTTTTTATCGATTCTGCAGTGAGACAGACGAGTGTTCTTTGAATATCGATTGGATTAATTTTTTTGTTAGTTAAGTGTTTCTCTAACCAATTCATATTAAAGTATTCAAAGCCAGTACTTTTAGGGTAGTAATTATTAAAGTATTGATCTGACAACATGGTTGCCAATAATTTTGTGTTACTTGTTCCTTGTGAAGCCCATTTACCTTCATCATCATATGGTTGATTAATATTTTTTTTGGTCCAAGCATCAATCAGAGTGTTCCCAGGTCCAGTGTCAAAACCAATCGTTTCATCAATATTTTTATTGAGGATTGTCAGGTTGGTGATTCCACCAATATTTATTACGATACGACGAGCATTGTCAGAATGAAATAATAAATGATGAAACATAGGGGTTAGAGGTGCACCTTCACCACCTACAGCAATATCTCTTCTTCTGAAGTCAGCCACTGTTGTGATATTAGTTCCAGAGGAAATTATATTTGGGTCACCAATTTGCATCGTGAATGGTTTATCGCTATTCGGTTGATGTCGAATAGTTTGACCGTGACTGCCGATGGCAATAACGTTATGGCTCGATATATCGTACTTTTCCATTAGTTCTAGAGCGGCATCTCTAAATAACTCTCCTACCCATCGATCTAACTGCCCCAGTTGATCTATATTGGTGTCTTTCCAGTAACGACTCGCTCTTAATAGATTATCTCTTAATGTGTCCGGGTATCTTTTGCTGAGAGTGCCTATAATTTTGGAGTTACGGTTATCTATATCAACAATGGCCGCATCGATACTATCCATACTAGTACCTGAAATTAAACCAATATAAAGAGAACTATGAGAATGTTTTTTTTTCAATTTATTGCAACCAAGGAATAGATTTGCTCTTCTTTAAACTTTCTCAATTCATCCATCAAAACTTTTGATTTAGCTTCGAAATCCTCTTTGTGGATTTTATTTATTGGCGCTGCTTGAGGAAGTACCACAGTTCTTGGGTTTTGATGTGTTCCTTTAATTCTATATTCATAATGTAAATGAGGGGCAGTTGCTAAGCCAGAGCTTCCTACAAAACCTATAGTTTGATTTTGTTTAACTCTTTGGCCTTTTTCAATTGATGCTGAAAATCTAGACATGTGTGCATAAAGTGTAGTGATATTCTCACCATGCTGAAGAATAATTACGTTCCCATAGCCACTTTTTACTCCTTTAAAAATAACCTTTCCATCTCCTGATGCTTTTATAATTGTCCCTTTTGGGGCAGCATAATCAACGCCTCGATGTGCTCTAATTGTATTTAAAATAGGGTGTTTTCTATTTGGATTAAAATTTGAACTAACCCTGGTAAAATCAAGTGGAGCCCTCAAAAAGGCCTTTCTCATACTTTTTCCATCTGGCGTAAAGTAATTTGATACATCATCTTTATTTGTGTAATTTATTGCTTGTAAGGTTCTCCCATTATTATTAAATTCAACAGCTATGATTTTACCATTGGCAATAAATTTATCATCTTGCCAAATTTCTTCATAGAGGACATAGAAATCATCATTTATTCTAATATCAAAAACAAAATCAATATCCCAGGCTAAAATTTCAGCAAGATTCATTATTAAATTCTCATTCATTCCGTTATCTATGGCGCTTTCAAATAACGAAGTTTCAATTTTTCCATAACCAAATTTTCTTTTTATTTGTATCTCTCTCTTGATGATTGATGCTGAAAAGGCACCATTATTTTTTTCAATAAATAAAGTATCCTCTATATTAAGATGGCGTGTAAGAGAAATGATGTCACCTTGATTATGCGTAACCATTACCATATCGTTAGGTCGGAGGAACTTAATATACTTTTTTGCAGCAGGGATACTGTTAATTAGAGCAAGATCACCAATATCCAAGTTTTCTCTTTGAAACAGAACTTCCAGGGTATCTCCACTTTTAATAACGAATTCAATTTTCTCATATTCTTTCTCGGATAAGGCGAGAAGTGGAGGAGAAGTTGGAGGTTCCTCAAGGGTAGCATTGGGAGGTAATTCTATTAATTGGTCAGGACTATGATCTAATTGTTCAGCTATCTTTTCAGTTACAATAATCGGCGGATTGAATAAGGATTTATAATTGACCGTTGCTGTAGCAATAATCATTAAAATAATTATAGAAAAAATAGTAAATCTATTATTTTTCTTATTATCATTTGATGCTCTGATTTTGTAATCTTGTTTAAGAGAGCTTTTTCGTCTAGTCAAAGCTAATATTTCCATACAATATAAAATTGGGACTCTACATTGTGAGTTTTATTCAGTCAAAATATAAATATTTAATGCGCTAAAATTTAATCACTGCATAATGACTAACAAGAATGGTAAAATATATATGAACTATATAATTATAAGCTTCAATTATGGATATTAAAGATCAACTTGCTGAGTTATCTCGGGGTTCAGACGAAATTCTTCCCGAAGGTGGCTTGGAGGAAAAATTAAAATTAGGGCGACCCTTAAATGTCTATGTAGGTTTTGATCCAACGGCGCCTGATTTGCACTTGGGTCACACTGTTGTAATCAACAAAATGAAAGCATTTCAGGATTTTGGGCATAACGTTATATTTCTGATTGGTGATTTTACAGCTTTAATTGGTGATCCAAGCGGTCGAAATGTCACTCGCCCACCTTTAACAAGAGAAGAGATAAATCAAAATGCCGATACTTATAAAGAACAGGTATTTAAAATTCTTGACCCTAAAAAAACAGTAGTAGATTTTAATTCTCGCTGGTCAATAGAATTGGGTTCGGCTGGTTTAATTAAGCTAGCCTCTCGCTATACAGTGGCAAGAATGTTGGAAAGAGATGATTTTGCTAAACGATATAAACAGCAGCAATCTATCTCTATTCATGAATTATTATACCCTTTGGCTCAGGCTTATGATGCGGTCAATTTAAAGGCGGATGTACAGATGGGTGGAACCGATCAAAAGTTCAATCTACTTGTTGGTCGGCAAATACAACAGAGTTATGATCAAGCGCCTCAGGTAGCTTTTACAGTTCCACTATTAGAGGGGCTTGATGGTGTTCAGAAAATGTCAAAATCTTATGGTAATTATATCGGTATAACAGAATCACCAAATGAAATGTTTGGAAAATTAATGTCGATATCTGATGATTTGATGTGGCGTTATTTTGAGTTATTGAGTTTTCGGACATTAAAGGAAATTCAGCAATATAGAGATGCTGTTGAAGAAGGAAAGAATCCACGGGATATCAAATTTAAATTGGCTCAAGAAATAGTAGCGAGATTTCATGATGACGATTTGGCTACTAAAGCAAAGACAGAATTTATAGCTCGTTTTCAAAAAGGCGCTATTCCTGATGACATAATTGAGCATGATTTAAAATCAGATAATGGAGAGATGGGCATTGCTTATTTATTGAAACATGTTGAAATAGTGGTGAGTACCTCTGAAGCATTCCGAATGATTCAGCAAGGAGCGGTTAAAATTGATGGTGAAAAAATTTCGGATAAAAATTTAAAAATCAAAAGTGGTACAACTCATATTTATCAGGTGGGTAAAAGAAAATTTGCAAAAGTGAATTTGTTATAAAGCATTCATTTTTTCATTTTTGGTTTGCGCAGTTTAAGTTAAATCCAAACAAATATAGTTTTAGAATGAAAAATAGAACGTTATTCTAAGAAAATTTAATTAGGATTTTGTTGTAGTAAATATAGAAAAAACCCCTAGAATTAGGGATAGTTCATTTATTTTATATATTATATTGTTGTTCAATAATTATAATATTTAAAAGTTATATAAATATGGGTTGACCCATATTAATTCACCGCTATAATCGCTTTCCGCTATGAGATAGGTATCTCATAGTAATGACCAACCAATTTATGTTATCCAAAAAAGATAGCTAAAAGATATTGTTCGCAGTATCATGGTGGGTCTGCTCAATTAGAAGCTAATGAGTAAGTGTATTTACATTTTACTTATCGGTTTTTTTTGGGCTTGTTCTTTAACAATTTAATCAGATAATTTGTGTGGGTGCTTGCGTTTGAATTTAATTTAGACAAAGACAAACGTAAGAACCATGTTCAATTTTTGAAAAT
>MDTC01120221.1_pt1 | contig 45088 bp, 39 predicted proteins | sample 811181 | NCBI WGS metagenome assembly MDTC01 (sample SAMN05326644, study PRJNA326480) | marine metagenome | isolation source: seawater | place: Pacific Ocean: North | collected 2011 | reverse complement strand
TAACGTCCCTTTTACCCTCAGATTCAACTTTTGCGAATGCGACTTCTTGCAACCCTTTAGATACAGGAATTGTCAGCGTGACGAATCCGAACCAGTTTGGCTGTGATTCAGTGCATACCTCTGCAACTACTCTATTACCCTCAGATTCAACTTTTGCGAATGCGACTTCTTGTAACCCATTAGATACAGGAATTGTCAGCGTGACGAATCCGAACCAGTTTGGCTGTGATTCCGTGCATACCACTGCAACTACTCTGCTACCGTCAGATGCTACCTTTGTCAACGCAGCATCGTGCAACCCATTAGATACAGGAGTGATAACCGTGACGAATACGAATCAATTTGGATGTGATTCCGTGCATACGATTACAACTGCACTGCTGCCATCAAACTCAACATTTGTTAACTTAAATTCTTGTAATCCTGCAGATACAGGAATTGTCAGCGTGACAAATCCCAATCAATTTGGATGCGACTCTACCCACATTATTGCCACAAGTTTATTGCCAAGTTCAAGTTCCTTGACCCAACTTAATGCTTGCGATTCAATAACCTGGATTGATGGAATTACTTATACTTCGAATACCAACCTTGTTGATACTTTAATCGCAGCTAATGGTTGTGATAGTGTTGCTACAATACAAATTAATATTGCACAGAGTTCGGCCAACCCTATTCAAATATTGCTTTGCCCGGATGAATTACCATATCTTCTTGATAATGGGGAGCTTATCGATGGAAGTCAAGGTACAATTGTAGACTCCCTTTTTAACACGTTTGGTTGTGATAGCTTAATCACTTATGATATCACCTATGCTCCAGATTATTATGTTAGCCCAGATATGCTTTTGGCTAGCTTGGGAGACTCAGTTTCATTTGCAGTAAATAATCCAAGTACAGATGTTTTAGTGAGCTATACAAGCGATAATGGCGAAAATTGCGAAAGTCCGTGCAATGATTATTTATTGTACCCAACAGAAGCCGTAAACAATTATTACTTTAGCTTAATAGATACAGTGACTGAATGCACATATTCTGACATTTTAACCATTGAAATTAATTTATATTCTGAATTGAACGTACCTAATATATTTACACCTAATGGAGATGGATCTAATGAAACTTTCAGGTGCTTTGGTAAAAACATTGATCAGTATCAACTTAGTATTTTTGATAGATGGGGTGGAAAAATGTTTGAAACCAATCTTTTAGATGAAGGATGGGATGGATTATTCCTTGGGCAAGCTATAGAAAATGGAATATATATCGCTATTATTCAGGCTACGGGTTTGGATGGTCAAAAATATACGATTACTCAAAATATTAAATTAGTTAGATAGATGAAAAAACTAGTTATTATCATTGGTTCGTTGTTCATTGGGTTTACGAGCTATGCCCAAGATTTTCACTTATCACAATACTGGGCATCTCCACTAAACTTAAATCCCGCTTTAACTGGAGTGATGGAAGACAATGTTCGTTTTGCGGCAAACTACCGCAACCAGTGGTATAAGTATACCACATTCACAACATATGCCGTATCCATGGATGCCAATCTGTTTAGGAAAAAATTGAAGGGCAACTTTCTCGGAGTAGGTCTTGGCTTTTATCAAGATCTGGAAGGAGAAGGCGAATTTAAAAATACCGGTGTAAATTTAAGCTTGAGTTATAATCAGCAATTTAGTGGGAGAAACGCTAAGCATTATCTGGGCTTAGGATTTCAAGCAGCCTATTTAACAAAGCAAATCAATCTTAAGGATTTAATTTATGGTAGCTTATTTGAATTTAACAATAACACTGACCCAATCGATTTTGCAGGATACAACAGTAAGTCATTTTTAGATTTTGGCAGTGGAATAAATTATTTTGTAAATATTAAAAATAAACACTCTATTGGTGGAGGTTTTGCAGTATCACATATTGCAAGTCCTAATGTAAGCTTTGGAAGTAATGATGAAGATGTATTATACAGAAAATTTTCTGCAAACTTAAGCGCACGAATTGAGTTAAATAATGAAGTTTTCTCAATTATCCCTATCTTCTTGTTTCAAAAACAAGGACCTCATAGTGAGTTAGATTTTGGCTCCTATATCCGGTTCTTAATTGATGATAAAAACAATACAGCCCTCTACGTGGGCGCTCAATATCGATTGGCTGCTTACCAGGAAAATAAGCTTGGCGCTGATTCATTTATATTGGGTGTTCGAGGGGAGGTCCAATCTCTTGATGTAGGATTCAGTTATGATGTTAATACTTCTGATTTACGTAATTCCCAGACATTCATGGGCGGGCCAGAGCTCTATGTGATATACACAATTGCCAATTCTAAGTCGCGTTACAGAGAAATGTTGAATTGCCCTAAATTCTAGTTAACTTTATGTTTCCTTTTTTGTTAGGAGTATATGACTATGAAATATTGGGGTTTTCTTTTTTTACTAATTTCAATAAAAACACTGACTTTCGGCCAGTGTTTTAGCATTGAATCTATCTTGGCAGATGCCTGTGGTGATCCTGAAGGTGAAAATGAAATGGTTACCTTACGAGTCAATGAAAATCTTGATATTAATAACCTTGTGTTTGATTGGCCAAGCAACAATTTTTTAGGTTGGTGTCCAGCGCCAGCTAAAACTAATCAGCTCAATCAAACGATAATATCAAGTTGTGGGTTTTTGTTAGAGCCCATAAATGGTATAGTCCCTGCAGGAGAAAGTATTCTTGTGGTTAGCTCTGCAAGTATGCTGGTTTCGGCAAACTCATTTGAGGGCTTGACTGATACGGTTTATATTATTTATCAATGCGCTGGAAATACAAGTGGACATTTTAGTAACCTAGCCAGTACACCAAGAACCTTGGCAGTAGCTTATAATGGGGCTTGTATCAGTGCCCAAACTGTTAGCTATCTCCCGACCAATCTTCCAGGTGGTGATGGTGGAGCAATTTTCTACGATACTTTAGGTATACCGACATACTATAACACGGGATGCAATGCGCCATTACCCGGATTAAATCCGTATTGGTCATTCCCCGATGCTATATGCGAAGATTATGGTATCTTAGATTTGAATACATTTTTAACCGGCAATGCAACCATTGGTGGTACATGGACCGGTGACGTTGAAAATAATAATTCCTTCAATCCATCTGGCAAACTCGGATTATATACCATTACATATACCGTAGAAGATACCAATAGTTGCCTGGGAATTGCAGATTCGACACTTCAGCTTCTTGTAGAAGCACCAAGTATCGGAAGAGATACCATAGAAGTCTGTGATTCTATTCGTCAATTTGGAGTTTGGATTTTTAGCGATACACTCATAGAGGTTAATCTCGCGAATCCTAATTCATTTCTTTGTGATTCCATCGTTCGTCGTTTTTACAAGATAACGAGCGCCAATTATACTGTAAATCCAAGTGAAGTGACATTAAATTCGGGCGATGCCTTTGATTTTCAGTTATCCAATCCAAGCATTGAATATGAATTCTGGAGTCAGCAAGGGGATACCTGTTTTTTTCCCTGCAGTATCAATGAAATACGCCCCGAAAACATGGGGATATATACCTTGAGAATAAGCGATTCGTTATCGGGTTGCGCTCAATTTTTAACTATTGAGGTCAACTTAATCTTCAATTCAAGTTTAAATATCCCCAACGTATTTACTCCAAATAATGATGGAACGAATGACACCTATAAACTATTCGGAAAAGATCTAAATTTTATCAATTATCAAATTTACAGTCGATGGGGTGAATTAGTTTTTGAGGGAAACTCTATCAATGCGACTTGGGACGGAACTTTTAGAAACCAAGCCTTAGAAAGTCAATTTTTTTTAATGAAGCTCAAAGCTTCAGGAAAGGATGGTCGAAATTTTGATCAGACTGTAAAAATCCGGTTAATTCGTTAGCTTTACTGAGAGAAATACCCGAAAGCATTGAAATTTAAAAACCCTTTTTTAGACAAACTATTCGTTTTCATTTGGACCATCTGGGGGTCAATTGTTTTTCTTACCGCCTTAATCATTGTATTTCCCATACTTGTTATAGGATTAAACATTCCGTGTAAGCGAGTTTATCGAGCCATGCATTTTGCGCCTATTTATTTTAGTCATATCGTTTTGTTCTTGATAGGTATAAAAGTTAAAATATATGGCCAAGAATTACTTGATAAGAATAAACAATATATTTTAGTTGGGAACCATATGTCTTATTTGGATGCACTCATTTCAGCTGTAGCAAGTGATAACTTTAAAAAGTATATCGGCAAAGCTGAAATTCTAAAATATCCAGTATTGGGTTATTTACTCAAAAAGTTATACGTTCCGGTCCAACGAGAGCAGAAAGAAAGTAGAAAATGGAGTATGGAGACGATGTTTAAGTATCTGAAGGACGGAGCCAGTATGGTTATTTTTCCGGAAGGTACTTGTAATACTTCACCAAGGCTTTTAAAAGATTTTAAAGTGGGTGCTTTTAGCCTTAGCGTGCAACTTCAAATTCCCATTGCTGTTTGCACCATTATTGGTGCAGCAGAGTTAATGCCTAGAAAGCTACTTTCTCTTCGTCCAGGTAGGATTGAAGTCTACTGGAAAACAATTATAGATCCAAAATCCCACACTTTAGCAGACTTAGACCAAATGACTCTTTTGGCTAGAGAAGCTATGCTACCTGAACTACATAAGAAATATCCCAAAGGTTATGGTATAATGAATAGTCTTTAATTGCGATATTCGGACCTGGTTTGCAGGGGATAGATATTCATTGATGCCTTAAACCAATTCTTTAATCGTATATTTGTACCATTAATTCAAAATTATGCTAAAGAACAATAAAGACATTAAAGCAATCTTGTACATGATTACAACGACTGCACTATTTATAATCCTATGGACAAAGGGAGAAGCTATGACGACTTGGGCTTTTGCGCCTTTATACGTTTGGTTTCTATTTATGGCTGTTTCAGTAGCAGTTATGGCACACAACCACAATCATTTACCTATGTGGAAGAAAAAATTTATGAATGTGCTTACGGATAATTGGTTGACAGTGTTCTATGGCTTCCCGGTTTTTGCATGGATACCTACACACAATGCTAATCATCATAAATATGTTAATACTGACCCGGATTACACTAAAACTTGGCGTTTTACAGAAAGAAACAACTTGTTTACAGTCCTTACCTACCCTTCCGTCAGTGGATTCTTTCAACAGTCAGTTGTAATGACGCACTTCAAAGAAACATTTGGACGAAACAAAGAGAAATTCATTCTCTACAGTTTGCAATTCATTGTGCTTATTTCATGGATTGTAGGTGCATTTTATTTTGGTGGATGGGAGAAAGCAGTTGTATACGTTGTTTTGCCTCAGCAGTTCAGTTTGTTTAGTGTTTTATTATTCAACTATGTGCAGCATGTGCATGCTGATGAAGAATCTAAATACAATAGTTCTCGGAACTTTACAGGAATTTTGAATGCTATGTTGTTTAATAATGGTCTACACACTATTCACCACTTGCATCCTACCTTGCATTGGAGTGAAAGCCCAGAGGAACATGCTAAAATTGAACATTTAATTGATGATTCTTTAATCGAATCCAGTTTTTGGGGATACTTGTTTAAATCATACATTGTGGGGATGTTTATACCAAAATACAAGACCCAATCTATGCGAGTTGCAAGAATAGCAGCAACAGGAAAGTAAGATTTCCCCTAGAATTTATACGAAAAAATAAGACTCGAATTTCGATACGGTTTGATTAATACTTATCTGGCTATCCGAATTAGCAACTGCAATTATAAACTGGCAGGTTAAAGATATTTGCTCTTTGGCGGGTATTTCTTGTATCAGTTTGCCGTAAATATGCTTCCCTATTTTCTTAGGATTATCACATATCCATTTAAATGGAATACCCTCTTGAACTAATCTTTGAGCGAGGAACTTACCTTTTTTACCTGCCCCCCAAAGGACTAAATCGAAGGAGGTCTTATAGTCTAGTAATAGGAAGTAATGCAGCTTCAAGTCTAGGAAATTATTATTGGCATAGTTGCTATCATTGCGCGATGCTCTTCGATCATGATCCCTCCATAAATGGCAAAGTTCATTCACCCCTACAACCTTCAAATTACCCTGAAACATTCGAAAAGCCAAATCATAATCCTCCGGATACCTTGATGTTTTAAACCCGCCTATTCGATCAAAGTCCTCCTTACTTGTCATCCAACTCGGAGAAGGAATCACACATTCCCTATATCTATCTTGAAAATTAGTAGCTCTCTTAGTCAAGTCATTCAACCAAACTTCATACTTCTGATATCCGTCACCTAAGTCACCTTCTTTGAAATATTTAACTAATCCAGTTGCCACATGATTACTACCTGCATTTTGAAGTGCCCTAAGCAGCAGTTCAAGCTTTTTTGGAGGCATTAGGTCGTCAGCATCCATTCGTGTGACAAACTCACCATTAATGTGCTCATATCCTGTATTTAAGGCTTCAATAATCCCTTCACCCTCATTTTCTAGAATCTTGACCTGATTAAAACGAGATTTGTTTTCTAACAAAATCTCCATCGATTTATCACTTGAATGGTCGTTGATGACAATTAACTCGAAATTTGAATAGCTTTGGTTGAAAATAGAATCTAAACAGTCCTGCAGATACGGATCTGCATTTCGGACAGGCATAATTATACTAACTAAGGGATTCAGCATTATCCTGTAAATTTACTTAGAAGTATCCGAAGTAGGCTAAAGCATTTATTTTTTGCCTGCTGCAAACTCCTTCTTTCTCTTCGTCCTGGAGAAAAGAGAAATATTTTTGTCAAACAAGAATTTAAAAATAACTCCAGTCCAAGAATCGTAGGAATGCAAATTATCGTAAAACTCCGGCGCCATTTTCTTCAACGCTGGCAATTTATTGCCAGGTACCGTTGGAAAATCATGATGCTCATTGTGATAGCCCACATTAAAAGTTAATAAATTTAATGGACCGTAATAAGAATACGTTTCTTGGCCTTCTTTAAAGACATAATGTTCTGAGATAAAATGTCCAGAAGTCGGATGAAGTCCGCCCGCAAAAACCAAGGATAATGCAAAATATGCCAATCCCCACCATCCAGCTAAAGGCAAAATAATAGCCATAGCTGTTAGTTGAAAAATAAAATTAAGAACGAACCATTTATTCACTTTTAGGGCCTTAACAAACATAGGTCGCACGGCATAAAAAACGATTTGATGAACAAACCATATAATCTTTCCAAACAAGCTGTCAAAGAATTTTGCTTCACTTTCCAATGGAATATCAGCATCCACTCCATCTACACCTTGATCCCAATGATGCATTGCATGGTACTCCTTAAAGGACATTGCATAAGGTAGTAGAATTGGAATATTTGCTACAAACGATAAGCAATTATTCGCTGCTGTTTTCTTAAAGGCAAGTTCATGTGTAATTTCATGGATAGCCAAAAATAAGGCGTGTGAAAGCGTTGCACCAACAAAATAAGCTAATAAAATAAAATAAATCCAACCGTAGGGCAAATCCACCACTTTAGAAATATTCAGCGCAACTGCAACTTGCAGAATTACCATAATCAAGGTTGACCATGGTAAAAAGGGGTTTTTCCCAAAGAGACTTTTAACCTCTGGATGCTTTTTTAATATCTCTTTTCTGCGGTCTAAATGAGGTTCGCGTTCCTCAACCCAATAAAAATCTTTTTTCTTTGTCATATCTTTTATTTTTGAATAAATCTCCCGTCTTTCATAGTCAGTTTTCGATCAGCCATATCAGCAAGTGACTCGTTGTGCGTTACAATAATAAATGTTTGCCCATAACTATCTCTTAATTTAAAAAACAACTCGTGCAAATCCTCCGAATTTTTAGTATCCAAATTTCCAGAGGGTTCGTCTGCCATAATGATAGAAGGCTCATTCATAAGCGCCCTTGCCACAGCAACCCGCTGTTGTTCACCACCTGATAATTGAGCAGGTTTATGATTGATTCTATCCTTCAGTCCCAAGAAGTCCAATAACTCTAAAGCCCTAAATTCAGCATTTTGTTTAGATTTATCAGATAAAAAAGCAGGAATACATACATTTTCTAAAGCTGTAAACTCAGGAAGTAAATGATGAAACTGAAAAATAAATCCTATTTCTTCATTCCTAAACTTGGCCAATTGCTTTTCATTTAGTGAAAAAACATCCTTATCTCCAATAAAATATGACCCAGAATCTGCACTATCTAAAGTGCCTAAGATATGGAGCAAAGTACTCTTACCTGCGCCGGAACTGCCAACAATAGCAATAACTTCACCCTTGGAAACCTCAATTGCCACTTCTTTCAATACAGCTAATTCACCATAACTTTTATTAAGCCCTGTTGCTTTTAACATTATACAAAAGTAATTACATCTGCTTAATGTTTAATTGATTTGTGCATATACTTTTGATAAATAGTCTGATTTTAATTGTTTATCATGCATGAAGCATGTAAATTTGGGCAAATTTTAAAACGATATATTCTTATGAATTTACACGAATATCAAGCGAAAGAATTAATGAAAAAATTTGGCGCCAAAATACAAGAAGGTATTATGGTAGAAAGCCCTGAAGATGCTGTCGACGCTGCTAAAAAACTAACTGAGGAGACAGGAACTTCTTGGCATGTAATTAAAGCACAAGTGCATGCAGGAGGAAGAGGGAAAGCTGGTGGGGTAAAATTAGCTAAGAACTTAGCCGATGTAAATGCAATAGCTAGTGATATTTTAGGAATGACCATAACCAATAGACAAACTGGCCCCAATGGCAAACTTGTGCGCAAAGTACTAATAGCGCAGGATGTGTACTATCCTGGGGAGAGTGAAACAAAAGAATTTTACGTCTCTATACTCCTCGATAGAAATACGGGTAAGAATGTATTTATATACTCCACAGAGGGAGGCATGGATATTGAAGAGGTGGCAGAAAGCACACCACATCTTGTGCATAAAGAATTTATTGATCCACAACAAGGATTACAAGGATACCAGCTAAGAAAGATGGCATTTAACCTGGGTCTCTCAGGAACTGCATTTAAGGATATGACAAAATTCCTTAACGCGGTCTATAAAACTTATCTTCAAAGCGATTGCAGTATGGTAGAAATCAATCCCTGCTTGAAAACTTCAGATAATCAAATTATAGCCGTAGACGGAAAAATTTCCTTAGATGAAAATGCCTTGTTTCGGCATAAAGATTTAGCAGGAATGCGCGATGTAATGGAGGAAGATCCAACAGAAGTTGAAGCAGCTGAAGCAGGTCTAAATTATGTGCAACTTGACGGGAATGTTGGCTGTATGGTTAATGGCGCTGGTTTAGCTATGGCCACAATGGATATGATTAAACTTAGTGGTGGTGAGCCAGCCAACTTTCTAGATGTAGGAGGGACTGCCGATGCCGAAAGAGTAGAAAAAGCATTTAGAATCATTCTAAAAGATAAAAAAGTAAAAGCAATTTTGGTAAATATTTTTGGTGGAATTGTACGTTGCGACCGTGTCGCGCAAGGTGTTGTAGATGCCTATAAATCCATCGGAGATATTCCTGTGCCATTGATTGTTCGATTGCAAGGGACTAACGCTAAAGAGGGAAAGCAACTCATCGATGATAGTGGCTTAAAAGTTACTCCAGTAATACTTTTAAAGGAAGCTGCAGAAGCTGTTGCTAAGGTATTGGCATAAAAAAATATTTTTTGATCGTAAGAAGGGGCGCAATTATGCACCCCTTTTTGTTTACTTTAATAGTTATATTTACTGATACCAAATTTAAATCAATGATGAAAAAATTATTAGCGCTTATTTTTTGCGGAACTTTTGCCTTGACAAATAACCAACTAGATGCACAATCTATTACCCAAATCAATATACCAGCAGGACCCGTTCTTAGTTGTTCTGGTACCACGATTACGATCAATGCTACTCAGTTGTGCATTAATTATTCTTATCAAGCTCCTACTCAATCAATAATTGGAAACACCTTGCAGTTAAATTTGAATTGGGCTTCTGCTGGGCCTATCTGTTTGGGTGCGCTGGCCTTTATTCAAGAACCGTTCACCTTCACCTCTCTTCCTCCTGGTGTTAATACCGTGGAAGTAAGAACTTATTTAGATGGTGTACAGCAGAACTTCTCGAGTACAACCATGAACGTCGCTTCGTGCTGTCCTGCAACACCCTCATTTACTCAAAACCTAACGGCTGCTTGTGTCTCAAATCAAGATACTTTCAATTTCACTAATACAAGTACAGGAAGTATTGGTCAGAATTGGTTTGTAAATGACATAATACAATCCACTGGCACTGATTTTAGTTACTACCAAGATATCCCAGGTGTTTATATGATTAAGCTTGTCGTAACCGATGGTTCGTGCTCAGATTCTAGTGAATTGATGGTAAACGTTTTTGCAAATCCAACCCCTAACTTGGGTTTAGATATTGAGTCCTGTGCTAACGAAAGTGAAGTGTTATCCGTAGCAGCAGGATATGCTGACTATGACTGGAGCTTCTTCGCTAACAATTCCCCTTCAATAATTGTTTCATCCAGCAACACCTACTATGTTGAGGTAACCGATGTGAACGGATGTAAAGGATCTGATACAATTAATGTCAACTTCAATCCTCTGCCAATCATTGATCTTGGAAATGATACGACCCTATGTGTGGGACAAAGTCTTAATCTTAATGCAGGAGATTACTCCATTTTCGATTGGAGCACTGGAGAGTCTAGTCAAATAGTTAATGTTAATGTTGCCGATACATTTTCGGTAACAGTAGAAGACATTAATGGATGTGAAGGTAACGACGATATTGTGGTAGTTGCTGCAGCAAATCCTATTCTTGATCTAGGTCCCGACCGTGTTTCTATTTGTGATGGAGATAGCGTGAGTTTTGATGCAGGAATTCATTCAAGCTACAATTGGAGTTCAAATGAGTCTTCGCAATCTATCACCGCGTTTACAGAAGGTCTATATTCAGTTGTTGTCACTAATAGTGCTAACTGTGAAGCAACAGATGATGTAATCCTAGAAGTCAACGACTTACCTTTCATAGATTGGCCAGAAGCTGTCTCCCTTTGTACAGATACTTCTATTACCCTAGATGCTGGTGTATTTGCCTCTTATTTTTGGTCAGATAATTCTACTGAGCAAACACTTACATTAGACGCAAGCACCTTAAATATTGGAGACAATACCATTACTTTATCAGTCGTAGACTCTAACTCTTGTTCTACCATAGCATCCCTGCTACTTACTTTACTTGATTGTGATACAATTCAGTCGGGGATTAAGGATAATACTCTTGATCCAAATCTAATTTATTTTCCAAATCCATGTAATGATTTGCTGAACATAAAGTTTAGCTCGCTTAAGCAGGACATTCAACTATCTATTTTTGATTTAAACGGCAGGGGCCAGCTTGAAAAACACTATGAAAATACTTTATTTATCCAAGCAAGTATAAACAATTTTAGTCCAGGAATTTATATGGTTCAGCTAACTTCAGCTAACAAGCAGGCTTATTTAAAACTTGTGAAAAAATAAAACACAAATAATATAGTAAGAAGGGGAGTCTTTTTCTCCTCTCTTACTGGATCAAACTAAGCAGAAAACCTAAAACAGCCCCACCTAGAACAGTTATAATCGCATTTGATTTTTTATAGGCGAAGGTGTAAGCAAAACTCAATACGGCGATCAACATAGTTTGCCAGTTTACTACACTTTCCGTTCCCATAACAAGAAGAACCGCTAACATAATAGCAACAGCGGACATATTCACGCTATCTAAAAAGTGACTTAACAAACGAGATTGCCTCATTTTACTTACCAAAGGGTTCAGTAGCCAAACAAATAAAAATGAAGGAAGAAAAATACCCACAGTTGCGCTTATTGCTCCTCCCAAACCACCGAGCTGGTATCCAATAAACGTAGCCGTTGACAAGACTGGTCCTGGAGTAAACTGACCGACTGCAATTGCATCGATCAACTCGCCTCTAGTAAGCAGTCCTGTGCTTACAAGTTCAGCATCCAAATAGGCAAACAATACATATCCACTCCCATATAAAATGGCCCCCACTTTTAGAAAACTTAAAAAGACCTTCCAATTCTCGAGATTAAGAGAAGCCGCATTAAGGCTTATAAAAGGAAATATCCACATTGCCCTTTCTTGACCATGTCTTTCTTGGAAATAAAAAAATAAAGCGCCCACAACTCCCGCACATAGAAGCGCAAGTATTTCATTGGCACCCAGCAAACTCGCAATCAGTACCCCTAATCCCAAAATCCCTAGTTGCCAATTCTTCCATGCTTTCTTACCTAGTTTGAGCACAGCTCCTGCGATAATAGCTAATACAGCAGGCTTAATACCCATAATAAACGGCTCAACTTGTGGCAATTGACCATATTCAACATATAAATAAGCAAAGACTAAGGTTATAGAGACCGCCGGTAAAATAAAGCTAATACCCGCAGCAAATAGGCCTAAAACTCCTGCCCTTTCATAACCGCAATGCATAGTCATTTCTGTAGAATTTGGACCTGGGATTAAATTTGTAGCACCCATTAAATCTAAAAAATGTTCACGACTTAACCACTTGCGTTTTTGGACAAGCTCCTTGTCCATCATAGCCACATGTGCAGCAGGACCACCAAAGGCAATAAGCCCCAACTTAAAGAATACTTGAATAACTTCTATTAAGGGTTTTGAATTCATCGTTAAAGATTTTAATAGTTAAAATTAACGTACACATTTAGGAAACCAAAGTTTTGCATTTATAATCTCTAAATGACTAGAAACATTATTTGTAAATAGTTGTCCCGTGCCAAGCCCCTGATACATTTTTGTATGCTTACTTGCCGTATATTGCGCTATTGCTTCCAGACCAATATTACTTTCTAAGGCTGAAGTAATCCACCAAGCGATATCCAACTGCTCGGCTAAATTAATCCATTCATCACACGACTTAAATCCACCAAGTAAAGCCGGCTTTAGTATGATATAAGCCGGACGTATTTGATGCAACAATCGATGTTTATCTTCAATATGGTTTAGACCAATCAACTCCTCATCCAAGGCAATATCCAACGGAGAGTATTTGCATAAATTTGCCATTTGGGCAAACTGTCCAGCGCGAATCGGTTGCTCAATAGAATGTATATCTAAGCTTGATAATCGTTCAAGTTTATTCATAGCTTCAGCTGGTGAGAATGCCCCATTAGCATCTACTCGAAGCTCCAACTGGTCGCTAGTATATTTTTGTCTTAAACTTTCTAATAAACCGATCTCCTTATTGAAATCTAAAGCTCCAATTTTCAACTTCAGGCATCGAAATCCCTTTGCTAGTTTAGCGGCTATCTGATTGTGCATAAAACCTTCATCACCCATCCATATTAATCCATTAATTGGTATTCCAAACTCTCCTGCTGTAAAGCTATTTTCAAAACAGAAAGAGGATTGATTTTGCAATTTAAGAAAGACCTGATCTAGACCGAATACAATACTAGGATATGCCTTTAATTCCTCATGATAATTTGATGCGAAATCGTCTATTCGATTACAGACATCTTGTAAGGTATCCTCATAATCAACGCTATCGTCAAAGCTCAGACCACGAAACAATGCAGCCTCCCCTGTGGCAGATCGCAAACCATCAGTAACCGTAATAAAGTATGTTGATTTTGTTCGCAAAACTCCTCTAGAAGTACCACTAGGAAGCTTAAATTCTAAGAGATATTTTTCAAAGCGAGCCTTCACTTTATCCAATTAAAACACTGAGTAAAAATAAAATAGACAAGCCAAATGTTCCTAAAGCTGTTTTCTTCAAGAATGGGTCAAATTCTGCAGGTTTGTTGATTTTGATCATGGATTTAATCATTTGGGCAAATAAGGGCATCAAGAGTAAAAAAAGATATTGCTGAAGACGGAATTTTTCAAACAAGGCAAATGCAATCAAACTGAAGAAAGCGAATACAACTAACAAGTATTGGTATTGCTTAGCACCTTGAAGACCTATGCGCACCGCAAAAGTTCGTTTACCAGTTCTGGCATCATTCTCGATATCACGCATATTGTTGAAGTTGAGAACGGCTACTGATAACAAACCAGCGCTTACAGCAGGCAAAATCACGGTTATCTCAAGGCTCTTGCTAAAAAGGAAAAAACTTCCAATAACTCCGACCAAACCAAAAAATAAAAAAACAAAAAAATCTCCTAAGCCATTATATCCATAAGGCTTTTCGCCCATCGTATAGCTTATAGCTGCAGCAATTGCAGCAATGCCAATGAGTAGAAAAATTAAAAAATATACTCCATTTTCTCGAAATGCTGAGAACAATAAAGCAAGTCCACTTAGCAGTGATAAAAAGGAAAAAAGTACTACAGCTTTTAGCATCGCCTTTTTTGATATTTCGCCACTAGAAACTGCTCTTGAAGGCCCTATTCGCTCTTCATTATCTTTTCCTGAAATTGCATCGCCATAATCATTGGCATAATTGGACAAAACTTGTAAGCAAATAGTAGTTGAAACTGCCAAAGTAAAAATTTGCCAAGTAAAAAATCCATGATAAATAGCTGCAGCTGTCCCAAAGAAAATACTGGATAGTGCTAAGGGTAAGGTTCTCAAACGAGCAGCGGAAATCCAGACCTTTAAATCCATAATTACAAATTATATTGTTTAATGATGCCTGCTAAATCTTCTGGTGTATCTACAGAATTGCTGTCGTGATTAGTAAAGCCTAAATGGATATTATATCCATTCTCTAGCCATCGCAACTGTTCCAAATTTTCAATTCTTTCTAAAGGTGAGCTAGGTAATTTTACAATTTCATTTAAGACCCCTGTGCGATAGGCATACAAACCAATGTGCTTATAATACAGTGAGGAAGAAGCTTCCTTATGAAAGGGGATTGGCGCTCTTGAAAAGTATAAAGCCTTCTTATTTGCATCAAAAATGACCTTCACCACATTAACACTCTTCACTTCATTAACAAGCTCAATATGTTTTGCAAGGCTTGCAATTTGCACATCCTTTTGTTTAAAACAGGCGATTAATGTGTTTAGGTCACTTGGATTAAAAAAGGGCTCATCTCCTTGAATATTAACTACTATTTTCGGCTGAGTACTTAAATTACTCACCAATTCAGCACAACGAGACGTTCCATTTTGATGGGAATCTGCTGTCATTTGAACTAAGCCCCCAAAGCTTTCCACTTCATCGGCAATTTCTTTATTATCCGTAGCGACATAAACAGCATCCAAAAGTTTAGATTTTTGCGCTTGCTCATACACTCTGCGAACCATAGACTTCCCTCCAATATCTACTAAAGGCTTACCCGGAAATCGAGTTGAAGACATGCGAGCGGGTATGACACCAATTACTTCCATTAAGTTCTTACCGCTTTAACAATCAGGTAGGCGCCTTGTTGCTTGATTACTTTAACCCTCGTACCATGCAATAAATACTCTCCATCACTTTGAGCATCATATTGTACATTGTCAATTTCAATTTTTCCCGCTGGACGCAAGTCAGCAAGCACAAGGCCCTCTTTACCTTCAAGAATTTTCTCAGAAAATGCACTGATAACAAATCCTTCCTCTTTATGCTGCTCAGTTGCTAGCATAAGCCGCTTGAATAGACCAGTACTGGCTATATTGTTGCTCGCAAATATAAGTAAGAGGACCCCAAAGACCATAACACTAGAAACCATTAAGAAAGCTGTACCAATTTCTGAAGCAGGGACAAATGTAAAATCAAATCCATCAATATTCTTTAATAAGGCTAAAGCCAAGCTAATTATAACGGCGGCAATTCCAGTAATACCGGCAACCCCAAATCCTGGAATGAAAAATACTTCCGCGATGATTAAGCCAATACCAGCTGCGAATAAAACAAGCTCCCAGTTTGCAGCAAAACCTTCCAGATAAAGTGGGGCAAAATATAATATTGCAGCAAGTACCGAAGCTGCCAATGGAAAACCTATTCCAGGAGATTGTAATTCAAAATATATACCCCCCAATAAAAGTAAAAGCAGCACACCAGACACCGCTGGTTTAACCAAAAATTGAATAAGCTTTTCCGTACTTGAAATCTTGTGTTTAATAATTGTTGGGTTCTCTAGGCCCATTAAATCATATACTTCCTCCAAACTCTCCGCTTTGCCCTCACAATATCCATTCTTGAGTGCGTCCTCGACAGTAAATGTTATAATTTCTCCTTCCTTAGTTACACCCTTAATAAACATATTAGGGTTCACCATACCTTCTGCAATATCAGGCTCCCTATTACCAGCCTCTGCTGTGGCGCGCATTTTATTCCGCATGTATGATTGATACTTCTCTTCAGCATAAGAGCCATCCTCGCGCACTACCGCAGCCGCACCAATAGTGCTTCCCGTTTGCATGTAAATACTGTCGCAGGCAATGGAGATAAGCGCTCCAGCACTAGCAGCATTATTACGAATAAATACTATTGAAGGAATTGGACATTGCATCAACTTAGTTCTTATACTGTCTGCATCCGTTACCAAACCACCATAAGTATTAAGATCTAAAACCAAAAAATCCACATTTTGCTGGATTGCTTCTTCAATGGCACTTTGCGTTATTCGAGTAGCCCCTGGACCAATCTCATCATGGATTTCAAAAAGATATACCCGTTGATTATCTAATTTTTGCGTTTTCACACCTTCCGCTTGCTGCAGGGTATCGGTAGAAAACAATGAGTCCCTATTTTGAGCATATCCAAATACCATGCTCATTAAAATATACGTTAATATTAGATAAGGTGGATATTTCATTTGTGCAAATTCATCATTATGGTACGATATTGGAATATATTTATCAAAAATAAGTAAATCTTGAGTTTATGAAAGCAAAATTGAGTTTATTATTCGCAGTTTTTTTCTTTTCATTTAGCGCAATTGCGCAAATAGTTAAAGAAGAAATTTCACATAAAGTCGAGCCTGGTCAAACACTTTATTTTATTTCAAAGAAATACGAATTAAGTATTGACGATTTAAGAAAATCAAATCCTGTTATCGAAGATGACTTAATCATTAAACCAGCGCAAGTTTTAATTATTCCAGTTAATAAAGAGCCCACTAAATTTGATGGCAGCGCATATAAAACACATGTTATTCAAACAAAGGAGACTTTATTCTCTATTTCTCAGATGTATAATATTGAGATCAGCGAGTTAATTCGCCTAAATAATTTAGAAAATGCAAGTATTGACATAGGTCAAGAATTAAAAGTCCAAAAACTTGATGTAAACGATGCAGCCATCTATACAAAATCAACAAGGATAGCTGGAGAAGATTCCGAAAACGAAATTAAAAAAGAAACGCCTAAGCAGCAGAAATATAATGAGGGTGTCTTGTTGTACAAACAATTATTTGATAGCTATGACATGGAGGGTTATCAAATAAACCAAGATAAAGGAATAGGAAATTATTTAGATGGAAGTAGCAGTGGAGCTTATCTTGCCATGGTAAACAATGTAACTGCAGAGCAAATCATTAAAGTGCGGAACTTGATGAACAATAAGGTAATTTACCTGAAGGTCGTAGGACCTGTTTCATCAAAAGATGCAGATAAAAACATTGCTATAAAAATTTCAAAATCTGCCGCTAACGATTTGAATATTATCGAAAATCGATTTTTAGCAGAATGGACCTGGTATTCCCGACCTCCTCAAGAAAATGAGGCAGAAGTTAAACCAACAACTACATTTGATGATTTTTAGCTAGTTTCGTCGTATGAAGTATTCGTTTAGAGATGAAAAGTCCAGCAGAAGTGAAAAAGCCCTGCTAATACTATCTGGTTTTTTTATAGCATCATTAGTCCTGACCAATTTAATCGCGGGAAGATTTTTTACACTAGAAATTCCATTCTTAGGCATAAGTTGGGCGCTTTCTTCTGGGATTATTGCATACCCGATTACCTTTTTAGTCACGGATGTTATTTCTGAAGTGTTTGGAGAAAAAAGAGCTAAAACGCTGGTTCTAACAGGATTTCTGGTTAGTGTATTTACGGTGCTCATTATCTTGCTTAGTATCAAGTTACCCATCTGGGAAAACTCTCCAGTGGACGGAAAATCATACGATACAGTCTTTGGACTTGCACCGGGTATTGTGTTTGGTTCGATGATCGCATACCTATCTGCTCAATATATTGACGTGCAGTTATTTGAATTTTGGAGGAGACTCACCAAAGGCAAGCATTTATGGTTACGAAACAATGGCTCGACCATACTTAGCCAGCTCATTGACACCAGTCTTGTTGTTGTCATTGCACTAGTGATTTATCCTAAGTTCACTAGCACTTCAGAAGCCATTAGCTCTAAAGTAGCTTTAGAAATCATTATTGGTCAATATATCTTTAAAGCCTGTATCGCTATTATTGATACCCCACTAATATATATTACGGTTAATCGATTGAACAGATACTTGAAGAAGGAGAACTAGTCTATTTCTTAAAGTTGATTCGATGCAATAGCGGAACACCCACTCCTATTGATGCGCCGGCTCCGTATCCAATAAGTACATCCGTCCAAAAATGCTTACCCCCTCGAACCCTTAAAACTGCAGTTGCCATCGGTAAAACACCAGCTAAAATCCAAACCAAGGGTTTTAGTTTAGAATTGGGGTAATAGTGTTGATGCATCATGGCAAATGAAAAACTCATAGAGGCAACTGATGAAGTGTGTCCACTAAAAAATGATTGACTTGACCCCTTATCCAATTTCTTTTCTAAAGGAGCATCAGAATGGTAAACATATGGTCTTTTTCGTTGAACTAATTCTTTGGTCAAATAAGTAATTCCCGTATTCAATAAAAATACTTCAGCAGAAATTGCAGCGATTGTTCCAAAATCTTTTCGACTTCTTTCACCAGCTAAAAACAGTAAGGGAGTTCCCATATTGGCATACAGTAAGGCATCACTCCAATGAGCCGCTTTTGGATTCCAATTAAATGTCGCACCCCGATCAAATTTACCCACATCCATCCTATTCAAATCCATGATATCTTCTAATTGCAGTGCATCTCTTTTTCTCTCATGAATAAATCCACCTAATGCAGTAGCAGCGCCGACAGTAATTACAGGAATGTCAACTGCAAAACTAAAATTATAGGGCGATTGAGCAAAAAGACCTGAATAAGCAATAATTAATAAGATAATTAATGATTGATGTTTCATTTTATTTAATATTTTTAGAACTAATTAATTGATCTGGTGACCAAATTAAGTCTTTTTTGTTTAATTTCTCTTCTTTTGCCTAGCGCTGACGGAGTAAATATCTCCAAGTTTCAATCGCTTCTATATGCCGGTATAAATAAGAAAAATAGGCATATGCGAGAGGGTAAGCATCCAGTTTTATTGGCTAAATTTTACAGTTCAAATGAAGCGACTTCTATTCATGAAAATATGCCAAATATTATCGTGCCTTATGGAATGATTCTATTAAATTTATGGAAATATTAAACAATTTTTATAATAAGCTATATTCCTGTCAAGATAAATTCAATTAGATTATGGGAGCACCTAAGGTAAAAGCCACATCAACAGCTAAACAACTTCAAGCATTTGAGAAGCACTTACTCAATGACCTTCATGCATTAAATAAAATGCTAAAGGAAGGAATGTTTGAAATTGACAAAACACGGATTGGAGCTGAGCAAGAGTTTTGCCTCGTTGACAAACATTATAAACCAGCCGGGAAAAATATTGAAATGATGAACCTGCTAGAAGGTAATCCTCTATTTACTACGGAGTTGGCCCGTTTCAATATGGAAATTAATGCAAGCCCTCAGATCTTTTCAAAGAACTGCTTATCCATTATGGAAAAAGAAATACTGGATAATCTGGATGCAGCGCATCAAGCTGCAGATAGTCTCGGTATAAAAGTAATACTTACGGGAATTCTCCCTACTCTTAGGAAATTTGATTTTTCTATGCATAATCTAACTCCTTATGAGCGATACTATGCATTATGCGAATCAATAAACAAGTTGCGCGGTAAAAACTATGATTTAAACATTAGTGGTATTGATGAGCTCTTTTCCGAGCACGACTCACCTTTAATTGAAGCAGCGAATACAGGATTTCAAGTGCACTTGCAGATTAAACCTGATGAGTTTGTAGACATGTACAATATTTCCCAAGCCATAACGGCTCCTGTGCTCGCCAGCGCAACAAACTCCCCGATCTTGTTTGGCAAACGATTATGGAAAGAAACACGTATTGCCTTATTCTCCCAATCTGTAGATACCAGAAATCATAAGGAACATGCAAGAGAAATGAGTCCAAGAGTGACATTTGGCGATCACTGGTTGGAAAAATCAATTCTAGAAATTTATAAGGAAGATATTGTCAAATACCGAGTATTGTTAAATACAGAAATCAACGAGAACGTTTTTGAGAAATTAGAAACAGGAACTGCCCCTGATTTAATGGCCCTTAAAGTACATAATTCGACCGTATATAGATGGAATAGAGCATGTTATGGTATTAGTGAAGGCAAAGCGCATCTTAGAATAGAAAACAGAGTACTCCCTGCTGGTCCAACCGTAAAAGATGAGATGGCTAATGCTGCATTTTGGTTAGGATTAATGGTAGGTGTTCATGATAAATACGGCGATATCACCCAGCGAATGGATTTTGATGTTGCCAAAAATAATTTCTTAAAAGCATCTGTTCATGGATTGGACACCAAGCTCTTTTGGATAGATAATAAAAGTTATGCTGCCGGTGATTTAATACTGCACGAACTCTTACCTTTGGCAAAGGCTGGATTGAAAAAACAAAAAGTCAATAATGCAGAAATAAAAGAATATTTGGGTATTATTGAGGAGCGTGTTCAAAAAGTGCGCACGGGATCATATTGGCAATTAAAATCCTTTAATAAATTAGTTAAAACTGCAACAAAAGAGGAAGTATTAGCGGCCATTACGGCTTCAACTATTCAAAACCAAAAAAATAATATACCTGTGCATAATTGGAAATTAGCTGAACTAGACGATAATAAAGATTGGAAACCAAGTGATGTATTTGTGGAGGAATTCATGACCACTAAGGTTTTTACAGCTAAACAAGAAGATATTGTTGAATTGGTTAGTGAGATGATGGATTGGCAAAAGATTCGTTATGTAGCTGTAGAGAATAAAAAAGGAAAGCTGGTCGGTTTGGCAACGTCAAGAATGATGTTGCGAGCGTATATGAAACATATACATCAAAAAGAAAAGCTTCCTTTAAGTGTGGGTGAAGTAATGATTAAAGATCCGATGACAATAAGTCCTAGAGCTAAATTTTCAGAAGCAATGGATATCATGACTAAATATCAATTTGGATGCCTTCCTGTTGTCGATGATAAGAATAATTTAGTAGGAATGGTAACAGAAGCTAACTTCCTGGTAATTTCTAAAAACCTATTCGATAAGATTAAGTAAAATAGACGATAGGTCTTATACCCCATAAAGAGACTTGTCTCATCAAACAAGCGGTATAAACGCTAAGCAACTAGGCTTGGACATTCTTGCTGCGCATAATTCGAGCTTCGATATCAGCCAACTCACCTTTTGGAATTGCTCCAATTAATCCTTGCGTATATGTGTTCTGTGGGTTGTTGTATATATCATCGGCTAAGCCCATCTCCTCAATCTTACCTTGATTCATTACAATCATTCGATCGCTCATGAATTTTACCACGGATAAATCGTGAGAAATGAAAATATAAGTAAAACCAAATTCTTCTCTGAGGTCGAGCAATAGATTCAGCACCTGTGCTTGCACGGATACATCAAGAGCAGAAACCGATTCATCACATATAATAAAACGAGGGTTCAAGGCCAGTGCACGTGCAATACAAATACGTTGACGTTGGCCTCCACTAAACTCATGAGGATATCTATTGAAATGTTTAGGATCCAATCCTACCGTGCTCAAAAGACTTTCTACTTTCTCTTTTCGTTGTTTTTCATTGCTAAATACACCATGAACAGTCATGGGCTCTTGAATAGCTCCACCAATAGTCATCCGTGGATTTAAAGATGAATACGGATCTTGAAAAATAATTTGCATATCCTTGCGCAGTTCGGTCAAATCTGCACTATTCATTTTTAAAATGTCTCTACCCTCAAAAAGAACTTCCCCACCATGTGCAGGCGCCAGGTTTAATATCGTTCTGCCCAAAGTGGTTTTTCCGCATCCAGATTCACCAACTAATCCCATAGTTTCTCCAGGATAGACATTAAAACTTACATCATCTACAGCCTTAACCCAAGAGGTAGTTTTTCCAAAAAAGTTTTTGGTAGTAGGAAACCATGTTTGAAGATTTCTAACTTCTAAGATGGGTGTTTTAGCTTTTAAGCTTTCCATTCTTGCCTTCGTCGCACTTTCAGATACGACAACTTTGCTAATTGCATCTTCAACTGAAGTACTCAATTCAGTAATACTTCCATCGGCTTCCACTTTCATAAAATCCTTGACTGTTGGAAGTGTGCTCAAGCGCTTCCCCAGGGGAGGTCTGCATGCCAACAAAGATCTCGTGTAGGGATGTTTCGGACTTTTGAAAATATCTAGTACTGAACCTGTTTCGACAATATTACCTTGATACATTACTATAACACGATCCGCTATTTCTCCAATTACGCCTAAATCGTGAGTAATGAAAATGATTGAACTTTCTAATTGCATGCTCAAGTCATTCATTAACTCTAGTATTGTTTTCTGAACAGTCACGTCCAATGCCGTAGTCGGCTCATCTGCAATTAATATATCAGGATTACAACTCATTGCCATAGCAATCATCACCCGCTGCTTTTGACCACCTGATAGTTGATGAGGATATGCATCAAACATACGAGGTGGATCGGGTAACTGAACCTTCTCAAACATCTCTAAAGTTATTTCTTTAGCCCGTTTCTTATCCACTTTTTGGTGAAGTAAAATCGCTTCCATTACTTGATCGCCGCAAGTAAACACAGGGTTAAGTGAGGTCATTGGTTCTTGAAAAATCATTGAGATATCATTACCTCGAAATTTTCTCATTTCATCTTCTGAAAGTTTAAGCAAATCAATTTGCTGACCATCTTTAGTGTGATAGATTACTTCACCTGAACTAATTTTTCCAGGTGGCGATGGAATCAATCGCATGATCGATAATGAAGTAACCGATTTACCTGAACCCGATTCGCCAACAATACCGACAGTTTCTCCTCGATAAAGCGTGAAACTTATTCCCTTTACAGCCTTAACACTTCCTTCATCAGTATTAAACTCTGTTACTAAATTTTTTACTTCTAACAATAGCTTTTTTTCACTCATCTCTTCTGATGTTTTTAAGCCTCAATAACCCTGAGGTTTATTCTGCGTCTAAAATAATGTTTATTTATTTATTTATTGAAAATTGCCCAATTTAACATTTTCTCCATATGGCTCTCCAAAGATAATTCCTTTAAGACTTCTTCAATATCCTCAAATGAGATTTTTTCTTTATCAAATTTCAAAATGGCTTCATACCATACCGCAGGAGCAAGTGAATCTAAAACCAGCCCTCTATTGGAATTAACAAACTCCTTAGCGCCAACTCGATCAGAAATGATTACTGGCACTTTAGCAGCAAAGGCTTCTGTTATAATTTGACCAAAAGGTTCGTAAACTGCGGGGTGAAGTAAAACATCAACTTGGTGATAGATGGCTCCCATGTCCTTAACAAAGCCAAGTGATACAATTTGAGGATTAGAACTTTTAAATGAAGTACCCGCGACTAAGAGCTTATAATTCTTTGGCAACTCCTTAAACACTGCTATCAAAGTATCCAGGCCCTTCCGCTTATGACTTGTGGATACAAGCAAAAATATCTTATCCTCTTTTGACCATCCATTTCGCTCACGAATAGATACATCCCTTGTCGAAGTTTCAAACATTGAAAGCTTAATAGGAGGATGTAAAACCCGAACTTTATTGGGGGCGATACGGTAAAGATTGATTATTTCATCTTTAACCATTTTGGAGCAGGCATATATAACTTTTGCATTATTAAAAGCTTTTCTATCCAAATAGAGTTGAACTAAATCCACAATAGTGCTAAACTTCGCACCTTTTGCTTGTAAATATCCCTTATGTGTACTTGGCGCAATTACATGATTTTGGCGAGAAGTTCTCTCTAAGGCCAGAATAAAATCAAATTCATTTAGACCGATAATCTGCTTCAGTTTTTTATCAAAAAAGAAGTTGCGAATAGGTTTAGGAATTCTTTTAAGATTGAGATGATGAATATGTAAATTTGCTGGTGGGGATATATCAGGTGAAATTTTTGAAGTGAACAAATGCACTTCGTCACCTCTATTTATAAAATAATCGATATAATTAAAAAGTCTAGTTTCTAGTCCTCCCTTATAAATATATCGAATATGAATCAATGCAACCTTCATTCTCTTTCCAAAAATAAGCAATGTCTTACACTTGATCTTGCGTATTAAGTTTTATTATCATAGTTGATTGAAATATTACTTATTTTTGGTTTAAACAAAGTTTTGAAAGATTTATGAAAACTGCCAGAGAAATTATTTTTTCCTTAGAGGATCGCTTTAAACCAGAAGAGATAGATGACGATTTAAGCATCCTTTTTCATTTCGACATAAGTGGAGATAATGGAGGACAGTTCTCTGTAAAAATTGAAGATGAGACCTGTAATGTAAGTGAAGGTTTAAGCGGAGAACCTAAATGCTTAATCAGCTGCGCAGAAGATGTTTATGCTGATATAGAGCTCGGGCGAAAAAATGCCCAAATGGCGCTTATGACTGGAGAAATAAAAATCAGCAATATCATGGCTATGATGAAATTCATTAATTGCTTCGATAAATTACATTAGCTATTACGGAACTAAAAGTTGCAAAGTGCCCTCGTCAGTAGAATTTCTTAATACGACGGTATATGTGCCGGATGCAAGATCATGGTTAATGATGTGGTTCTTACCTATCAAGTTTTTCTCCAAAACCAATCGCCCTAATTGATCAATAATCTGTAATTGAGTACCCTCAAATGTCAAATCTAGCATAAATTGATTTGAGCTTGGATTTGGGTATAACTTAGCCATTGTGCTAAACTTATTTAGATTATCTATTCCAGTTACCTCCAAACTTGCATCAAAAATAAAACTACCCTCTTGGTTGAGCACCCAGTTTTCGGGATCTACACGGACCGCATAGATTTCTTTGTCGATATCAAAAACATAAGCTTGTTCGTTCAGTGAGTGCATCACATAAATAATGGTATCCGTATTATCCATAAATTCTATCTCAATCTCAAGAGCACTTTTGAAAAACGGAGTGACAGAAGGAGTGGATGTGGTTTGACTTAGTTCCACAACAATTTGATTCCCCGCTTCATTAAATCTACCATTGTAGGTCGGATAACCTTCTCCATAATACCAATGCGCCAAAAAGTCAGTCATTGAAACTCCCGAAACGGATTCAACTATACCAATAAAATCCTCTGCATTAGCTGTAGAATTGGCATAGGTATTTTGATAGCTTTTCATCGCTTGAAAAAACAAGGCATCATCATTAACCCAATGCCTTACCATATGAACCAATGCTGATCCCTTATCATAAGATAAGCGAGAATTGAAAATCCTGCCATCATTATCTTGGCTTGCCACTGGAACAAATACGCTTCCTCCAGGCTGACTCATCACGTCGGCATGAACTCCAGCCATTCTTTGTTGGGCACTGTTTTGATTCAAGCTTTGATAAAATAAGTATTCACTGTAAGAAGCAAAACCTTCATTAACCCATATATGGCCCCAATCCGAGCAAGTAACATTATCGCCAAACCACTGATGCCCCAATTCATGAGCAGTCAAACCAGTTTCAAAAAAACCTTGGGTAGTCATGGTTTGGTGTTCCATACCTCCACTTAAGGGAGCCATGCAATGCCCGTATTTTTCATCTCTAAAAGGATACAAGCCATACAAATCTGAAAAAACATATAACATGTCCGCTGTCAAATCAATATCGCTTTCAAAATTTGTTAAGGTAGCTGGATTATCATATATAAAATTTTGAACATACACACTATCCAATGTTCCTGGTAACGGAGCCATAAAACTGTAATCAATATAAGGACCGACTGCAATCGACATGAGGTAATAGGCTATTGGGTGATTGTGTTTCCATTCGAAGCGTGTCTTGTTTCCTGGAAGAATAACTTCCTGCTGTAAAAGGCCATTTGAACCTCCTTTCAATCCATTGGGTACCGTCAACCAAACTTCACTAGAATCTATTTTATCTGTGAGAACTTGTTTTACCGGCCACCAGGTATACGCCGAAAATGGTTGGCTTAATGTCCAAGTTACATCAGCACCCCAACTTGGTGATTGATCATTAAAAATTCCACCAAAAAATCCTCCTCCACCAGGTGGATTACCCTTGTAGAAAACCTCAACAACGACATCAGTACCTTGGCTAAGATTGCTTGATGGAAAAATCTGTAGCTCATCGCCAGTTCTATTCGTAGGAGACAAAACCCCATTTATTTTTGCAGAATCAACATTCAAGGAACCTGCTAATTCTAAAACAAAAACATCCAAACTAAATGCCGTAACTATAGCATTTAAGGTAGCATGTCCGCGATTAATGGTGGTGCTAGAATTATCTATATCCAAATCCAACTTTACATAATGAACATCATATTTATCCTGACCGCTTAATCCCTTCTCCCCGGACTTGTGTCCTGGAAAATTTTGCATCTTGTGTTTGGCGCATTCATGCACTCGAACTTCTTGTGTAAAAATAGATTGAACACCCAGTAATAAGATAAGTAAATAGTTGAATTTTTTCATGAATCATTTGTTATTTAATAGTTAAACAAATATACCCTATCTAATTGTTTAAACTAAGATTTATTTTGGAAGAATAATTATTGGTTGGATGCAGGGGATTAAATACTTTGGACCCTTGCACGCCATGTTGAAAAAATAAAAGCTTGCTATTTTGAATAACAAAGCCCTGCATTTGTGCAAGGCTTTTCTTCTTATCTGTGGGCGATGAGGGATTCGAACCCCCGACCCTCTGGGTGTAAACCAGATGCTCTGAACCAGCTGAGCTAATCGCCCTATTTAAAGGACTGCAAATATATAGTGTATTTCGTTAAAACCAAGTATTTGGAATAAAATAATTTTAAATTTAAAGGCTTTTATTTACTGAAAAGAGAATCCACAAATGCCTGCTTATTAAACAGCTGCAATTGCTCCTTTCCCTCCCCTACTCCGATATAACGAATTGGAATTTTGAATTGATCTGTAATCCCTATAACAACTCCCCCTTTGGCGGTTCCATCTAGTTTTGTTAATGCTAAACAACTTACATCCGTTGCTTTCGTAAATTCCTTAGCTTGTTGAATGGCATTCTGCCCAGTACTGGCATCTAAAACCAACATGACGTCGTGAGGAGCATCTGGAATAACCTTTTGCATTACTCGTTTGATCTTACTTAGCTCATTCATCAAGTTCACCTTATTATGCAATCGTCCTGCAGTATCAATAATCACTACGTCAGCATTTTGCGAAACCGCTGATTTCAGCGTATCAAATGCTACTGAAGCAGGATCTGCATCTTGTCCTTTAGAAACGATAGGAACCCCGGCTCGCTCCGCCCAAATCTCTAATTGATGGACTGCTGCTGCTCTAAATGTATCCGCGGCACCCAAGACTACAGATTGACCCTCTTTCTTAAGGTTGTAAGCCAACTTGCCAATAGTAGTTGTTTTCCCTACACCATTGACGCCAACAACCATAAGTACATATGGAGATTTCTTTCCATGAGGAAGGTAGCTCTCCATATCATCTGAATTGTTTTCAGCTAATAACTCAGCAATCTCTTTTTTTAAAATTTCATGCAGGTCAGTTGTGCTAATAAATTTATCCTTAGCTACGCGCGCTTCCAACCTTTCAATAATTTTTATGGTTGTATCTAGGCCCATATCTGAGGCGATTAGGGCCTCTTCAATATCATCCAAATCCGCATCTTCCACTTTAGATTTGCCCGCGACGGCTTTAGATATTTTTGAAAAGAACCCTTCCTTGGTCTTTTCCAATCCTTTATCTAAATCTTCTTTCTTGTCTTTATTAAAAAACTTGTTAAAAAAACTCATATCGTTTTGGGGTGATTTTAAACAAAAAAAGCTCCTCAAAATGAGAAGCTTTCTATATATCTATTTTAAGTCCATCTTAGTTTTTAGCTAAGAATTCCTTTACCTTATCCTTATGCACAATTTTTTCAAGAAAACTGTAAGCACCACTTTTCTCTGATTTCATGGTCTTTATTACTTTTACGTAATCTTTTGACCCTTCTTGAGCCTGTCGGTTTGTTTTCGCATTTTTCGATACCTTAGCCATAATTACTTAATTTCTTTGTGAACAGTATATTTCTTTAGGATTGGATTGAATTTTTTCAATTCCATTCTATCCGGGGAGTTTTTACGATTTTTCATCGTAATGTATCTTGAAGTACCTGGCACACCACTTTCTTTGTGCTCTGTACACTCCAGAATAACCTGAATTCTATTTCCTTTTGATTTCTTAGCCATTGCTTATTCCTCCGATATTAATTTAATTTCGCCCTTCTTTTCTAGATCCTTTAGATAAGCGAAAATTCCTTTTTTATTCATAGTTCTCATCGCCGAGGTGCATACTTTTAAAGTCACCCATCTATCCATTTCTGGTATGAAAAACTTTTTAGTAACCAAGTTTGGTAAAAACTTACGTTTTGTTTTTCTCTTGGAGTGAGAAACATTATTACCCGACATAGGCCTTTTTCCCGTTAATTCACATATTCTTGACATCGCTTAATAATTTAGGACTGCAAATGTCTAACTTTTTTTTCAATTAGACAAATATGATTCGCTTTATTTTAACCCTGAAAACAATTTGTAATTTGAAGGAACCTTAAATGTACCTGCTTCTATTACTTTCTCTTGAATAGCCTTAGTTGTCAGTGTGTAAATTGCATCTTCCGAAGTCATCAAAATTGAACTTACTGGAAACCCTCGACTACTTGCTATAGATACCGCCTTAAATTCAACACTCTCAGCAAATACAGCTAACATATTTTTCATGTTGACTTGAATATAGTCAACATACTGCACTACCACCATACCTGAGCCCGTCATAACCTTGACTTCTTGGGCTGGTTTATTTTGAAAACTTCCCGCTGCAATTTCCAACAAGCGCAGGCTTGGCACATTAACATCAATTTCACTGAGCGGCGTGTTAGTATACCAATGATTCCCGTCATTATCTGGTTTTTCTCCAAACATATTTAAACTCATTGCTTCGAAATCCGGTATCAAGGTCATAGACTCCTCTCCATTTAAAATATCTAAGCGCACATCATCACCATCCAAATACCACAAGAATGTTATTTGGACCTGGGTTTCTGGATTTACATAAATCTGTTCTATTGTACCTTCGAAGGCAAAAGTTGATATATAGACCGAGCTCACTATAGCGAGTAAAAAAAGTTTTTTCATATTTAGTTAAACTTAGAGTATTAAGGTTGCACCGCTCCTTTAATCAAGAAGTTAGGCGTGATTAAATTTTGTGTAGTATTTCCGTTTACATCTATCGCATCACCTGCCTCACCTCCTTGAGAAAGGCCAAGTGTAGCACCTATGGTCTGATTGATTAAAGTTTGAGTACCTATGAAAGGAATCTGCACCGTTGCAAGAATCTGCGCGCCAGCGCTACCTGAAGCACCTCCACCTTGTTGACCAAAATCTCCGCCATCACCAGCATCCAAGCTCACAAACGGGGTAACCGTTATTGTAACCACGGTAACACTAAACGATAAAGGTATTTGGTAAGCTAAAACTCCCCCAACCCCTGGAACAGCAATCGGACCCACGCCAGCATTCGTACCTGAATCTGTAATCGATGGACCCAAAAGCACTCCGCCGCCTGAGCCTGCAGCAGGTGGAGATTGTCCTCCAGACACGCCTCCGCCACCAGTCACGCCGGCTTCTAACAATACAAATGGGCCAAGATTCCCAATAATTGGAATATTAAATGGTCCAATGGCTATACTGGTTCCTACAGATCCTCCACCACCACCACCGCCGTAAACACCACCTTGTAAATCAAATGTGGTTCTACAAGTCAATTCCAGTGCATCCCCACCTGGAAAACCATCTTGAAAAGGAGATTGTAAGTTTAACAGATTCCCCAGTGGCGCCCCATTTCCCCCTTGAGCGTATACATATCCCTCATGTAAGAACCCAACATGAGATACTGGATCCATATTCCCCCATGTGAGTGCATAATTACTTGTAGCAGTAGATGAAATTTCAACATTATCAAATACATGAACAATCACACAAACCGGAGTACCAACTCCAGGTAAGGAAAAATCACTTTGTACATCGACATCTGCAAGGGGAGCTGCAATATCCACTTGCAGACAAGGTTCAACTTCTACAGTTATACCTTGGAAATAAACATTTTGACCACACACCGACTGTACAATCAAGGGGTAATTACCTGGTGGCGCCCAAATACTTGCATAAACCTTAATAAGTGTGGTTCCTACCGAATCGACCACAGGATTCTCAACGAATACCTGCATTCCAGATGGCAAAGATGACAGCACTACAGTGGTAATTGAATCAATTCCATTGACTTTCACGATGTCGACTTCAAAAAAGGCCGTATCTGTGGACGTTCTGTCAATTGTAGCAAAGCCTTGATTGACCGAGGAAGTGAATTCACACTCTTGGCAATTTTTTTGATATGCCTTTAACCAGCACTCATTGTTGTAATAGTAAATTAAGCTATCCTCCGTATTGTAAATTGTCAATCCATTAACCGGATTGTTTATGGCATCCATTTGTGGTGAGGTAAGTCTAGGTAAAAGCAATCCCCTATCTGTAGATTCTAAATGTAAAATAGCGCTAGAGTCAGGTTGCAAAATATTAACTCCAACTTGCGCATCAGTAAGAAAACCGATACTCAAAACAATTAATAGTAAATATTTTCTCATGGTTTTTTTTAAATTTAAAATACGGGTTTGACGATGCCAAATTAGAAAAAATTATTACTTTTAACGAAACTTATTGCAATAAAAAAATAGACTATGAAACAAATCTCCTTTTTGTTCATTTCAAGCATCTTTCTGCTCAACTTATCCGCTCAAGATTTTTTGAGTAATAACAGTGGCTTAGTATCCATAAAGGATGGTGCTTTCTTATCAGTTCAGGGAGATATATTTATTGAGAATAATGCTGTTTTCGATAATTCCGATTCTATTTTTTTCACCAAGGACTGGGTCAATAATGCGGGCAATACGGGGTTTAGCTCTATTGGTGAAGGGTACGTCTATTTAAATGGCGATGACCAACGAATACGTGGTATTGATGAAACTCATTTCCACAACCTCCTTCTTCGCTCAAGTGGGATCAAGTATGGAGACCTAGATGTATATGTAGATAGTCTATTAGATTTAGCATTTTTGGAAATGAATATGGACAATAATGTTGTTTATGTAACCAACCCTGCTATCAATAATGTAGTGAATACCTCGGGGTTTGTGAGTAGCCTAGAAAATGGCGGATTATCTCGGGTCAGCAATCGAGAAGATGATTATTTTTTCCCTGTGGGCTCTTCCTTATTCGGGACCATATACAGACCGATAGAAGTAAGTACGACAGTCACCCCACAAACATTTCGAGTAAGGTTTGCAGATAACGATGCCACCTTTGATGGTTATGATCGTGATGAAAGAGCCCTATTGATATGTGATATTAATGAAAACTATTATCACAAGATCTGGCAAGACATGGGAAGCGATAGTGTAAATTTGAGATTCTTTTACGATGCTTCAGTTGATGGAAATCAATGGAATGATATTGTCCATTGGCGAAATTTACCTGAGTGGCAACAAGCTCCAGCTGACACTCAATTAGTATCGACACCTTGGGACATTTTGGATGTGTATAATTGGAATGACTTTAGCACCCCCAATTTTGCTTTAGCATTTTCGAAGCCTCCTTTTGCTGATGCAGGCAATGATACTTCCATTTATTTATTGGACACCATACAACTAGGTGCAACAGGTGGCAGTTTCTACAGTTGGGAACCTGCTTATCCCATATCCTGTGACGATTGCCCTGACCCCTTGTTTTGGCATGATAGTACCACCACTTTGTGGGTGACGGTTGAAGATTTAGACAATTGTAAGGATATCGATTCAATAACCGTGACGGTGGATGAACGTATAACTGAGGACGGACCGTACATTCCAACAGGAATATCTCCAAATGGGGATGGAGTTAATGATTTTTGGTATATCCGATGGCTGTATAGGTTTCCTGACAATGAGGTCATAATCCTAAACCGCTGGGAAGATATTGTATACAAAACTGATAACTACCAAAACGACTGGTATGGTACATGGAATGGGAAAGATCTTCCAGAAGGAACATACTATTTCATACTGAGGATATTCGAAAATGGTGAGCAGACTCAGAATTATACTGGACCGATTACGATATTAGAATAAAGCCTTTTGACTATGAAAAAACTAATTACTCTTTCCTTTATTTTCTTAGGCCTTAGTCTGAGTGCTCAGCAACTTCCCGATTTCAGTCTTTATCGCGAGAATGCCTTCTTGTACAACCCCGCTGTAGCAGGTACAGATCAAGCTTCGGTAATTAATCTTTCTGTTCGGAAACAATGGACAAATATAAAATCATCTCCTTTTACTGCTATTTCCTCCTATCATACGAGTATTGAGAGTAAAAATATTGGAGTTGGTGCGGTCATTTTTAATGATTTTATCGGCCCCACTTCCTTCACAGGAATTACAGGTTCTTTTGCATACAATTTGGTGCTTTCTGATTATAGAAGAGGTGCTAGTGAATATAAGGTCTTGTCTTTCGGTTTAGCTGCTAGTTTAATGCAATACAGGATTAATGGTAATAAGATTTTACTCGACATTCCTCAGGATGAGGCCATTTTTACCAACAAGGGCACCCAGTTTTTCCCAGATGCTTCTTTTGGAGTCTATTATAAAAGTAAAACCCTGTTTGCAAGCGCATCAATACCTCAATTACTTAATTTAACAGTCCCTATTGAAGGTCAAAATGGTGAACAAAGTAGATTTAAAAAAATGCAGCATTACTATGCCATGTTTGGTGGACGTATATTCCTCAACAAAAATAAATTTACTAACGCAAATGAAATGGCATTTTACATTGAACCCGCGTTTAATTTTCACTATGTAATCAATGCCCCACCACAAGCTATGATTTCGACTCGATTTGCAATACAGGAGATGTTTTTTGTTGGTGCTGGATGGCGAAGCATGAGTTCAGTTATGTTTGAAGGAGGTTTTACGGTTAAGAAGGCCATCAGTATTGGCTACTCCTACGATATGGGAGCGGGAAATGTTCGACAAGATGTCGGTCAAGTTCACGAACTCAGTATGAAGTTTAAGTTTCAACAAGACTTTTGGTCATACTAGGTTTGGACATCAGTCGCAATACTTAAGGCTTTTTTCGCAGGGTAAAGGCTCATTTTCAACCCTAATCCTTATTCCGAAGCGCGAAGTGCTTAATACTAAAAAATCTACTACCTTTGAGGCTCTTAGGATAAATACCTAACCACCTATGTCTTTAATAGCGCAACTAAAACTCACTCCAGAGCAAGCCAACGATGCACGTGCCATTCAAGTGGCGACCTGTCAAGCTCTAAATTTTTCATTCGATGAAATTCAACATGTCCGTGTTTTACGCAAGTCGATGGATGCTCGAAGCAGAAATATCATCTTCAACCTAAAGGTAGAAGTGTTTCTTTGTAATGAAGAAATAATCAACTCCAAAGAACACTTTACCCTCTCAAAGAAAAAAGCAAGCTCCTGTCATATTATAGGCCTGGGTCCCGCGGGTATCTATGCTGCTTTACAATGTATAGAAAATGGAATCAAACCTATTATCCTTGAACGGGGTAAAGCAGTAGAAAATAGACTGGTAGATATTGCCGCTATAAACAAACAGCGGATAATTAACCCCGAAAGTAATTATTGCTACGGAGAAGGCGGAGCAGGCACCTATAGTGATGGTAAACTCTATACTCGAAGTACAAAAAGGGGAAATGTAAAAAAGGTATTAGATACATTTATACAACATGGTGCGGATGAAAAAATATCCTATGAAGCACATCCTCATATTGGGACAAACAAATTGCCAAGTATTATTGCCCAAATGCGAAAAACCATACTTGATTTTGGCGGAGAAATTAATTTCGAGAAGAAACTCATAGATCTAGAACTAGCAGATAATAAAATCAACAAGCTGGTTTGTCAAGATGGTTCTGAATTTGCTTGCGAGCAACTGATCTTAGCCACAGGACATTCCGCTAGAGACATCTTTTATCTCTTGGATAAAAAAGGAATCAAAATTGAGGCTAAGCCATTTGCACTTGGTGTTCGAATTGAACATACGCAAGCACTCATTGACTCCATTCAATACCGACGACCAGCGCGCGGAAAAGATCTACCACCTGCAAGTTATAGCATCGTCAGCCAAGCTGGGGGCAGAGGTGTTTTTTCCTTTTGCATGTGTCCAGGTGGAGTTATCGCTTCTGCAAGTACTGATATCAGCGAAACTGTAGTCAATGGTTGGAGTTCAAGCGCTAGGAATGGCACCTACTCGAACAGTGGAATGGTTGTAGAAGTAAAACCAGAAAATTGGACAGCATATGATCAACATGGAGCCCTCGCTGCCTTAAAATTTCAAGAAAGAATTGAACGCAAGGCATTTAAAACAACGGGAAGCATCGAAGCTCCTGCTCAACGCATAGAAGACTTTATTCAGGGCAGAGCTTCTTCGAGCCTGCCAAGAACTTCTTATCAACCGGGAATTACAAGTACAGACTTAGAAGAAATATTACCTGACTTTATTACCAAAAGTTTGCGTTTGGGTTTAATTGAATTTGGGAAGAAAATGCGGGGTTACAGAACCAATGAAGCCATCCTAGTGGGCGTAGAAAGCAGAACAAGCAGTCCAGTTAGAATACCTCGTGACAAAGAAAGCCTAAGACATCCACAAATAAAAAACCTATACCCTTGCGGAGAAGGTGCAGGTTATGCTGGCGGGATTGTAAGCGCAGCTATTGATGGGATGCGTTGTGCAAATGCCCTATATTTATCACAACAAGAAAAAGCCAATTAAGCGCTATGAGTTATACAAAATTAGATATTAAACAGATACTGAATAATCTTGAATTCAAGGGACTAAAACCTTTACAAGAGGCCGCCTTAAAAGAGAGTCAATCAGCGAATGAGATCTTATTGCTAGCCCCAACAGGAAGTGGTAAGACTTTAGCGTTTTTATTGCCAATTCTGCGTCGATTAGAAACGGATCGGAATGAGGTGCAAAGCCTAATGCTTGCTCCCACACGAGAGCTAGCCTTGCAAATTGAGAAAGTATTTCGGCAATTAAAGTCCGGGCATAAAGTATTGACCTGTTATGGTGGTCATCCATTTAGCCGCGAGCGACAAAGCCTCAAACACCCTCCAGCTTTATTGATAGCAACACCTGGTCGTTTATTGGACCATTTGCAAAGAGAAACTTTTAACACTTACCATATCCGCTCTCTAGTAATTGATGAATATGATAAATGTTTAGAATTAGGGTTTAGTAAGGAGATGCAACACATTCTTTATCATCTTCCCCATATTAAACAAACCATGCTAACATCTGCAACAAAAATCAGTGAGCTGCCTGGATACTTCAGAATGAAAACTCCGCATGAAATTAATTTTCTTGATCAAGATTTAGCACCCAAGCTGAGCTATTATTTTGTAGAAATGCCTTGGCAAGAAAAGTTGACCAAGCTAGATTATTTGTTGCGAAATTTTGATCAAGAGTCAACTGTTGTGTTTTGCAATTTCAAAAAAGATATTGAAGAAGTCAGCGATTTTCTTTTTGAAGCGAACTTGCCGCACAGCGTTTTCTATGGCGATTTAGATCAAGAGGAACGAGAAAAATCTTTACTCAAATTTAGAAATGGAAGCAACCATATATTGTTAGCTACAGATTTAGCAGCAAGAGGCTTAGATATCCCAGAAATCAAGAATATCATCCATTTTCAAATACCAAGTAAAGAAGATACTTTTATTCATCGTAATGGTCGTACGGCAAGAATGGATAAACATGGAAAGGTGTTTCTAATTTTAACCGAAGGCAAGCAGCTGCCCGAATATTTGCAGGAAAGCCCCATACGCTTCAAGCCTGAAAATAGTGCTTCAACGATATCTGAACCTGAATATACCACCCTGTATATTAGTGCAGGTAAAATGCATAAAATATCCAAAGGTGATGTATTGGGCTTTATGTGTCAGCAAGGAGGATTAGATAAAACGGCTTTTGGAATGATTGAAGTCAAAGACCGAGCATGTTATGTTGCGGTTAAATCAGCGAGTGCAAAGCAAGCAGTTGAGGAGTGCAATCAACAAAAAATAAAAAAAGTTAAGGTAATCGTAGATTACGCTTAATTTTTCTCGCAGCCCCCTATCGATTCTTCTCTTCAATCCATTTACTTAAATACTTGGTGCTACGTATGCTTTCATGCTGAAGAATCTGACCGAAAAAATGTTGCTTGCGATATTCTCTGAGATTGAGTCGCAGCATCCCTAAGCGTGTCTCAAAAACCTGGTTGAAATGAGTTTTATTGAATCTTTGATACAAGATTACATGGATATCAGCTAAACATGATTCCCACTTAGACTGATTAGTATATAAATCCACTGCTGCCTTCGCTATTGAATCTGAATCTTTAGCAACTAGACCGGGTACCTGAAATTTGCCATACATAGCCTCTACCCCAACGGGCGTTGATACCATAGGGAGACCATTGCGCATGGCATCCATTAACTTCCCTTTGAGTCCGGCACCAAATCGAATGGGAGCCAAACAGATTCTAGCATTTTGCATAACTTCATCTAAATTTTCTACCCAACCTTCAATCATGAATCCCTCGCTAGGTTTATGCATCTGCTGGACATGTTCTGGAGCATAAGCACCATAAATATGAAGTTCAGCTTGAGGAAGCTGGGCCCTTATCAAAGGCCAAATTTCATGTTTCAAAAATTTCACCGCGTCAAGATTAGGTGCATGAAGAAAATTCCCTGCACTTATAAAATGTGTTCGTTCTGTAAAAGATGTATTTTCTGTTTTGCATGTAGGATCTACCATTAAGGGCAAGTACATCAAGAGCGATTGGGGTATGTTGAAAGTCTCTTGTAACAAATTCATTTCAAACCCTGAAACAATCAAAGTTAAGTCACAACGTAAGATACTCGCCAATTCTCTTTTCGTATAGTCGGTATATAGATGATCTGATGAAAAAGATTCATTCGCTTTCAAGGCGCTTTCTCTCGCATGTCGTAAAAAATGTAAATCTTCCGTATCCAGTATTTTAATACTATCAGGAAGCACCTCATTTACCCGCCAACCAAATTGTTCCTCCGTTATAAAACGATCAAATAAAACCACATCAGCTTGAAATTCTAGCAGCAAATCGTCAAAACTAGAATCATTTAAAACAATATTTTGAAAAGGTATATCAAGAGCTTCTAATTGGGCTGAATGTTCCGATAAGCTTGCCGTACTAGTAAAGATAATTTGATATTCCATTTTTTGAAAAAATCTCAAAAGGTCCATCATATGACCACCTGCTGCTGTAGTTTTGGGCTCAGGAAGGGTGCGACCGATGACTAATAGTTTTTTCATTTCGGATATAAAGATGAATAAAAAGTATGTAAATACTTAAACAAAAAAACAGACAATACCAATAGAATATGTATTTCGAGGAGGCTTATACCCAACAATTTCAAATTCCATCTTCAAACAAATTTTCATAATGAAAGAAGCTTATGTTGAAGTTGTCAGTGAATCGGCTATTTCTAACTAGACGCAAGCAAAACATTAATCATAAGTAAATGGTATGTTTGTTGCTTTAAAAGAAAATAGAACAATTTAATTTAGGCTCATGAAAATAAAATATCTCTTAATAATTCTGGTTGTTTTAGGATTTAAAACAGCCATAACCGCACAAAACAATAGCGATATATTCACCATATATCTAGTTAGACACGCAGAAAAGGATTTAAGCGTTGACAGATACGTCGATCCAGCACTTACTCCATGTGGTAAACAACGAGCAAATCAACTAAGTAATTTTTTTCAGGATGTAAATCTGGAAGCAGTCTATAGCACAAACTATAATCGAACTAAAAACACGGCACTGCCAACAGCTAACGCCAAGGGACTAAAAATTAAGGATTATAATGCAGCAGAACTCCAAGATTTTTCTGAAGTATTGTTAGGCTGTAAAAAAGATGTTCTAGTTGTTGGTCATAGCAATACAACTGGTGTTTTAGCAGGTCTCTTGATTGGAGAAAAAATAGAAGCATTCGATCTGGATATTTACAACCGAATATACCAAGTCGTCATAAGTAAAAATAGTGGTCGAATTCATTTATTTCATTCCGCTTTTAGTTGTAAGGATTGAAATATGAAAGCTATTTTAGGTCAAATAAACTGACTAAAGGACATTCATAAGCAGTTGATAATTCGACCTGAGGCTTTTCACATTCCGACAAGACTACACTCGATAAAATTTGTCTTTTTTTTAACAAATTAATCATACTATCTTTACATGTAAGAAGCCAAGGCTATTTTTTGATGGATAGGTAGAATGATAAAAAAAGAAACTACTTATCTCTAAACCGAAAAAAATATAGAAAAATGAGAAGACCAATGATTCTATCCCTATTATGGATAATTGCGATTTGCAGTGTATGCTCTGCACAAGTTACAATTGATAATTATTCAGTAAATAGTGCCGGCCAAGTGCAATTATCAATTCAGGCGCAAGCAAATAAATACTATACCCTTACTGCTCAACATAGTCCCACCTTTGAATGGATAACCTCAATGACTATGGGTGTTAACGGAACAATGGTTATTTCAGAACCAGCTGCAGCTTACCCAGAAGCGAACTATACCATAACAGAACACAACATAGCAAATCCGGATGATTCGGATGGGGATGGGATGGATGACATTACCGAGTTTAATAATATGCCGACGGATGCACCGCTAAACTTTGCATCCCCAATAGCACTTATTGATGGGGCCACCTCAATACCCGATGCACAAACTTTCACAGATTTAGCTACAGTTCAAAATGTTGGTTGGGCTCCATTTCTAGATGATCAATTGTATGTTAAGTTCGGTATACTTGATAGAGACTCACCTAATCCGCAGGTTTATTTTATCAATAGCAATACATACATTATCCACGCTTCTTTTTGGAGTGGAATTGGGGCCTCTGTAACTGGTGATGATAGCTCAGGTGAGATTGTTTTTAATCCTAATGTGATTACTCCTGGCGGAGTTATTGGGACATATTCGTTCAATTTCTCTTTTGGAGATGCTAAAGATTTTGAAGCAACCCAAAGAACGTATGAATTGCTTGTAGCTAATATGCCCTTTCTTCAGAACAACATGAATCACTTTATTGGGCAGAATGATGAAAATAATTATCTCAATAATTATGCTCAAGATTTTGTGGGCTCCAGAATAGATGTAGTCTTGGAGTCGGAAGTTTTTGCAGAAGTCAATTACATTCCTTTTCATGAAGCAGAAGGCTACGGCTTCTTTAAGCAAATGGCTCTTGATGAAAGCCCGGGATCGAGAGATATCGTTTTGTATGATGCGTTGCCAAATTCTTTGCCAAGAGTAGGGGGTATAATAACGTCAGTGATTCAAACTCCTCTTTCGCATGTTAATTTGAGAGCTATTCAAGATAATGTCCCCAATGCATACATAAAAGACCCTTTATCAATTGATTCTATAGAGAATTTGTTAAACGGGTATATTTACTATAAAGTAGAGAGTGATAAGTTTTATTTAAGGGAAGCGACACTTAGCGAGGTTAATACATGGTATGAAGAATTACGACCTACTGAAGAACAAATCCCTATTCGAGATTTAAGTCAAACCACAATTTTAGCACTTGACTCTATAGGGTTTGAGATGGCCACTTCATTTGGTGCAAAATGCTCAAATGTAGCTACCATGAGGTCTTTCGGATTTCCAACGGGTACTATTCCCGATGGTTTTGGAATACCTTTTTACTTCTATGATGAATTCATGAAATTCAATAATTTTTACGAGGAGGCTGAAGTCATGATAAATAATCCTGCGTTTATTAATGATCTAAATTTTCGAATTGATCGGTTAAAGGATTTCAGGAAAGATATAAAAGATGCTCCAATGCCTCAATGGATGTTAGACGAATTGCAAGCTATGCATGATAACTTTCCTGTAGGAACGACAGTTAGATGCCGTTCAAGCACAAATAATGAAGATTTACCTGGTTTTAGTGGTGCAGGCTTATACACCTCCAAAACGCAATACCTTGATGAAGGGCATATCTCAAAGTCCATTAAACAAGTTTATGCAAGCATGTGGAATTTTAGAGCTTTTGAAGAAAGAGACTTCTACAGAGTTGATCATTTTATTGCTGCAATGGGCGTTTTGTGTCACCCCAATTTTCAAGAAGAAAAATCCAATGGTGTAGGTATTAGTATTGATCCAATTTATGAAACGGATAGCACCTTTTATCTCAATACGCAATTAGGCGAATCGTTGATTACAAACCCTGAAGCAAATTCAATCCCAGAAGAAATTTTGCTTTATGAAGATGCACTTCAGGGAGCAGGCTACTTGGTTTTAAGATTGTCGAACCTCGTCAATACTGGCGAGTTAGTTATGGACCAAGCCTACCTTAATCAAATGAGAGATTTCCTAACTGTTATTCATGATGAATTTGCTACGCTATACGATGTTGAGGGCGCAGAAGGCTTTGCCATGGATATTGAGTACAAGGTTACTGCTCAAGATCAACTAATAATAAAACAAGCTAGACCATGGGTTTCCTTTTGGGCAGATATCAAGGCCAACAATGATTTAGGAATCACAGCTTTTGTAAATCCCCAATCTTCATCCAGCCTCGGCAACAGTGAACTCGTTACCGCTAATATTGCCAATAAAGGACTCTTCGATATGAGTGATTTTGAAATATCATTGTTGGTGGATGGGCAATTAGCAGAAACTTTATCCATTGCAGATACCATTGAACCGTTTTCCAATACTGATTTTCAATTTGCAGTAGCGCAGGATTTTTCAGTAGTTGGCGATTACAACCTCACTGGTATTGTCAAAGATGTGGATGATGAATATGGAAATAATGATACTCTAAATGTAGTGTTAACTAAGTTACATTTGTTGGATGGGTCCCTTGATATTGTGGAAGTAGAAGCCATTTGCGACGATAAAATTAAAGCGGATATTATGGTTACAAACCATGGCGAAACACCAATCAATGAATTAGAAATTGAGTTAACATATAACGGAGTAAGTATAGATATTTTTAGTTTTAACGTGGACATCTCCTCCCAAGAACAAGATATCATAAGTCTTATTTTTGACGATATTCTAAGTCCGGGTTCAAGTAATATTTTAAACTTTGACTTAATCAATGTCAACAGCCAAATCGATGGTGATTTAGTAAATAATTCAGCCTTCACAAGTACAGTTGTCGATTCAGATTACGACATTGTTACCCTTTCAATCGACGCTGATAATTACCCACAAGAAACTTCTTGGAAAATTTATGATGAAGTGGCGAATGAGATTGTGGCAAGTGGGTCATTGCAATCGGGTACAAATATCTTCAGTGAAGATATTTGTTTAAATTACAGCTCATGTTTTTCACTTTACGTATTTGATTCATTTGGTGATGGGATTTGTTGTGGTTTTGGGCGTGGCGATATAACCGTTTTTAATGCTGCTGGTGAAATAATTGCTTATGATGACGGTGAATTTGATGATAAGACCGTACAATTATTCTGCCCAGATGGATCTGGGTGTGCGCTCACAGCAGATGTCAACATATCTCATTCAAGTTCATCAACTGCGGGTGATGGGGTAATTAATATAAGTACTAACTCCGGATTGAGTCCTTTTCAATATAGCATTGATGGGGGACAAACATTTTCTGAAGAAAATACCTTTACCAATCTAGAATCAGGAAACTATTCGATAGTCATTCAAGGTGCTGCTGGCAATTGTTCTTACCAAGAAGATGTTGTGATTGAAACATGTTTATTCAATACAGTAGATATATCTGCCACAAAAGTTACATCTGTTGTAACTGCTAATGGAACGATTACCATTACCCCATATTCAGGCGTTGCGCCACATCAGTATAGTATTGATGGAGGTCAAAACTTTACATTTGATAATGTGTTTACCGATTTAGCTGTGGGCAATTACAATGTAATAGTAAAAGATGCCGCGGAAATCTGTATGTATGAACAGCAAGTTCCTGTCAAGGCTTGTAAAGACTTTAATTTGGATATTACGATAACCAATGCCTCTTCTCAACTTGCTAATGATGGATCTATCTCACTTTACCCTACATCTGGATCCAGTCCATTTAGCTACAGTGTAGATGGGGGAATTACCTTTTTTACAAGCAATGAGTTTAATGATTTAGATACAGGTACCTATGAAATTGTTATTGTCGATGCCTCTGGGGTCTGCACACAAGAACGTACATTAACTATCGAAGCGCCTTTGGTGAGCGGCTTAAATGATCTCTTTTCAGGTGATATTAGAATATACCCCAATCCCACAAAAGACAATTTTAGTGTTGAAATTGGATCCTCTGTTGGTCTGCTTGAAAACGTAAGTATTGAAGTTTACGATAATTTGGGAAGAACAATCAAAACAGCAACTATATTAAAGAATAGTAGCTTGAAGACTATAATATCCTTAGAAGGTTTTGCTTCTGGCAGCTATTTCATTAGGTGCTACAACAATAGATTTGAAAATCGTTTTAAGCTGCTTAAATTTTAAGCTCAATTTAAAAAATAATTTTAAAAAAGGAAGTGAAATCTAACACTTCCTTTTTTTATTGATGCAGCTTAGCGTGCAGTATATCATACATTAGCTAAAGAAATTTCATTCTCAACACCCGTTGGCAATATTTGATTATCCTAAACTTTAGATGTCTTACTTTTGTGAAAAATAAGTCAAAATATGCCAAAAGTACTCGACTCTACAAACTTCTCATTTCAACATCAAACTGATGTCTATCACGGCAAGGTGCGCGATGTATATAGCTTTAAAGACAAATTAGTTATTGTTGCGACCGATAGAATTTCGGCTTTCGATCACATTCTCCCTTCCCCTATACCGTATAAAGGGCAAGTACTTAATTTGATTGCCGCCCACTTTTTAGAAGCAACAAAAGATATCGTACCTAACTGGGTAGAAAGTATTCCTCATTCAAACGTAACCATAGGTAAAAAATGTGAACCCATTCGACTAGAAATGGTCATCAGAGCTTATCTTACGGGACATGCTGCGCGTACCTATAAAAGTGGACAAAGAATGCTTTGTGGTATTCCTCTTCCGGAAGGACTTCACGAAAATGATAAACTACAAAGTCCAATAATCACTCCAGCTACGAAGGCTGAAGAAGGTCATGATGAAGACATAAGTAAAGAAGATATCATAGCACAAGGTATAGTTAGTGAAACTGTTTGGGATACCCTAGAAAAATACACGCGGGCTTTATTCCAAAGAGGAACAGAAATGGCTGCTGAAAGAGGGTTGATTTTAGTTGACACCAAGTATGAATTTGGCATTTATGAAGGTAAAGTGATTCTCATTGATGAGATTCATACCCCAGACTCTTCTCGTTATTTTCATTTAGCTGGTTTTGATCAAAGACAAGCCAATAAGCAAGCACAAGAGCACCTTTCTAAGGAGTTTGTGCGTGAATGGTTAATGAGCCAAGGCTTCCAAGGAAAAGAAGGGCAACAAATGCCAACCATGAGCAATGAGGTGATAGAAACCATCAGTAAAAAGTATATTCAGCTCTACGAAACAATAACGGGTAAGCAATTTGTCCCAAGTGAGGTTTCCTCTATTGAAGAAAAAATAATTGCTGCAATAACTTAGTGCATATAAAACTTGACGAAGCCCAAGTTGATGGCTTTTCAGCGAAAGAGCTACCTTCAATTTTTGGGTAACTTAAGACTGCAAATGAAAAGTGCATTTTTTATTTCATTGAAAGATGAACTCAATGGTGCCAACTTCTTACAAGCTTCGCTTATCTTTATGCAATGAAAATTATTTCTACCGCTGACGGAACAAACACCCTTTTGCACAAAGTATTAGGCGAACACTACCACTCTGTTCATGGTGCCTTGCAAGAAAGTCAACATGTTTTTATTCAAGAGGGATTAGCACACTATCCACAAGTAAAAGAACTCGTAGTGTTTGAAATGGGCTTAGGCACTGGATTGAATGCCTTACTAGCCTATGACTATGCAGACAAGCATGGCATCAAGATCCATTATTATGCCATAGAGGCTTACCCCATTTCACTCGAAGAAAGTCAAGCAATGCAATACGATGAGCTTATCGAAAACACCGAGGCATTTCATCAAATTCATGAAGCGGAATGGAACACTGAAGTGGTACTTTGCTCAAATTTTAGCTTATTTAAAATTAATAGTTTGCTAGAGGATACAGACTTAAGCTTCATCCCGGGTGTAGACGTCATTTTCTACGATGCATTTGCACCAGCTGCTCAGGCACATCTCTGGGAGCCTCCTATCCTACTGAACATGTTTAATCTATTAAAAAACGGAGGACACTTGACGACCTATTGCGCGAAAGGTCAATTTAAACGCAATCTAAAAAGTGTGAATTTTGAGGTCAAAGGCGTCCCAGGACCTCCAGGTAAAAGAGAGATTACCTTGGCATTTAAAAGGTTCTGAGTCCTCAATAATCCAGGCATTTCTGATGGATGGATCTTTTATTCAAATTCTGGGGAATGACTTTACAGGCTAAATATAATCGCTACTCACATTTTTTAAGAAGAGCTTCTATTTCCATTTGGGAATAAAACTTCTGTTTTGCCGTAAATCGCTTAC
>MDTC01266174.1_pt1 | contig 45100 bp, 33 predicted proteins | sample 811181 | NCBI WGS metagenome assembly MDTC01 (sample SAMN05326644, study PRJNA326480) | marine metagenome | isolation source: seawater | place: Pacific Ocean: North | collected 2011 | reverse complement strand
TTTGGAAGAAAATGTTTAGCAATTATTGCCGGTCCAATTGAATTAATATTAAATACCTTCGTCATTATAGTCGAATCTAAATGAGTAAAACTCTTTTCAGGCTTAATCTCATTATCATGCAAAACGCCAGTCGCTACGATAACAAGATCGATTTTTGCTATTGAACTAGCTGCTATCGCTGCTTGCTCAATGGAATTCTCATTTTCTAAATCAATATAGAGATAGCTCGTCTTTTCACTATTACCACTAACTTCCCTTCTAGAGAAAGCATGGATACTTGCAACTTTACTATCCTGCTCTAAAATTTCAATAAATGCTTTACCCAGTCCGCCACTAGCACCAATAATTACTACATTTAACTCTGACATAAAAGAATTCAACAAACTCATATTTTCACCAAATAATCTATGGAATCCTCAGTTAAAGCTGTTGATTCTCTTTTGATTAATTTAATTAACTCATCTTTGTCAGCAATATTTTCTTCTTCAAGCATTTGCAACTGCTCGAAGGTTACTGGAAAAAAAGGCATCCACTGGAAAAGCTTTGCTAATATTTTCATCATAACTATAGGTAAAGGGATAAAGATTTTACTCCTCTTGGTGGTGGCAATAATGCATTTAAGAATTTCATACCATGACAATATTTGTGGTCCTCCTAAACAATAAGTTTTATTGTCTGTATGATTTAGATTTAGTGATAAATATATTACTTCAACTACATCATCAATATGGACAGGTGACATTTTTACAGAACCTTTAAGCGGAAAAAAACCATTAAAGAAATTAATAGCAGGTATCGGTGGTCTAATTACTTCTTGGTATAATTGGGTAATAAACTCCATTTTACCATGCGGGTTTCCAAAAATAACTGAAGGTCTTAATATTGTATAAATAAGGTCGCTATTTTTTAAGTATTCTTCTGCATGATACTTCGAAGCTTGATAATTCGTTCCATCTGACTTTACGCCATTTGCACTCATTAAAATAAATTTTTTAACACCTGCTTTTATGCTTTCATCAACTACGGCCTTTAGACCGTCGAATTGTAACGCCTGAAATGTGATACCTAATTTAGGAGTTTCTTCAAGGATCCCAATACTATAAATGACAACATCACAATTTTTTATATTACTTTTGATCGCTGACATCGAATTAATAGAACCATTGATGATTCTATGAATAGAAGAACTAACATCCCTAACTTTTTTATCGGACCTGATCAGTAAAGATAACTTGTAGTTATGCTCGATTAATTTAGTGGATAGATGAGAACCAACAAATCCCGTTCCCCCAAATAATGCTACATGCATGAGTTTACCTAAAAAAAATTGTAAAATAACATTATAGTTAGTTCTTAAATTATAAAACCCTATTTTGTTACAATGGCATACAAATATATGCAGTCTAACCAAAAAATTTAACTTAAGATCTTTATTATGAAAGAAAAATTAAATATTTTATGGTTCAGACAAGACCTCCGTCTATCAGATAATCCTGCTTTACTAGCAGCAAGTGAAAACAATTCAAAAGTTCTTCCAATTTATATTCTTGATGATGAAAATGCTAGAAATTGGTCGATGGGTAGTGCCAGCAGATGGTGGCTTCATAAAAGTCTTGAATCACTAGATGCTTCACTCAGTGGAAATTTATGTTTTTTTAAAGGAAAAGCAGAGCATATCATTTCTGAACTTATTCAAGATAAAAAAGTAACAGGAGTATACTGGAATCGTTGCTATGAGCCATGGCGAATCAATCGAGATAAGAAAATTAAAACAAATTTAATGGATCTTAAGATTTCGGTAAAGAGTTTTAACGGTTCACTGCTATTTGAACCTCCAAATATAAAAAAAGATGACGGTACCCCCTACAAAGTATTTACTCCATTTTATAAAAAAGGATGCTTAAAAAATGGGTTATCACCTAGAAAATTAAAAGAACCACCGAAACAAATTAATTTTGGCACCAGTTCGAAAAAAATACCATTATCTAAACTTAAGCTCTTGCCAGAGTTTAATTGGTATAGCCAAATGCAAGATGAATGGTCGCCAGGTGAAGAAGGCGCACAAAAACAGCTACTTAATTTTAGTAAAACTGGTATAAAAGAGTACAAAGTAGGAAGAAACCGTCCTGATAAAGAATTTGTATCAAAATTATCACCACACCTACATTTTGGTGAGCTGTCACCTCATCAAGCATGGCACTGCATAAATAACCTTAATAATACGGAGTCTTTTCAATCTAGCGTTGACCACTTTCTTAGCGAGCTTGGTTGGCGAGAATTCTCGAATAATCTTCTTTATTATTGGAATGAATTACCAGAGAATAATTTACAAAAAAAGTTTGATCGTTTTCCGTGGCTTGATGACCCTGAAACTCTAAAGAGATGGCAATACGGATCCACTGGCTACCCAATAATTGATGCCGGTATGCGTCAGCTCTGGAAAACTGGTTATATGCATAATCGAGTAAGAATGGTAACAGGATCTTTTCTAGTGAAAAATCTCATGCTTGATTGGCGTCAAGGGGAAAAATGGTTCTGGGATACACTCGTTGATGCAGATTTAGCTAATAATAGTGCTTCATGGCAGTGGATAGCAGGTTGTGGTGCAGATGCAGCACCTTATTTCAGAATTTTTAATCCAATTTTACAGGGTGAAAAATTCGATCCCGATGGGGTATATGTTCGTAAATATGTTCCAGAATTAAAAAATCTCTCATCTAAATATATTCATAAACCATGGGAAGCACCTCCTGAAATACTATCAGAAGCAGATGTTAGACTTGGAGATAACTATCCTAAACCGATGGTTGATTTAAAAGAATCCAGGGATAGGGCTCTAGAAGCATTCAAAGCCTTATCTGTAGATAATTAAAACCTAGCCAAGATTTTTTTCTTCCCCCATGATAAGTTATGGTATTAGAAAGAAAAAAGTGAGGTTATTTTGACTGCAGACAATAAATTTATGGATATGCTGGTAAATTATGCATCTGCCCACCAGCATAAAATTAATGTCTTATTTCATCTCATCGGGATACCTACAATCATGTTAGGCATATATATACCGCTTAGCTGGATAAGTTATGAAGTTATAGGGATAACATTCAGTGCTGCTCATCTTGTAACGATTGGTCTATTCTTTTTCTATTTTACTTTAGATACAGTTTTTTCATTAGTCTTTTTGATCATGGGATTAATTATTGCTGAATATGCATTAATTTTGAGCACTCTTCCTATGGCAGGAACTATTGCTGCGGCAGCTTTCTTTGGAGGTTATGCTCTTCAATTTATTGGTCACGCAATTGAGAAATCCATGCCAGTGCTAGTTAAACATCCAATACAAGCTAATCTGGCTGCTCCATTTTTTGTTATTGTGGAGATTTTTGGCTTACTAAAATTAAGAAAGTCCTTATTTGATGAAATTAATCTACTTGTGACTCACCATCAAAAAATTGAGAACCAAGTAAACTAATAGCTATGAAACGTCGTAATTTTATTCTGGGAGCATCAACTCTAGCTGTGACCAGTCTGTCTAATAAAATTTCATTTGGTAATAATTATCCTTATGATGTAGCAATTATAGGTGCAGGTCTAGCGGGCCTAAATGCAGCACTAATACTCGAAGATATGGGCTTAAAAACTATCGTTATTGAGGCGAATGGTCGTGTTGGTGGCAAGTTACTTACAGCTAAATCCCTCGATGGTAATCAAGAAATTGGTGGAACAAGCATAGGTAGCGGCTATCAGAGACTGATTAAAGTTATTGATAAATACCAATTAGCGCCATACAGTCCAGGTAAGGATAATCCTTATTTTGGTAATCGGGCTACTGCTATGCACCTCGATAATACACTAATTACAAGTAGAGATAATTGGGAAAAAAGTAAGTTAAATCCCTTTCCTTCTAATCTGAGGCATCAATATCCATGGGAAAGGTTGCGATATATAATTAATGATCTAAATCCTTTATCAAAAACTACGGATTGGTTTAACTCACTTTATTCAAAATACGATATTTCCTTGCATAAGGCGCTTCAAGGATATGGGCTAAGTAAAGAAGAAATTCATTTAGTTGCTGGGATCAATCCATCGCATGGAAATGGATCAGAAGATATATCAGTATTGCAATATTTCTTTAGTGCATCATGGGTAAAAGATCAAAGAAAAAAAATGGATAAGAGTAAGCCTGGAGTTTTCCAAATACATGGTGGTAACAGCCTTATCCCTCAACATATGGCTGCTTCGTTAAAAGGTGACTTAGCACTTAATACAAAAATCAATGGTCTAAAATCTAATAACCAAGGTATTGTTCTATCTACCGAGAATGGTATAAAAATTGAGGCAAAAACTGCCATTTCATCTATTCCTTTAACTGCGCTCTCAAATGTGAAAATAGAAACAAAAAATATTGAGAGTAATAAACTGGCAGCCATCAATAATGTGGGTTATTCAAAAGTATATATGATTTATTTCAAAATAATAAAACCCTTTTGGGAATATGATGAACTACCACTTACATATTGGACAGATACCCATATAGGTAGGATATTCACAGTACCTGGGAGTGATGGTAATCCTGCATATATTAAAACTTGGACAACAGGTTCAAATACAGCTCTGCTTGATAAAATGTCTTCAAATGAAGCTTCTGCCTATATATTAAAGCAATTAACTCTGCTAAGACCTAGTTTAAAAAACTCAATTAAACCTGTGCTTTCTTGGTCATGGCAGAATCAATTAACAGCAAGTGGAACTTATGTCGCATGGCAACCTGGAGCAATAAAAAAATTTGCTAGTGTGGTAGCTAAACCAATCCCACCATTATTCTTTGCTGGCGAATACACTGCAAAAACTGATAGAGGCATGGAAGGTGCGATGGAATCTGGTGAGAGAGCTGCAGCAGAAGTAATAAATTATTTGGGGTAATTATTAAAGTCATTACTTGATTAATGATAAATCCATACAAGATGAATCACTTTGAGATCAAGTATATAAGAGTACTGGAATACATCACCATATACTCAAAAATGGTTACTGGATAACTCCTGGTCTAACTAGTGTATCCTCAACAATAATGGATCAATCTGATGTAGGCCCGTTTTGCGAAACTTTACTCGAAGGAATTAGAAAACTACGTGCTTAATTCTTGTTATCCCATTGACCCAGTATCTTCCCATTTTTAAATTTAGCGCCAATAAATGCTCCAGCATGAGAGCCATCCAACATAGGATAAAATTGAATTTTTATGGAATCGCCTGGGATAAATGAGTTTGGTCGCCACCCTCTTCTAAATAGAGTATTGATACCAATACCCTCTATACTCCACTCTACTCTCTCGCCTACCTCAGCATCAACATAGATTTGTATCCAAACATGGGGATTCGCCCATTGAAACTCTTTGATAGTTGCATTTACAGTGACCACCTCTTTCTTATCAAACATCGCATTAGAATGATGGGCTAATGCAATAGAACTATAAATAATCAATAAAATAATTATTAGCGTATTTTTAAACCTAAGATTAAAATAAGAATTCATAATCAGACCTTAATTAATAATAATATCAATTGGCTTTCCATCTGGACCCAGTGTTAATGTTTTCCCGCTACTAGATATTGGGTTCCGATTATTTTCAGCACAAGCGTAATCAAAGATTCGTGTTCCACGAGGCATCTTTTTGAAATGTCGAACCACTTGCCAAGGTTTGATTAATGCTATTGGATCTTCAATTAATAATTCAGCGCGTAATAATCCCTCTTTATTTTGGAATAAACGCGTCTCAATTTCAGCAGCATCACTGAGAGTCAAACCACTACGATCAAGTATAGTATTTTTCTCACCGATCATACTAACTGTTTTAAATATAAGAATTTTACCATCCCAATAACCCACAGATTCACCAGTATAGGTTGGCCACCTTTCATTTTTATCTGGCAGCTCTCTTCCATCCGTATAAATCCTCATAATGTTTGGTCCATTCTCAGTTATAATCCATGTTTTCTCCGGTTGAACAATAAATTCATATACATCGGGTAATGCAAGCAACCGAGGATATCCAGCAGGTGTTCCACAAACTGAAATAGGATCAGGTAATCGATCAAGCGCTACCAGCTCAAGATTATATTTGTATTTTTCTTCCCATTCTTTGGTAAGAGGAGGGAATTGACGAACACCTGGACTTCCTGCACGACCATCATGGGGCTTAGTTGATGAAATATCAAACATCCCAGCATTTCCCTCCACGCGCTCCCAAATTCCACTCCAATCTGGTACTGATTGAGATTCTCTTGAAATAGCGGTATTAAAAGAAACTATTAAAATCAATATTAAGCATAAAGATCTTCTTATTTTTTTTATTTGCATCTAAAGATTCCAGTGCATCAATCACAAATATTAACGTTATGTATAGAATTGAACAAAATGATTTTATTAATCTTCTCATTACAAGAGCGTTATCCTCTTTATTTAGGTGATGTATTTATTCACCATCTCCGAGAATAGAATGCCTAAACTTAACTTTTTAATCTAGGAGCTCCTAAATTAGTCAGTCATGTCAGCATTGAAATCAAAACTTCAATAGCAATTATTTAATTGAACCTTAACCACCTTCTAAATATAATTTTGCACTCTCCATGGTGCAAGGTGCCTGAATAACATCTCGATCAGCAATTTTCTTCCAACGATGAAAAAAAGTATGTGGTTTGGTTAAATAGACTGAATCATCAATAGTGATCTCTGCAATTAAATACTTGCCATCTTCGGATAAAGAAAATTTCTCAGTTAACTGTTTTTTATGACTAGAATCGATACCAGTATGGGAGCCCCATGAATCATCAATAAAGTTATCAGTAAAGACAATTAAATATTCATCTTCAAACCATCCGACTGAATGTCCAAGTTTTGAAGGCAAATTTTTCTCAGCAGAATGGTCTAAATGAATCGTCCTAACTTCCTGCATTAATTCTCGCTCAAATATAATTTTCTTATCATTTGGTCTAGATATCATAACCGGATAAGGAACAATCATTGCTTTTGGTGGACCAGGATTACCACAGTTAACCATCGGATTTTGATCTTCATGGAAATTATCTACTAATTCTCTTCCTAATTGAGTTAGCGGCCAATTTTTTGGTGGTTTATAGTGTGGGTTAAATTTTGCTTTACCAGTTTCAGGGTCAAAATCTGATCGCTTCCATAATCCGGTGAAATCTTCTGAAGGATTTATCTCTCCCTCTTCCATTTCAGTCATTGATAATCTTGATCCATCATTTTTTTCTGCCCACATTAAGCCTGTATAATGTCGAGATTCATTAAAATCATGTGGTCCTTCCCAGGTAATTGAATCACCTTTTTTAAAACTACGCTTACCCCAACCTCGTTTTGCCATGGCTGGAGGATGCAACATCTCTATACTATATTCAACAACATTTCCCTTCTTGTCTGGCGCCCTTACTTTTAAAAATACATGGGGCATAGTCCAACTATATCTGGTCACTACGCCACTGTAAGTTCTAATATCATCTCTATTTAGATTTGCATGCGAATGATGTGCCTCAGAGACGGAAATATAAAATAATAAAATACTCAAACTTAAGGGTAAAAAGGTGAAATATTTATCTATCTTCATAATCACATACCTGGAAGCAACTCATTATCAGCCGCAAAACAATTAGCCTCTCTAATATCAGCCCTTAAAGTACGATCTCGAAACTTTGTATGATTCCATTCACCCTCCCAATGCTCAGGATCAGTCATAGTGAAGTCTATTTTTAGAGTATTACCATTATTGAGCATTGAAATTCGCTCAATAATTTTTAACTGATCACCTGTAAATATTCCTTGTTGAATTAGATGATTCTCATTTGTAAAACCAAGCGTTTCAACCACTAAAGTATCACCATCCCAATGACCAATTGATTCTCCATTCCAATTATTGTCTCTACTAGCCTCTGGCTCTCTTGCTCTTCCATCTAACCAAATAACTCTATATTCATTATTCAACCTAGATACCATATATATTGCTGTAGGGTATTGGAGCATCATCAGAGCACCATATCGTGTCATAATTCGTGGCATTCCAGCTGGATAACATCTGGCAGTTGGTTCATAGTAACGCTTGCCTGCTCGAGCATAACTTTTATACTCATTCAATGTTGCTTGACCTTTTTGAGTAAACTTAGGATGCGGCTTAAATTCATATGATCCATATGTAGAAGTGTAATTTTGATCCCCTCTATCCTCACCCCTAAATGCCCAAATTCCAGTCATATCAAAAGATGCTGATTCTCTTTCTTTATTAAGATTCTCTGGATCCAAAGCTCCCATACCTGTTTGCCTGGCATCATTAGCGATAAGAGGTAATATCTTTGGTCGGGTTTTTGCCTCACGCTCTTGCCATGTTTCTCCAACTGGGGGTGGCGTCCACTCAACTAATGAAGGAATAATTCTTTCTTGCTCACCAGCCGCAGGATCTTGATATTCTTCACCAACCTGATAAGACTCACCATTAGCTAAAGTAATGCGTTGTAACAAACCACCCGGCTTACCCGATCTTAGCGGGTGCATTGTCACAGTAATGCTTTCTTTTGATTTGGTTGCATCCATTAGCATTTTTTTATTAAAGCCCTTACCTGCAAGGATGGTTGTGCCTGGTCCCTCAATTTTCCATAGAATATCATTACCATCCTTATCAGTAACATCGATATTAATAGCCATATGAGGATTTCGCCAAACAGATCGAGTAATTTTTCCTGAAACAATGACTGATTTAGTCTTATCAAAAGCAATAGCCGAATGATGAGCCATTAGTTTTTGACTTATAAATATTGATATCAGTAAGAAAGATGTTAATTTAAATAATTGATTTAGTTTATTCATGTTTAATTTATCCTGTTAGCATTATCAAGAATGTTTTTAAGCACGCTTATATCTTCAATTTCAGGCGGATTATCAGTCAAAGTTTTTATATAAACAAATAGATCTTGTGCTTGCTCATCACTGATCACATCTGCACTATAATTAGGCATACTATTTGATGGTGTCATAGGATTAAGATCTGCACGTAACCTCAAAAATATAATAAATAATTCTTGGTTAGTCATTATACCACTTACATTATTAGCAATCGGATATCTTCCTGTTCCATTATAACCATGACAACTATAACAACCATGATCAAGGTAAAGTTGAGCTCCATTCTCAAGGTTATTTGGCAACGCCATATTAGGAACAATAAAACACAAAACAATCAAACATTTTATTGGTAAAAAATATTTCATCTTGGCTCTGTAATAACATCAATTAAGTATGGCTTGCCATCTAAAACACTTGCAATACCCCTCTTATAGGCGGCTGAAAGTTTTTCAGGATCCTCTATGGGCCCTTCACTTTCAACACCATATGCTTCACCTAATTTTGCATAGTCAATAAAGGGTTCTCTTAGCGTAGTGCCGATATGCATACGATCACTGCCCCTACCTCTAACACCAGCCATATAATGTAGGTACATAACTTCTTGATGATAGCCTCTGTTATTATGCATAATCGTTAATAATGGTAATTTATGGTGAGCTGCAGTCCACAAAGAGCCTGGTGTATAATTTAAATCTCCGTCACATTGAATATTAATTACAATACGATCTCTGCCACGAGCAGCCAATCCTGCTCCTGCAGAAGCCCCTATACAGTAACCAATCCCACCTGCACCATGCATACCCAAGTAGCTATATGGTTTATTATGCTCCCATAGTCCCACATGATGCCGACTCGAGAAAACCGTAGGAGATGACAAGCACCAATCAAGGTCTCTAATTAATGGCCATAATTCTGAATAGAGTCTTGCTAGGCTTACTGGGCTGGAATTCCAGCCCTTTCTTTTCTTCTCTAAAGTTAACCGTAATTCATTGTGATAATTGATTGCATTGGTTTTGGTATGATTATTAACTCTAATGGAAATTTTTTCTTGATTTTGCATTGTTTGAAGGCGTTTGAATTGCTCAACTATTAATGGAATACTGCTTTCCGCGTCAGCAGTGATATCATTATCTCCTGAAAGATTTCTTCTTGGAGGAATTACAGGCTCTCTAATAAAACCAAAACCAATATCAGTTAAATCACGATTCTCTGCATTAGATAATAAAGATGGTCCTTGAATAGAAGCATTACTTCCATCAGATTCTAAGCCCAGAATATAGTCATAATTAATATCATGACCTTTGCCACACTGAGGATGATGCTCAGGAAAGCTCATAGACATCGCTGTGGCAGATGTCCTGACTGAAGATCCAGATAGCTCAGCTAAATTAATCGCATGCTTTATTCCCGATGGTGTCCTCAACTTTCCTACATGCATCCTAGGATTTTTAGCCACAAGAAGATTCTGGGCTATTTCTTTAGCTTGTTTTTTATTTATAGACTGGAAGCGTGGTGGTACATATGTTGGTATCTGCAGGCTGCCTGCCTCTTCTTTTTGCAGCTCTACATCTAATACCACTATGGATGGTCCCATTGGAGGAGTAATAGCTTCTTTATATGCGCGATGAATCGCTTCCAAAGATTCTCTCAATGATTTTGGTTGCGCATCCCATTTGGTGAACGCTCTGGTAAGGCCTGCAATATCATTAGCTGTTTGCTCTTGACGAAAAAATTTATCATCACGACCAACAATAATTAGAATAGGTGTTTTGTCATGATAAGCTTGATAAATAGCCATAGATGCATGTTGCAAGCCAACTGTTCCATGAAGCATCACAGCCATTGGCTTACCTTCGGCCTTCGCATAGCCATGTGCCATATCAACAGCAGATTCTTCGTGCAGTGCGGTGATAAGTTCGGGCATTGTATTTGGTTGTGCGCCGTAATTAATGATTGACTCTTGTAAGCCTTCAAAACTTGAAGCAGGATTGGCAGCCACAAACTCAATTTCTAAATCTTTAAGTATCTGAATCATAAGATCAGAACCTGGTCGTTGAGCTGCTCTTTCTATGTCGACTGGTGGTTTTGATGATCCTACATCTCGATCGAGTTGCATATCATCAGGAGCAGGAATACTAAGTGCTTGACTGTCTTTAGCCGCACTTTGTGAATCTTTTGAAGATACTCCACCAATAAGTGCTGCTGCAGATGCAGAACTCCCAAGAAAGGCACGGCGAGTTACGCCTTTTCCTTTCTTATTTTCTGGCAGATCTTTTATGTGCCCCCCTTAGATCTATATTTAACTAGAGACCATAGATAATCAAATTATGCTAATCAACCTGCGTTGTCTTCAAGACTATCATTTTTCGAATAGACAAATTTATCTATATTAATACCTGGTGTTGTCTCTAGTTTTGCTCGCATTTCTTCTGCTAAAGCATTATTCCCATTAAGTTCTGCCACCTTGGCAAGCCCCATAATAGATGGTGTTCTGTTAGGAACCCAGTTTAATGATTTTTTATATGCACTTATCGCTTCACTATATTGCCCAGCAGCAGCTAATACCTCAGCATACATTTCTGCTGCGGGTTTCATAGGAACAGGTGGGCCAGATGGTGCAGACATATTATCAAGCTCAATTATGGATGCCTCTTCTGCTAAAGTAAGCGCCTCATCGAGATCACCTTCCAAAGCGGCAATCAGTGCGCCTAGACTCTTCTCATTAATCTGAATTTGAAGTGCATTGTAACTCTTGCCTGCTTTTTCAGTTTTCATTCGAAGTGATGATAATCGCTCCATAGCAGTTCTTGCAGTTTCTAAATCATTATTCGTAATAGCACACATACCTACAGCAGTAACCCAGGCAGAATGTTGTCCTTCATCTGTATCATCAGATTTTAGACTAGCGCCTCTGCAGTCACCTGTCTCAATAGTATGGCGTGCCAACATATTCAAATACCCATAACGGACCCTAGTATCTCCTGGATTTCTCTCAACAGCAGCAAGCGCCATCGCAACATTTTCTTCAGCTCGATCGTGATGACCCAGCATCAAGTTAGCGTATGCTAGCCATGAGAGTGTATGGAAATCCTCTCTACCTTCCTTTAAACCTAATTTCTTGTTGTTACTTACAGCTGCTGCATAAGCCTCAATATTAGAATTTACTACACGTTCCCACATCCCTAGTTGCAAAAATATGTGTGATGGCATATGCAATGCATGCGCCGAAGATGGAGCTATATTTGCGTAAACTGTTGCTGCTGGTAAAGCAAGGATTGCATGATCAGGATCATCTAATGAATGAATAGTAAAATGAGCGGCACCCGGATGATTTTCATTTTCAGCAAAAACTCCCATTGCAATGGATGCTGCTTTTGCTTGTCTTGCAAAACCACTATCGCCCGGGCGCATAGTTCCTAGGAGAGAAAGCGCATAAAAAATTGAAATCTCATGATCATCTGGCCATTTTTCATTCATTCGTGCTAACGCAGCTGAATAAGCAAAATCCCGCTCAAGTTTGTCCTCGGAGAAATAGTACAAATCTTCAATTGCTGATATGTAAGCTTTTTCTTTTTCACTGCCTGCTTTTGCAAGCCGGCCCTCAAAAGAAGGTGCTAATCTATTCAATGCTCTGGAAGCAGCATCTTTATCTTGTTGAGCCCAAAGTGGATGATTATCACTCATAGCCTGACCCCAATAGGCCATTGCAAATGAAGGATCGATTGATTGTGCTTCTTCAAATGCTATTCTAGCACCATCGAATTGAAAACTATGTAAAGCCTTTATACCAGTCAAAAATGCTGATTGAGCCGCAGCTGAACCAGAGTTTTCGAATGAAATATTTCCATCACTAGATACCCGCGCATTATCTGATTGCGAGCACCCTATTACGAAACAGGTCATACAAATAAGAACTATGCTTTTCAAACTTTTATCAAGACTCATGATATTCTCTCCATTACAATTTTCTATCTTTATCCTACAATCAATTAAGTATAAGTGTCTACGTTAGAATTGTTAAGATCTGACAATCTTTCGCCTAAAAAAATTTAACACAAGATATTATTTAATAATTTTTAGCTAAAGATTCTAATGTTTTTTGCCTAGTTTCTGGCATGAAGAAAAGAACGAAGATTAATTGTAATACCATCATAATTGCAAAGAATCCAAAAATTTTGAAAGCTGGAAATTGGCCGAGGAAATAAGGCATAAATAATGCAATTAATGCCGCCAGAACCCAGTGAGTTCCACTCCCAAGTGATTGACCTTTTGTTCGCACATTGTTAGGGAAAATTTCTGCAAAAAATACCCATATCACAGCGCCCTGACCAACTGCATGGGAGGCGATGAAAAGGAAGACAAAAAATACTACTATGAAACCATCAACGCCCATGTAAAAAGCTGAACTTATTGCAAATAGAGATACAATATAGCCCAATGAACCTAATAACATCAGTGATTTTCTTCCAAAATTATCTATCATCAACATACCTATAAGAGTAAAAACCAAATTTATGATTCCAACTCCTGCTGATGATAATAACGCTACTGAATTATCCAGACCTGCAAGTGAGAATACTCGCGGTGCAAAATAGATAATAAAATTTATTCCCGATAACTGATTAAAAAGAGCAATAAAAAACGCTAAAGTAATAGGGGTAATGTAAGGTTTTGAAAATAACCGGTCCGCATCTATTTGTGATGGAACATTTCTTATTTCTTCCAGAATATTCATCGCGCTTGCGGGATCTATACTTTGTAAGATTTTTAAACATGCTGCTTCATCTTTTTTTCTTATTAATAACCATCGGGGGCTCTCTGGGACTCTTATAATCATCATCAAGAACAATAATGCTGGAATGATCTCCACTCCCAACATCCATCTCCAATTTAAATCAAGATACTCTGTCAGGATAAAATTGGATAGAAATGCTACTAATATTCCAAACACAATTTGGAATTGGTAAAGAGCGACCAATCTACCTCTATATTTCGCTGGGGCAATTTCTGCAATATAAGCAGGCACTACAATGGATGATAGGCCCACTCCAAAACCACCCAATAATCTCATGAAAGCAAAAAAATAAGGGTTACCTGAAAGAGCAGAGCCAATCGCAGATGATAAATAAAATATTGCTACTAAGATCAGGATATTCTTTCGTCCATACCGCTCACAAATCAGACCCCCAACTAGAGCACCTATTACAGTCCCCCATAATGCTGACGACATAACCATGGCTCCATGTAAAAGATCACTGGATTGCCATAACTTCTGTAATGGTTGGTCGGCTCCAGATATTACCGCAGTGTCAAAACCAAAAAGAAAACCACCAACAGCAACCGCAATAGACCAAGATAGAATGTTATTCATCGTTGTTTTTCCAAAAAAAATTTTATAAGTTAAACTAAAAATCTTGTATGCTTAATAGGTGTCATTGAAATTATCATATTAAAGAATATATCTCAGCACTTTATTCTAAAGCTACAGGAAGAGGTAATGGCAGTTCAAAAAATCTTGAAATTAGGTAATCCAACCTTACGAGAAGTTGCAAAACCCATACATAAATTCAATACATTAGAATTACATCAATTAATAGAAGACATGAAAGACACCATGACTGCAAATAATGGAGCTGGCTTGGCAGCTCCTCAAATTGGTATCCTCAAGCGTGTCATTATCTTTGGTTTTAAAACTAATTCAAGATATCCTGATGATGATCCAATTCCATTTACTATTCTTATTAACCCATCATACGAGGCACTAAGTCCAAAACAAAACCAAGCTTGGGAGGGTTGTCTAAGTGTACCTGGAATGCGTGGAATGGTTCCGCGCTATCAATATATAAAATATTCTGGTTATGATTTATTAGGAAAGATAATAACTCGTGAGGTAAAAGATTTTCACGCTCGAGTATTTCAACACGAATTAGATCACTTAGATGGTAATCTTTATGTTGATAAAATTGAAGATCATTTAAGTTTTGGTTTTACAGAAGAGTTGATATCTGCTGAAATCATTTGAGAGAGACCTAAGCAGTTTATATTTTTAATTAAACACAAAAAATGAGGGATCAACATGATATTTTCTAAATCAAAAAAGATGCTCACTTTAGCCTTATTATTCATTACTTTACTAATGGTAATTATTTTTTATGCATTGGCATTTGGTTGGCTGGGTAAGCATGATGGTCCTGGTGTAATTACAGATAAAGCTATTCCTCAAGCTATCATAAAAGAAAGAATGGTAACTCAGGCAAAAGCGGCAACCATAATCAATACTAAACCGACCCAACAAATATTATTTGGTGACTTACATGTCCATACAACCCTCTCTTTTGATGCGTTTCTAGGAAGCCTGCCAATGCTTCAGGGAGAGGGCTCTCATCCACTTGCTGATGCTTGTGATTTTGCAAGATTTTGCTCAGCCATGGATTTTTGGTCAATTAATGATCATGCAGAAGCGTCCACACCAAGACGATGGGCTGAGACAGTCTCTTCTATTCAACAGTGTAATGCTGTTGGTGGAAATGGGAGCAATCCAGACACAGTTGCATTTCTTGGATGGGAATGGACTCAAGTTGGTGCGACACCAGATACTCATTTTGGTCATAAAAATGTTATTTTTCGGGATATTGAGACTGAGAAAGTACCAAAGAGGCCAATTCATTCAGGTGGAATAGCTAACTCAGCGTTGCGAGGTTTACCGCTAAGAAATGGTCCTATTTTATTTGCATTAGACCCTAATCAACGAATGCTTGATTTCAACCTATATTTACATGAGCTAAGAAAATCAACAGAGTGTCCACCCGGAAAATCAGTCTGGGAACTATCAAGCGATTGTCGAGAAGGAGCAGAAACTCCTGGAGAGCTTTTCTCTAAATTGGATGATTGGGGTTTTGAATCAATGGTTATTCCTCATGGAACAACGTGGGGATTTTATACGCCTCCAGGCTCTGAATTTAACAAACAACTTATAGGTGATAATTTTGATCCAGATAGGCAAACACTTCTTGAGGTATTCTCGGGTCATGGTAATTCAGAAGAATATCGGGATTTCAGAGCAACCATTATGAATGACAAACAACAACCAATTTGTCCTGCTCCTAGAGATGATTATCTACCTTCATGTCATCGCGCTGGACAGATTATTGAAGATCGATGTTTGGCTAGTGGCGAATCTTCTGTTGAATGCACAAAAAGAGCTGCTACTGCAAGGCAAGATTATGTCAATGCAGGAACTGGTGGGCACTTGACTATTCGTGGAGAAGGTCCAGAGGATTGGCTGGATTCTGGACAATGCAAGGATTGTTATATACCCGCATTTAATTATCGTCCCGGTGGTGCCGCACAATATATAATGGCTCAGACTAATTTTGATGACCCAGAAAATCCTCGTCGATTCAGATTTGGCTTTATGGCTTCCAGTGATAATCATACAGCGAGACCTGGAACTGGGTATAAAGAATTTTCAAGAAGAGGTATGACTGAGTCCGTTTTAGGTCCAGCCACTAAAATCGCTGAGCTTGCATTCCGCTTCGATGACGGCAAGCCAATTGCTTCCTCCGATAATATCGATGTTGGGCCAAACTTGATGATAGGAAGAGAAGACTTAAATTTAATTAAAACTACCTCGAAAGTCAGAAGATTAGATATCGTGCCTCTGATGATAACTGAACGTGAAAGACAGGCGTCATTTTTCACAACTGGTGGATTAATGGCGGTCCACTCGAATGGAAGAGATCGAAACTCTATCTGGGATTCTATGCAGAAAAAAGCAGTTTATGGAACCAGTGGTGATCGAATATTACTCTGGTTCAACACAAAAGATAATGGAATTAACCCTTCAATCAATATGGGTGGTGAGGTTACCATGACCACCGCTCCTGAATTTGAAGTAACAGCGATCGGTGCGTTTGAACAAAAACCTGGATGCCCAGATTATACATATAGCGCCTTGACACCTGAACGTTTAGAAAACTTATGTCGTGGAGAATGCTATAACCCATCAGATATAAGAAAATTAATTACACGTATTGAGATAATAAGAATACTACCTCAAATTACACCAAATGAGGATTTATCTGGTTTAATTCAAGATCCATGGAAGACTTTTGATTGCACCCCTGATCCTGATGGCTGTGTAGTTAGTTTTATTGATGAGGAATATCCAACATTGGGAAGAGATGCTGTTTATTATGTTAGAGCTATCGAAGCACCAAGTCTTGCGGTTAATGCAGATAATCTGAGATGCGAATATGATGCAGAAGGAAATTGCAAAAAAGTCAATCTTTGTTATGGAGATCGGCGTGGTGACATGAATGATGATTGTCTGGCTATTAATGAAGAGCGAGCCTGGTCTTCACCAATTTTTGTAGATTGGGGTAATGATAGAACTCAAGCTTCATTGAACTAAGAAAATTCTCCGTTAACCGCCTGATGAAAAAAAATAGCATCAATACAGCATGGTTAATCATAGGTGCATTTACGGGGTTGATATTTGCTGGTTATGGCATCTTTACTGATATTAACAAAGGTCAAATTCTCAATGAGAATATTGCTGCAATAGTTAATAATGCAGAGATTTCAAAAGAATCTTACATAAGCGCCTTAGATAGATTTAATAGTGATACTAAAGATGAACTTAGTGAAATTGACCGTGAATGGGTACTGCAAAGACTAATTGAAGAAGAGCTTCTAGTTCAAAGAGGTTTGGAATTGGGTATGTTAGACATTGATAATGATGTCAGAGGAGCCATTGTGAGGGCTTTAATAGCCTCAATTAATAATGAAGTATCAGCGATACAGCCAAGTAATGAAGAACTCATGGAATATTATCATTCAAACCAAGAACGATTTACTTATCCAGGTGCCATCGCAGTAAAAGTATGGACAGCTGAGGCTAAAAAAGAAGCATTATTATTACAGGAAGCTATCCAAAATAATCAGGTTATATTTAAAAGAAATGGTGTAAGACCCTTAAAAAATATTCCTGAAGGTTTGCTTACTATGAACAAACTAAGAGAATATATTGGACCAACACTTGTTTCACTAATAACAGATAACCCTGGACAAAAAACAGTTATTAATTTGTCTCAAGGACGATGGTATATCGTAGAAATTATTCAGCGAAAAGAATCAATCACATCTCCATTCAACCAAATAAAAAATCAAGTAACTAATGAATACATGAGATTCAAAGCTGATGAAAAACTCAGACAATATATCAATAATTTAAAAGACAGCGCCACAATTTCAACACTTGCAATAAATGAATATTAAATCATTCATTAAACTCATTATATTTATAATAATCTTGTCCAGTTCAGCATCAAATTCATTTGGTCATGGTAAAAGCGAAAGTTACTCAAATTGGATACTGTCTAATAATAATATAACTGGCATTATAACTATTCCTAGTCACGAAGTTACTCGACTACCTATGATTAATGAACGCACTAGTTCACTCTCTTCATCATTTCTTAAGCATGCAGAAGAAAACATATTTGTCTATAGTCAAGAAACATCCTGCTTGCTGGGGTCAAGTTATATCCTAAGGTCATCTGATGGATTTATTAGGGTTGAATTGCAATATAATTGTCCGCAAACTCTCCCTACAAGGATTAATTATCGTGCGATTTTTGAACTTTCACCTTCCCATTCACACTATGCAAAGATTTATCATCAGGGACAATTGATTTCAGAACGATTGATAAGTAATGCCTCACCTCCTTGGGAAATAGATACCAGTAATACAGTAAAAAGAAATCAATCATTTATCAGTTTTTTTGTACTTGGAATGGAGCATATACTTAGTGGTTATGATCATCTTGCATTTTTATTTGGAATACTCCTAGTTGCTGCTTCAATTAAACGCAGTATTATTGCAGTTACTGGTTTTACGATAGGGCACAGTGCTAGTTTATTTGCCGCTACTGCTGGTATGGTCACAACCAATAGTCGTATCGTAGAAATTGTTATAGGCTTTACTATCATGTTGATGGCAGTTGAATATAGTAACGCCAAAAGCAATATAAAATTATTACTTACCAATAGCTTCACAATACTCTTAATTTGGTTAGGTCTGGTGGCTTTCTATTTTGATAAAATTTCAATTCAAAATTTAATTTGTTATCTTGGTTTGGGGATATTTTCTTATAGTTATTTGAACCTATGTAAGATTACTTATAGTCACCATATTAAAAATACCAGTTATCTGTTATTAACCATGGCACTTCTATTTGGTTTTGTGCATGGATTAGGATTCGCTGGATTTCTCAGTGAAGCTGGTATGGGCAGTGAAAGTGTCCTCTGGCCACTATTAGGATTCAATCTAGGGTTAGAATTTGGGCAAATTTGTATTATCTTTTTATGCTGGATCATTTACTCAAAAGCAGAGAACTTGATTGAGGAACCACTTCCATCTATTCTTTCTGGAAGTTTATTTGGTCTTGGGTTTTTTTGGTTCTTAACAAGAACTTTCACCTAAAAGGTTAATTATAATGCAGCATTTAGGTTACATAACATTAGTTCCAACGTTGGTTGTAATCACTGCAGCGATAATTTCACGTCGACCTGTAGCTTCAATAATCTTGGGAGTGATTATTGGCATCTTACTCTACTCTCCTAGTAAACTTTTAAGCTCTTTTGCTGAAATCTCGGTAACCACTATGCAGGATCCACAGATTGGCTGGATTATTATAGTTTGTGGATTAATGGGTAGCTTGTTTTATTTTTTGATGGCCACTGGTGCAGTAAAAGCCTTCACGATGAGGATGGCTTCAATAGCTAATACCAGAAATAAATCGGTCTTAATCACTTGGTTCCTTGGATTAACAATGTTCCTAGATGACTACTTAAATGCCATTGTGATTGGTAATTCAATGAAAAAAGTTACTGACAAATTCAAAGTTTCTCGTTCTATGTTGGCTTACATTGTTGATTCAACTGCCGCACCCACTTGTGTCCTAGTACCAATATCTACATGGGCTGCTTATTTCTCTATCCTACTTGAATCAACAGAGACTATTTCTAGTGGACAAGGAATATATTATTACATTGCAGCAATTCCTTTTATGTTTTATCCCATTATTGCATTGATCTTGGTTCCGTTAGTTGCAACTGGAAAATTTCCCTTGATTGGCCCAATGAAAATAGAGGAAACTAAAGCCCATCAGTTCACGCCATCAATAAATCAGGTAAATGAAAAACAAAAAGAAATTAATCAAAATTCACAAGCAAATATGTGGGGATTTATCCTTCCTTTGCTGATCCTTATTGCACTCACCTGGTTAAATGATATCGATTTACTAAGAGGTATCATTGCGACATTAATCATAACTGTTCCAGTAATGATCGGACTAAAGTTCATTGACATGAACAGTGCCTTTGATGCAATTCTTGATGGGTTTAAAGTGATGATACCGCCATTAATGATTGTCATCTCTGCATTCATGTTTAAAACAATTAATGACCAATTGGGCTTACCACAATTTATTCTAGAAAGTGTCAAGCCATTCATGTCACCCACACTTTTTCCAGTCATAGTATTCATAGCCATGGCATTCATGTCTTTTGCAACAGCCTCTAATTGGGGAATATTTGCGATTGCAATACCAATAGTAATGCCCTTGGGTATTGCATTAGAGGTTCCATTACCACTAACAATTGGCGCGCTTATCTCAGCAAGTTCTTTTGGTAGTCATGCATGTTTTTATACTGATGCCACCGTTCTCTCAGCTCAAAGTTGTGGTGTAGATACTATGAAACATGCACTTACACAAATTCCTTTTGCCATAATAGCGGCACTTACTGCGTCCATAGTTTATATTGGCTATGCTTATATTGTATTATGATACTCACTAATAAAATGCTGTTCGGACTAGGTGATTGAGTAATTATTGCAATCTGAAATATACAATGAAAAAAAAAGACATAACATCCATAAAAACAGGTAATGATTATATTAAGAGCTTGAGAAATCGAAGCTTGAATGTATATTTACTTGGTGAAAAAATATCTGAGCCAGTTGATCATCCAATAATCAGGCCCTCAGTCAATGCAGTTGCAAAAACCTATGATCTTGCAATAGAAAATCCTGATATAGCAACAGCGATATCGCCGTTTACAAAAAAAAGAATTAATCGATTTTTACACATAGCCCAATCTTCAAGTGATGTAGTGCTACAAAATAAAATGCAACGTCGCCTTGGTCAAAAAACAGGCACCTGTTTTCAACGCTGTGTTGGAATGGATGCATTAAATGCATTATTTTCTGTTACCCATGAAATCGATGCTCAACATGACAGTAACTATCATCAAAAATTTAAAAATTTTATTGTAAAGATGCAAAATTCTGGATATGTAATTGGTGGAGCAATGACGGATGTTAAAGGTGATCGTAGCTTAGCACCAAATGAACAAAGTGATCCAGATCTCTATGTACATATCACCAAAAGAACAAGAAATGGAGTCTATATTAGTGGGGCAAAAGCCCATCAAACTGGTTGTATAAATTCACATTGGATGATTGTAATGCCGACTATTCGCCTTGGAGAAAAAGACAAAGACTATGCAATAGTAGGAGCTGTCCCGACTGATGCTAAAGGTATAACTTATATCTATGGGCGCCAATCTTGCGATACTCGGTCATTAGATGAGGGTGACATGGATGTTGGTAATGCTAAATTCGCAGGGCAAGAGGCGATGGTAATTTTTGATAATGTATTCATTGCAAATGATGATATCTTTTTAGATGGAGAATATGAATTTGCTGCCATGCTTGTTGAACGATTTACTTGTTATCATCGTCGCAGCTATGTTTGTAAATCAGGTGTAGGTGATGTGCTTATAGGTGCAGCTGCCACTATCGCAGAATACAATGGAGTAGAAAAAGCATCACATATTAAAGATAAACTAACTGAAATGACTCATCTCAACGAAACAATTTATGCAACTGGTATAGCATCGAGTTATCAGTCACATAAAACAGCTTCTGGCGCCTATATCTGTGATGATATGCTAGCAAATGTTTGCAAGCATCATGTTACAAAGAATACTTATGAAATAGGTCGATTATCTCAGGATCTGGCTGGAGGTTTAGTTGCTACGCTTCCATCAGAAAAAGATCTAAATCATCCAGAAATTGGAGCTCTATTAAAAAAATACTTAAAAGGTATAAAAGAAATTCCCACAGAGAGTCGCATTCGAATTTTACGTTTAATTGAAAATATGACATTAGGAAGAAATGCCGTTGGATATCTTACAGAATCCATGCATGGTGCTGGCTCACCACAGGCTCAACGTATTCAAATTAATCGTGAAATGCAGGTTGATTTTAAAAAGTCTTTAGCACAAGAACTGGCAGGAATCGAGAGAAAACAAGCAGAAAGTATTTCTGATAAGTTATCTGGTTATTTTGCCCGAGTATTTAAATCCTCAGAGATATCATAACAATGCAAAAAATTTCTAAATATTTTCCTGGAATGAATTTACTGCTTGGTACATCGGCAGCAATTATTGTCATAGTATTTCTATCATTTGTTCTAACCAATCCAGATTTAGTGGATAATTTCGCAAATTTTTGGAGGAAGATGATAGCTCAAAATTTCGCTGCCTACCTTATCTGGATTGTGACTATTGTTGCCATATTTAATATAGTCATCGCTTTTACTCCTTTTGGAAGAATAACTCTTGGGCAGGATGGAGAAAAACCAGAATTTAGTCGTTTTTCATGGTTTTCGATGCTATTTGGTGCCGGTGTTGGAACTGGTATTCTATTCTATGGAGTCGCAGAACCTATTTCTCATTTACAAGTTAACCCATTTCTAGAATTAGAAAATGTTAAGCCAATTAGTGCTGAGGCTGGCGTAATCGCTCAACGAATTACTTTATTTCATTGGGGAATCCATGGTTGGGCTTGTTATTCATTTGTGGGGTTATGTTTAGGTTATTTTTCTTATCGGAAGGGCTTACCATTGACAATACGCTCAGCACTTCACCCTATTATTGGTGATAAAATATATGGAATTACTGGTGATCTAATAGATCTGATTGCTGTCTTCAGCACACTTTTTGGGATTACAGTATCTCTTGGTCTAGGAGCGTCACAAATGTCTAGCGGATTAGAATATTTATTTGATCTGGAGGTAACATCAACGTTTAAAATTGGGGTTGTATTGGTAGTTTCTGCAATCGCAACTATTTCTGTTGTCTCTGGACTTAATAAAGGAATAAAGCTACTCAGTGAAATAAATATATGGTTATGTGTCATCTTGCTTTCTTTTATAATATTAGCAGGACCAACTATGGTCATTCTTTCAAGCTTGGTATCAGGAACTCTTGATTACTTCACGACCTTAATTCCGCTCAGTGTTTGGGTGGATCCTTCCGAAGAAAAAAGTTGGCAAACTGCATGGACCCTATTTTACTGGGGCTGGTGGATTTCCTGGGGGCCTTTTGTTGGTATGTTTATGGCACGAATCTCCAGAGGAAGAACTATCAGAGAATACGTTATGGGTACTCTGCTCTTCCCAGTTCTTATTGGATTTGTATGGTTAATTGTTTTTGGCGCGACGGCACTTGATCTTCAGCTAAATGGTCCAGGTGGGCTTGTTGAAGCAGTTAATAAAGATATTACTCAAGCTATATTTACTGCTTATGAATTATTAAATATAGAATGGGCCACTTGGATTATTTCCTTACTAACAACAATATTAATTGCCTCATGGTTTGTTACTTCATCAGACTCGGCCACACTGATTATTTGCACAATTCTATGTGTTGGAGAAAAAAACCCACCTCAATTACTGAGAATTTTTTGGGGGGTAGTAATTGGCTTGGTTGCTGGATTACTGCTTTTATATGGTGGTTTAGGAGCTCTTCAAATTGCCTCGACCTCAATAGCTATTCCCTTTTCTATTATTTTAATTTTAATGATTTTTGGTCTATGTAAATCACTTTATCAAACTGAAAGAAATTAGTGAGGGGGTTTGATAGTTTTCATCATGGCAGTATTGCGTTCATAACTGGGTGGATAACCAAAAAATACTTTATAGCTCTTACTAAAATGTGAAACTGATATAAAGCCTGTTTCGGATGTCACCTCAAGGATACTCAGTGAAGTCTGCTGCAACAGATCTTTTGCTCTCTGCAATCTCAACTGTAAATAATATCTTGATGGACTACAATTAAGATATTTTTTAAACAACCTTTGTAACTGTCTAACAGATAAATTTGAATAATTAGCCAGGTCATATTGATTAATTGGCTCTCTGATATTAGCTTCCATTAATTGAACTGCTGAAGTTAATTGTTCTGAAATTGATCCAATTAAATGCTTAAGTGGTATTCGTTGTTCATCCCTACCTCGACGAATTCGATCCGAGATAAACTGTTCTGCAATAGCTGAACTTATTGTCGAATCATACTGGCCCCTTATGATTTTTAAGATCAAATCAAATGGTGCAATTCCTCCAGAACTTGTATATCGATCTCGATCAATTGTAAATAAATTACGCCGAACATTAACCTTTGGAAATAAATTACTGAGTGTATTCAGCCCATCCCAATGAATACTGCATGAATATCCATTCAATAACTCAGCCATAGCCAATATTCGACTCCCTGTACAAATTGCTCCAAGTGCGATGTGCTTGTTATGAACATTTCTTAAAAAACGGGCGATGCCTTTTGAGTAACATTTCTCAACATCCAAACCGCCGCACACAATTAATAAATCTAAATCTCTTAAAGCAATTTCAGAATTAATTGAATGGTCAACATTAATACTCACACCATCGCTTGATAAAACAGGCTCTCCCGCTTCAGAAAATGTTTTCCAGTTAAATATATTTTTTTCTATAGAGTGATTAGCCAATCTTAATGGTTCAATTGAAGATGAAAAAGATACTAATGTAAATTTTTCTAGTAATAAAAATCCAAAATTTCTAGGCCCAATTGAATTTTGAGTCAAGGCACCCATCTATCTTATGAAGAACATTTGCTTAATAAAAATAATATAACACCTCATTCTTTACGAAGAAACTTGATGCCAAACTCCTCACCGGTCTGTGCCAGCCACAATGCAGTATATTCAGCAAAGCTTCGTCGTATAACAAAATTAAATTGTGGTGTTGCATCAACTAAAGCGATTAATACTGGAGCTTTTGCTAATCCAGTTTGAGCGCATTGCCCTGGTAGAATAAGATTTTCATTTAAATTTAAAGTACAACTCTTTGCCAACAGAGGATGAACTTTGGGTCCTTGGACAGATAATTGAACTAAGCCACCTGATTGATCACTAACATAGATATCATCAACTAAATTGACCTCTTGAATTATTGAGTTTAGGTCATGATCAGTTACAAGCAACCATTCATCTGGTGCTTGCCAATATATTTGATGTGATCCTGAGGTAAAAGTATTAAATATGGTAGGTAATGGTTGATTAAATACTCTTTCTGCATTACTAAAAAAATTCTTATTTGCAATAGAGCCTCTGATATTTAAAAAATTCAAATCTGAGTTTATTTCAACAGTTATATGTGAATTAACTGAGTGTAAGTCCTTGAAGTTTTCCAGAAACTTATCGAGCGCATGAGTTAAGCTTTTATTTGACATGCTGTTTCTCCCCATCTGGATCATAAAAAACTGGTTTAGTGATAATTACCTCAATTTTATTCCCATCAGAAGAAACAGCTATTAGTTTTTCACCATATCTTTTTCTTCCATTTTCCACTAGAGCAAGGGCAATTGGATGTTTTAAGATTGGACTGTAATAACTAGAGCTTACATGACCACACATTGGAGTTGGCCTGGAGGATAATATTTTTTCCACTAATTGTGAGCCTTCTTTGACCACGCTGATATCATCAGTGGAGAGAAGCCCTACTAGTTGTTTTCTATTATTACGGAGCGCATCTTCTCGCCTAAGTGAACGCTTGCCAATAAAATCTTTATTTTCTGAAACTAGCCATCCCAAACCAGCATCCATCGGATTAACAGAACCATCAGTATCTTGTCCAACAATAATAAATCCTTTTTCTGCTCTGAGCACATGCATAGTTTCCGTACCATAAGGAGTAATTTCATATTGCTTGCCAGCCATCATCAAAATATTCCATAAACGTAATGCATAGTTACTATTAACATTGATTTCAAAGGCAAGTTCACCACTAAAACTCACCCGAAATAGATCAATCTCAATATTTTCAATTTTACTTTTACAGGCCCTCATAAATGGAAAGTTTTTGGAGCTCAAATTTGTCTTCACCAAACCTTGCAAAACTTTTCTACTCTCTGGGCCAACCAAAGCTATAGTAGACATATGATCAGTTAAAGAAGTTAAATACACATCTAAATTTGGCCATTCAGTTTGCAGCCATTGTTCAAGCCAACTCATAACTGATGCAGCACCTCCTGAAGTGGTAGTCAAATAAAAATGATTTTCTCCAAAACGAGTCATCACACCATCATCCATAATCATGCCATCCTCACCAAGCATAACTCCATAAGCGCATTGACCAATATTCATCTTGGCCACATCATGAGTATAAATTTTTTCTAAGAATGTTAATGCATCATTACCACGAACTTCTATTTTTCCTAGTGTAGAGGCATCCATAATACCAAGAGAAGATCTGGCGGCTAGGCACTCTCGATTCAAAGTTTCTGACATATTTTCTTCACCCAAAGGAAAGAACCATGGTCTTAACCATTGACCTACAATCTCAAAGGGAGCTCTTCTAGCTTCATGAAAAGAATGGAGAGCTGTCTTTCTTGTAGGCTCAAACATTTTTCCTATATCCTCACCCGCACAAACTCCAAAACTCACTGGGGTATAAGCTGGGCGAAAGGTAGTTGTCCCAATCTGGGCGATAGGCTTATCGAGTGCTTGTGCAAGAACAGCCATACCATTGATGTTACCTAATTTACCTTGGTCTGTTCCAAAACCCAATGCGGTATATCTTTTTACATGCTCTATTCCGGTATACCCCTCTCGCACTGCTAGGTATATATCCGAAACTGTCGTATCATTTTGATAATCTAAAAATTGTTTTGGTAAACTTTCTACTGGTTCTTTTGACTTGACTTGCCACAATGGCATCATCTGGCTGACTTTAATTTTTCTGACTTTTGGCAAGGTCTGAACTGTCATCTCTAAGCCAAGATGACTATTTATTTCTTGTGCACATTTAATACTTTCTGCAAAACATTCACCGAGACCCCAGGTACCATTGCATGAGCCGACTGAAAATGGAGCTTGTGGGTTTGATTCTGGAATAAAGCAATGACGATCACTATCCCATTTATTTTTTCCACCAGATTGTGAATGTAAATGAACTGCGGGACTCCAACCACCAGAATAAACGATCAGATCACATTTTTTCTTTTCAAAATTTAATTCGCAGGTATTCTTTTCTGCAATATATGATGCAATCTCTACTGCTGTTACTCTTTTGCTACCAATTACATTTCTAATAACCATATTAAATTGGCATAAAATATCGTGGTTTTTTACCTCAGTTAGCATATCTGAAGCCTGTTCCGAACGACTATCTATAATTTCTACAGATATGGCACCTGCTAATTTCAAATCGATAGCAGTTTGATATGCAGTATCATTGTTAGTAAATATAATCGCCCTTTTTCCTGGAATTACTGCATAACGATTAATATAATTGGATACAGCTGAGGCCAACATTATTCCTGGTCGATCATTATTTGGAAATATTAATGGACGTTCAAATGCACCTTGAGCTAAAACCACATGCTTAGCTCTAACACGCCATAATTTTTGACGAATACTATTTGGTGTGGACTCAGCTAGGTGATTCGTACACTTTTCATTTATAGTTAGAAAATTATAATCATAATAACCAAATACGGTACTCCGAGATAAAGAGGTAACATTTGGTAACTCTTTTAAAGTCTCTACTTGAGATGCAAGCCAATCATCAGCAGTACGGCCATCTATGTTTTCTTTTGAAGCCAACAATGATCCTCCAAATGAGGCTTGTTCATCAGCGATTATAACTTTAGCTCCAGATTTTCCTGCTGCTAGTGCAGCCATTATTCCAGCAGGTCCAGCACCTACAACTAATACATCACAATGTATATTTTGATGACTATAATGATCTGGATCTGGTTCTTTTGGTGCTTTTCCTAGGCCTGCCATCCTCCGTAAAAAATATTCATATAACTTCCAGAATTTTGCTGGATACATGAATGTTTTATAGTAGAATCCCGCACCAAAAAGCTTACTTAACCAATCATTGATTATGGCAATGTCAAAAGACAAGCTAGGCCAACCTTTCTCGCTAGTAGCAATCAAACCATCGTATAATTCTATTTGTGTGCCTCTAATACCTGCTTCTGTAGATGCACCTGTACCAATTTGAAAAATGGCATTCGGTTCCTCGGCACCACTTCCAATAATTCCTCGTGGGCGATGATATTTGAAACTACGTCCTACGATATTAACTCCATTAGCAATTAGTGCTGATGCCAGGGTATCTCCTTGATATCCAGAATATGTTTGGCCATTAAAAGTAAACTTTAGAACTTGACTACGATCGATTTTGCCACCCTCGCTAAGACGATTAATTTGCATCATTTATTCGCCTTAATTTTAAAGGTCTTTGTAATTTCATAGGTCACTGTATTCCTTTCGACAAGAAACCATTGGCGACACCCCAAGCTATGGTTCCATTGCTCTAGAAATAACCCTCGCGTATTTTTTCGCATGAATAAATAATCTGCCCATTGTTTATCATCCAAAGTTTCTGGATCTAGTGGACGTTTTATGGCTGCTTCACCACCATAAGAAAATTCAGTTTCGTCTCTCTCTCCACACCATGGGCAGTTTATTAATAACATCTCAGATACCTATATCAATGAGCAACAGCAGCTGCTCCATGTTCGTCAATTAAGGCGCCTGTGGAAAATCTATCGAGAGAAAATGGTGCATTCAATTCATGTGGCTGATCATTTGCTATAGTATGAGCGAATACCCATCCAGAACCTGGGGTCGCTTTAAAACCACCTGTACCCCAACCACAATTAAAATATAATCCTCTAACGGGGGTTTTACTGAGAATAGGGCATGCATCCGGGGAAACATCGACTATTCCACCCCATTGCCGCAACATTCTCACTCGACTGAAACTTGGAAATAAAGCAATAATAGCTTGCATACAATGCTCAATAGTACAGAAACTACCTTTTTGACCGTAACCAAGATAGGGGTCAATACCAGCTCCTATCACTAATTCCCCTTTATCAGATTGACTGACATAACCATGCACTGCGTTGGACATAATAACGGTGTCTAATACAGGTTTTAATGGTTCAGAAACATAAGCTTGTAAGGGATGACTTTCTAGAGGAAGGCGAATACCAGCCATATCTGCTAACACTGATGCGTGGCCTGCCACAACTGCACCCACTTTCTCTGTTTCTATATAGCCGCGGGTGGTATCAATACCAATTACTTGACTGCCATTTTTACGAATTCCTGTAACTTCACATTGCTGAATAATATCAACCCCATATTCACTTGCAGCTCTGGCATAGCCCCAAGCCACAGCATCATGTCTTGCAACTCCCGCACGCCGTTGAAGTGAGGCGCCTAAAATTGGATAACGCGCGCTAGATGATGAATTAATTAAAGGAATTGCCTCTTTTATCTGACCAACATCAACTACCTCGGCATCAATTCCATTTAATTGGTTGGCACTGACTCTGCGTTCAATATCACGCATATCCTGTAATGTGTGACCTAAATTATAAACGCCTCGCTGACTGAACATAACATTAAAATTTATTTCTTGACTGAGTCCTTCCCATAATTTTAGGGATTTTTCATATAATAAAGATGCTTCAGTCCATAAATAATTTGATCTTACTATGGTGGTATTTCTGGCTGTGTTACCACCACCAATCCAGCCCTTCTCAACCACAGCTATATTTGTCATGCCATGATTTTTAGCTAAATAATATGCAGTTGCCAAACCATGGCCACCACCACCCACAATGATGGCATCATATTTTGCTTTTGGAGCAACATCTCGCCAAGAAGCTTTCCAATTTTGATTATTAGAAAGAGCATGCTTGAATAAACTATATGCTGAATACTTACTCATAAAAAAATTTCTCAATTATCAATATCAATGACATCCCTGAGTCTTTTATTTTGACTGTCAAAAGGACTCTCTTGTATTACCTTGGCAACATAATTTTTACCAAGAATATCTATCGAGAATTCGGTACCTATAGTTGCATATTGAGGTTTGACCATAGCGAGCGCAAGAGATCGATTTACTCTAAAACCAAAACCACCACTAGTAGCACGTCCAATTAATTTCCCAGCAATAGTAAGCGCATTATTTCCTAGAGCATCAGCCTCCTCAATACCATCAACCTCAAGTGTAACAAGTTGATTCTTAAATCCCCTTTCTTGCCATTTAATCAATTCTTTGCGTCCAATAAAATCATTTTTATCTAAGCATATAAATCGATCCATACCTGACTCAAAAGCAGAATATTCAATAGATAATTCAGTGCCAACCATTCGGTAAGACTTCTCTAGACGCATGGAGTCCATTGCTCGAATTCCAAAAGGTTTTAATCCAAATTCCTCACCAATATCGAAGAGCGCATCAAAAATTTGATTTTGATGTATTATCGGATGATGTAATTCCCATCCCAATTCACCAACATAATTGACCCGCATAGCATTTATTGAACAACCATTTATTTCTATATTTTGTGCTGTTAACCAGCGAAAAGACTCATTTGAGAAATCTGTTGAAGATAACTTAGTTAATATGTCACGAGATTTTGGGCCTGCCAAAACTAATACGCCCATAGCATCAGTTAAGTGAGTATATTCAACCGTTCCATCACTAGGTAAAAATCGTCTTATATAATCATGATCAAGTCTCTGCAAAGCACCAGCTGAAACTAAGTAAAACGAATCTACTGCTTCTCTAAGAATAGTAAATTCTGAATGAATACCACCGCGAGAATTAAGAGCATGACATAAGCCTATTTGCCCTATTTTTCTTGGAATTTGGTTTGCTACAAAGTAATCGAGAAATTTCTCTGCGCCTGGTCCTGAGAGTCGACATTTGGCGAATGCCGTCATATCCAATAATCCAGCATTTCTAGTCACATTCTGTACTTCTTTTTCAATTGCGGTAAACCACTTAGAACGCCTGAACGACCAATCATCCTCTTGTTTTATTCCATCCGAAGCAAACCAATTAGCTCGCTCCCAGCCAAATTTTTGACCAAATACAGCACCCATTGCTTTCAATTTTTCATAACATGGTGCGATCTTTAATGGTCTCCCTGCCGGCCTCTCCTCGTCTGGAAAATGTGTCTCAAAAACATAAGCATAAGCTTCCTCGGTTTTCTCTATGAGATATTCTTTAGATACATAATCACCAAATCTTCTTGGATCAACTCCTAACATATCAATAGTTGGTTCACCGTCTACAATCCACTCCGCTAACTGCCACCCTGCACCTCCAGCTGCGGTTATGCCAAAACTATGTCCTTCACTTAACCAGAAATTATCAACCCCCCATGCTGGCCCTATTATAGGATTACCATCAGGAGTGTAAGCAATTGCCCCATTATAAACTTGTTTAAAACCCACCTCCCCAAATGCAGGGACTCTCTCAAGAGTAGCTTCAATATGCGGCATTAAACGGTCAATATCTTCCTGAAAAAGTTCATACTCAGCCTTCGGGTTTGGACCATCCATATAGCAACATGGTGCACCTTTCTCATAAGGTCCTAATATAAAACCACCGTTTTCTTCTCTTAAATACCACGATCCATCTGATTCTCTTAATACTGGCATTTCGGGAGCACCAGATTGACGGCGCGCCTGAAGTTCTGGATGGGGCTCTGTGACTATATATTGATGTTCCACTGGCATGACAGGTAAATCTAAACCAATCATTTTTCCGGTTTGACGTGCATAGTTTCCTGAAGCAGAAATAACATGATCACATACAATTTCTCCTTTTTCCGTTTTTATGACCCAGCCACCTTGTAATGATTGTTCTATATCCAATACAGGAGTATTTCTATAAATAGTAGCTCCCATGGCACGAGCACCTTTTGCAAAAGCTTGTGTCAAATCGGCGGGCTGAATGTAACCATCATCCGGGTGATATATTGCACCAACCAAATTATCGACCTCACAAAGAGGCCATAATACTTTGATTTCTTCTGGAGTAAGAAATTCAACATTAACACCAATAGTTTTAGCTGTAGCTGCATATTGATAATATTCATCCATACGATCTTGATTCATAGCAAGTCGAAGATTGCCAACTCTACTGAAACCGACTGGCTGAGAGGTTTCAGCTTCAAGTTGTCCATATAACTCAACCGAGTATTTGTGAATTTGACCAACGCTATAACTCATATTGAATAGCGGTAAAAGACCTGCTGCATGCCAAGTTGAACCAGAAGTTAACTCAGCTTTTTCAAGAAGCACAACATCATCACCCCATCCTTTTTTAGCAAGATGATAGAGCGCACTAACACCAACTACGCCACCACCAATCACAACTACTTTCGCTTGCGCTTTCATTTAGCAATCTCCACAAGATTATTCACTACTTAGATAAAAAATAGTATATTTAAAGGGCTCATTTTAAATGACCTAATGCTTACTAATTTATTCATAAACGACATTTATTATTCATAAAACGACAATAATTTCATTTATCACAGCTAAATACAAATATTAAAAATAAATCTTTCTTCAAGTATTTATTTAATTAATAATCATCCTAGCGGCGAATAAATTATGGGGGATAAGTATGGCACGAAGAAGTGGTGGTAGAAAATCAAAAAAAGCTATACGTTCAGCTCCTTTAGAGGAAAAAAATAAACCTATTCATCCAGGTGAGATGGGGGGTCAATATAAGCCATTTGAAAATCAAGATTTAAAAACAGTTGTTGAAAATGTTTTCCGAATCCTAGAAGAGATTGGATTCAATCAAGCCACACCACACTGTATTGAACAATGCACTAACTTTGGAGCTATCTTAGGCAATGATGGACGTTTAAGAATGCCACGTGAAGTAGTTGAAAAAGCAATTCAACTAAGCAATCAGAAATTAATACTTCATGGACAAGATCCTGCTCATGACCTCGAGATTAGTGGCAGTCGTGTCTATTTTGCTACCGGTGGTGCTGCCGTTATGATTGCTAATCCAAAGGACAATACTTATCGCGACTCAAAGGCTCAAGATTTGTATGATATGGCAAGAATCGTCGATACCTGTGAGAACATTCATTTCTTTCAACGAACTTGTGTCTTAAGAGATGTAGAGGACAATTATGAAATGGATCTCAATACTACTTATAACGCAGTTATGGGAACAAAAAAACATGTAGGTGCCAGTTGGACTGAGGCTTGGCACCTTGAAAAAACACTAGAAATGTTACATTTAATAGCGGGCAGTGAAGATGCTTGGCGAGCAAGACCATTTGTTAGTCAATCGAATTGTTTTGTGGTGCCACCAATGAAATTTGCCGAAGAATCTCTTGAGTGTCTTCGTATTGCAGTAGAAGGTGGAATGCCTGTTTTGTTATTATCAGCTGGTCAGGCTGGAGCTACTGCGCCACCCTGCCTTGCAGGAACTGTATCGCAAGCCTGGGCAGAATGCCTAGGTGGTTTAGTTTATGTTAATGCAATCAAACCAGGAGCGCCTGCAATCTTGGGAACTTGGCCATTCGTGTCAGACTTAAGAACAGGTGCAATGAGTGGAGGTTCTCCAGAACAGGGGATTCTATCTGCAGCATGTGCTCAAGTAGGACAGCACTTTAATTTACCCATGGGAACTGGTGCTGGAATGTCAGATTCAAAATTACCTGATTTTCAAGGTGGTGCGGAGCATGCATCTAATGTTGCTATTACGGCACTTTCTGGGGCGAATATTATTTATGAATCGGCTGGCATGTATGCCAGTTTATTAAGTACTTGCCCTGAGAGCTTAATTCTAGATAATGACCTTTTAGGTGGTTGCATGAGAATGGTTAAAGGTCTCGCGGTAAACAAAGAAACATTAGGTTTTGATGTTATTAAGGATGTGTGTATGAATTCAAAAGGTCATTATCTAGGATCTGATCAAACCCTTGATGTCATGCAAACCGAATATATATATCCAGAACTATACAATCGCCTTAGTCCAGGGGACTGGCATGATGCTGGAAAGCCTATTGCATTAGAAATGGCAATTAAAAAAACAAAAGAAATTCTTGCTTCACATTTTCCGACCCACATCAGTGAAGAAACTGATAATTTAGTTCGTGAAAATTTTCCAATCTTTTTAAGTAAAGAAGCAATAGGGAGAAAAAAATAAAATGAAGGCAACTGCCCGTGTTGTAATTATTGGTGGTGGCTCCCTTGGAGTGAGTTTACTTTATCACCTAATAGAAGAGGGATGGAGTGATATAATTCTGGTCGAAAAAGGAGAACTTACCAGCGGTTCAACTTGGCATGCTGCTGGGTTATGTTCAAATTTTATAGGCAATATGACGGTCGCAAAAATACATGAATACTCCATTGAGCTCTACGATAAAATTCTCCCAAACCAAAGTGGCAACCCTTCAGTATTTCATAAATGTGGAAGCCTGAGGATTGGTTACAGCAAACTCGAAGAGGAGTGGTTTAATAATCTCTTAAGTCGTTCAAAAAATGTTCCGTGTGAATTTAATATTCTTTCCAAGAAAGAAGCTAGGGAGCTACATCCCTTTATGAATTTTGATCAAGCTAGGATTATTGTAAATACCCCTAATGATGGTCATGTTGATCCCTCATCTGTCGTGATGACTATGTCACAACTTGCAAAAGAGAAAGGGGCAACTATTAGTCGTTTCAATCGAGTAATAGAAATTAACAATCAACCCAATGGGGAGTGGGAGGTCATTACTGAGCAGGGAACAATTATTGCTGAGCATGTAGTCAATGCTGCAGGCTGCTTTGCCCCTGAAGTTGGAGCAATGGTTGGAGCAAAGTTACCTATAATAAATCTTGAGCATCAGTATCTCATTACCGAGGATCATCCTGCATTAAAGGAACTTAATTATGAGCTACCTGTTTGCCGAGATTCCTATTGTTCATCTTATCTCAGACAAGAAGGACAGGGACTTTTAATAGGTCCATATGAAACTTTTGGAGCTAAACCTTGGGCCTTAGATGGGATGAATTGGGATTTTGATAGAGGATTATTTCCGGATGATTTAGAAAGATTAATGCCATTTTTAGATCGGTGCATGGAACGAATGCCAATTTTTAGTGAAGTAGGTGTCAAGACAGTCATTAATGGGCCAATAACTCATACGCCAGATGATAATATCTTAGCTGGCCCTCAGATGGGACTGCAAAATTTCTGGAATTTATGTGGATCAAGCATTGGTATAGCCCAGGGAGGTGTTGGCAAATTTATGGCTCAATGGATAGTGCATGGTCAAACTGAATTAAACATGGCCGCCCTTGATAGTAGGCGTTTTGGAGCTTGGGCAAATAAGGAATACTGCATCACTAAAGGTATTGAATCATATGAAATTATGTATACAGAGGTGGGTGCAAATGAGAATAGTCAGCATGGAAGAAACCGTCGATCCAGTCCACTATATTCAATGCTTGCAAACAAAGGTGGGGTCCATGGTGCAGTTGCGGGCTATGAAAAAACTCTCTGGTTCAAAAATGAAAAAGTAAATCATGAAACATTAACTTGGACAAGAAGTAATACCCATATGATTGTTGGCGAAGAATGCTATACAGTTCAAAATGCCGCTGGCATCATGGATATCTCTGGTGCCGCAAAATTCGAAATTAAAGGAAAGGACGCTCAATCCTTTCTTGATCATCTCTCCTGTAATAAGTTACCAAGTAAAAATGGCACTCTAGGCCTAACACTGTTTCATGGAAATAACGGTGGAATTATGACCGAACAATCCATCACAAAAATTGATGATGATTTATTCTATTTAGTTGGCCCGATTCTCTCTGAATATAGAGATGAGCATTGGATGAAGTCAAATTCTGTTGATTTTGCAGTCGAAATTATAAATAAAACAGAATCTCTTAGCAGTATTTTGTTAACCGGACCAAAATCAAGGGAAATATTACAAAAATTAACAACCGAAGATCTCTCCAATAATGCGTTTCCTTGGTTAAGTTGTAAGCAAGTTCAAATTGATAGTGCGTTCATAAGGATTATTAGAGTTTCATACGCAGGAGAACTTGGTTATGAATTACACATGCCTAATTATCACCTGTTATCAATTTATGAATCATTATTTAGAGTGGGTGAAGAATTTGGTCTCAAAGATTTTGGAGGCTATGCATTAAATTCGATGCGAATGGAAAAAATGTACCGTTCTTGGGGAAGTGAATTTACTGAAGAGATCAGTGGTGTAGAAGCAGGGATGGAGAGATTTATTGATAGTAAGAGAGATTTTATTGGTGCCGAAAATATTAGGAATAGAGAGAAAAATGGGACTGAAATAAAACTTGCATATTTAATTTTAGATGATGATATTCCTTGTGAATGTTTTGGTAATGAAGCCGTTTATCAGAAGGGCAAATTAGTAGGTTTAATAACCAGTGGTGCATTTGGTCATCGAGTTAGAAAAAGCCTTGCATTCGCCTATATTAAATCATCAGTTTATAAACAAAATGCCGAATTCCAAATACTTACGTCAGCTGGTATGCGAAATAGTCATATTGCATTTGAGCCAATATATGATCCGAAAAATCATATATTACGGAGTTAGGTCATGTCTTCTATGAGTGACTTACCAGATGATGCTGAAATTATTATCATCGGTGGTGGTATAGTTGGTTGTTCTATTGCTTATCATTTAGCAAAAAAAGGTGTAAAGGATGTTGTTCTTATCGAAAGAAAACAACTAACCTGTGGCACAACTTGGCATGCCGCTGGATTAGTAAGTATGTTATGGCCAACTCCAACGCTCACAAATTTGGCTAAATACTGTCATGAGTTATATGCGTCTTTAGAATCTGAAACAGGGCAAGCAACTGGATATAAACGTATTGGTAGTGTCTCTCTAGCTAGGAATGCAGAAAGATTAGAAGAACTTAGAAGAAACTCTTCAATGGCAAAAGTCTTTGGAGTAACCTCCAAAATGATTGACAATCATGAATTAGAATCATTATATCCAGGTGTTAATACTGATGGTGTGGTTGGAACTTTATATATCGAAAAAGATGGACAAACTAATCCGATAGATACCACTATGGCACTGGCTAAAGGTGCTCGTGCTATGGGAGTAGAAATTATCGAAAACACTTTGGTTGACGACATTATCGTGGAAGATGACAAAGCTGTAGGTGTTCGCTGCAACGAAAAGAATATTAAAGGAAAGAAAATTATTCTGACTGGGGGTCTATGGTCTCGTGATATTGCACAAAAAATAGGTATTAATCTTCCCCTGTATGCTTGTGAACATTACTATGTTGTAACAGAAGCGATGTCTAGTTTGACTCCTAGGCCAGTGATGAGGGATTTTGATAAAGGTATTTACTTCAAAGAAGATGCTGGGAAAATGCTCATTGGATGGTTCGAAAAAAATGCTATTGGTTGTCCAATGTCAAAAATAAGTTCCGATTTTTCTTTTGATGAATTTCCTGTTGACATGGATCATATAGAGCCTTATCTAATGGCAGCCATGGAAACATTTCCTGAAATAGCTGACACAGGTATTAGAACTTTTTTTAATGGTCCTGAAAGCTTCACTAATGATAATTTGCATCTTATGGGGCCTACGCCAGAAATTGAGAATTTCTATGTAGCATGTGGCATGAATTCAAAAGGAATCGCAGCCGCGGGTGGACTTGGTAAAATCTTTGCAGACTGGCTAATAAATGGTTATCCATCTGGAGAGATAACGGAAACGGATGTACGAAGAAATAATTCAATTCAAACAACGCAGTCATATGTAGAATCGAGAATCCCAGAAGCACTTGGTCATACTTATGCAATGCACTGGCCTTTTTATCAATATCAAACAGCTCGAAATCTTTGGCAATCACCATTACATGACACTCTTCTCAATGAAGGGGCATGCTTTGGGGAGGTAGGTGGCTTCGAAAGAGCAAATTGGTTTACAAAAGATGGAATAAAAGCTGAATACCAATATAGTTATAAAAGACAAAACTGGTTCAAGTTCTATGCCGAAGAGCATCTTGCAATCAGAAAATCTGTGGGTATATATGATATCTCATCATTTGGAAAATTTCGTGTAACTGGAAGAAATGCATGGCAAAAATTACAGTACATAAGCTGTGCAAATATTGATGTCGAGCCTGGAAAAGTTGTTTATACACAATGGTTAAATGAACGAGGAGGTATTGAAGCTGATTTAACAATTACAAGGTTAAGTGAAGATACCTTCGATGTCATAACAAGTATTTCATCTCTGAAAAGAGACTGGTCCTACTTACAACAATATTTAAAAAATGATAGTCAATTAACAAATATTACTCTGGATTATGGCTGTTTATCTGTTCAAGGACCTCAATCCAGAAACTTATTACAAGCTCTCGTTGATGTTGATCTATCAAATGATCACTTCAAATTTAGTACTGGAAAATATACACAGTTACTGGGTATAAAAATTTGGATACAAAAACTTTCCTATGTTGGTGAGCTTGGATGGGAACTCTTTATTCCCGCAGCTAAAGTCAAAGAGATATATCTTGCTATTAAGCAAGAAGGTAAAAAGTATAATATTCGCGATGTGGGTATGCATGCGCTCAACAGCTTAAGACTTGAGAAAGGCTATCGCCATTGGGGCCATGATATTGCCGCTGAGGATAATCTGATGGAAGCTGGTCTCTCTTTTGTAGCTAATCCAGATGCAAGTGATTTTATTGGAAAGGATGCTTTTCTAAAAGCAAAGGCTCAAGGCTTACCAGATAGAAGATTGATTCAATTTAAATTAGATAACCCTGAGCCATTACTTTATCACAATGAGCCAATTGTGATGAATGGAGATATTGTTGGTTATCTAAGTTCAGCTATGTATGGCCATAGCATAGGTAGTGCCATTGGAATGGGTTATGTTCAATCTCCTAATCTAACACCTGAAAAATTAAAAAATGCCAATTTTGAAATAGAGATTGCAACTAAGCGTTATTCAGCTCAAGCCTCACTAAGATCAATATACGATCCAAATAATGAGAAATTAAATCTCTAAGATATATTATCTTCGGCGACGTCTATTTGATCGTCTCGCAGTTTTTTCATCAGTAACAACACGATAATTCTTTATCCAATTCGAGCAATTAGGGTCATGACCCATCATAACATTGGCTCCTAAAACAGCCTGCATTGTCTCTGCATGGAGAGGGCTCGTGATTGCGGATGTCATTCCTGATGCTACTGCCATCGTAAGAAAAGCTGCATTAATCCCATTTCTATTTGGTAACCCAAAACTTACATTTGAAGCCCCACAGGTGGTATTAACTTTGAGTTCGTTTTTTAAGCGAGCTACAAGATGCATAATTTGCTTGCCTGCACTATTAATTGCTCCTATTGGCATAACTAATGGATCAACAATTACATTTTCATGAGAAATGCCATAATCAGCAGCTCGCTCAATAATTTTCTTCGCTACTTCGAATCTGATATTTGGATCTTCTGATATGCCTGTTTCGTCATTTGAGATTGCCACTACTGCACAATTATATTTTGCTACTAGTGGCAATACAGTCTCAAGGCGCTCTTCTTCACCGGTTACTGAATTCACCAGAGCTTTTCCCTGATATACTGCAAGACCTGCCTCAAGTGCTGCTACAATGGATGAATCAATTGATAGTGGGACGTCAGTAACGCCTTGAACAACTTGAATAGCCTTGGCCAATAAAGCAGGCTCATCAGCCAAAGGAATCCCTGCATTAACATCAAGCATATGTGCGCCCGCATCGACCTGAGCTATCGCATCTGCTTCTACTCGACTAAAATCATCAGCTTTCATTTCCTCGGCTAATAATTTCCTTCCAGTTGGATTAATTCTCTCACCAATAATGACAAATGGTTGATCAAAACCTATTTTTACTTCTTTTGATGCTGAGGTAATTGATGTGATGGTCATTTACTATCTCCAACCGTTTAAATAAATTATATGTTTTGTGATTTTTAGGACATACGCGCGATAGTTTCAGCACGCCATTTTTCCGTGGTCTCAATTTGGTTAAAACAAAATATGTGGTAACCAGCAAGATTAGTTGCGTTGATATTTTGATACTCAGCAATATTAGTTACTAGATCATCAGGATGATATGTGCTTGACTTCATTAACTCAGATGCAACTTGAGATTTTTTACGCAAAAAACGAAGGGAATCACCAACCCCTATTCTTAAAGAAGTTCTCAGTAAACGGCCCCGCTCAATTACTCCTGGCAAGCCAGCCCATACTGGTAAATCAACTCCAAGATCTTTAATTTTAAGCAACCAATCTCCAAGGATGGTTGCATCAAAACACATTTGAGTCACCACATAAGTAGCTAGATCTTGCTTTCTAATTAAGTCTGCCATTAATACCTTTTCATCAATGTCAGGATGACCTTCTGGGTGAGCTGCTATCCCAATACTTTTGATACTGTGATTTAATTTTCTCAAGGAATTAAGTAATTGATATGAATCGTTAAATTTTCCGAGTGGCTCAGGACGATCGCCACCTGGAACAAATATACTCGAAATATTCAAGGCTTCCATTTTTTTGACGATTGATTCAAGGTGAGCGCTATCTTCAACACATTTGGCTGCAATATGTGGTGTAACTTCAAAACCTCGATCAACAAGTTTTTCACATAACTGCAGTGTTTCATCCACCCCTTTAGTTGGTGAACATGTCACAGCCAAGTGTGAATTTGGTTTAAGAATTTCAAACCTTTTTTCAATATCTGGAAATGGAATAACTTCCATATAAGCATTTTCCAAATCACTCGCTATTCTGTTATTTTTTGCTTGTACCTGTTCCATTTTAACTGTTTTCTCTTATGTTCAATTGCTTTATCTAATCTTTTGTTTTGCCGTGGTTACGCACCAGATTAAAGAGGTCATTATCGGAATATCTAGCTTCTATGGATAAAATTTCCTCAGTTAAGATTTCCTCAATATCTTTTGTGGCCAAATCACTATCATATTTCTCACTTTCTCTTTTCCATTCCGAAATATAAGCATTACTACTACCTTTTCCAGCTCGCATCGCTGCTCTATCTATTGCTTCTTGAAAGCGATGCGTCAACATTCTTTTCTTTCTAATTCGCCCTCTCTGAATCAAAACCTGAGATGGTATATCTCTCCAATAGATAGTAATTTTTTTAATGGCCATTAATAAACTTTTTCTCAAGCATTAGCAGCTTGGCGCTCAGCCACCATAGCAACTGAAATAGCTGCAGCTTCAGCAGCATCTCGACAATATCTATCTGCACCAACTGCAGTTCCAAATTCTTCATTCAAAGGAGCGCCACCAACCAAAACAATATAATTATCACGTATGCCTGTATTAACCATTTCATCAATAACAACCTTCATATAAGGCATGGTGGTAGTTAATAATGCAGACATACCTAGAATATCTGGTTTATGCTCTTCCAGAGCTGCAAAATAATCTTCTACCGAATTATTTATTCCTATATCAATTACCTCAAAACCAGCACCTTCCATCATCATACCAACTAGATTTTTACCAATGTCATGAATGTCACCTTTTACTGTACCTATGACCATGGTACCTACGGGTTTTGCACCAGTTTCAGCTAATAATGGTTGTAAAATTGCCATACCACCCTTCATCGAGTTGGCTGCCAATAACACCTCTGGAACAAACAAAATACCATCGCGAAAATCAATGCCTACGATCTTCATCCCACCAACTAGTGCATCACTTAAAACTTTATCTGCAGTCCAACCTCTTGCTAGTAATATCTCCGTGCCTTCTATTATTTCTTCTTTTAGGCCGTCATAAAGATCATCATGCATTTGTTCAACTAATTCATCATCCGGCAAATCAGCTAGGATGATGTCTTCATCATCATATTCTTCAATCGAATCACTCATAATATAACCCCTCCTTACTCAATTAATACGATAGCCCGAAACTAACTTAATAGTCTCGATCAGCAAATTCAGATTTCCTTTTTGCAATATATTCTAATAATGCTTCATCTATGCCTGGGTCCAAATCAGGAGCCTCATAATCAGATAACATTTGTTTCCATTGTTTATTAGCTCGCATCGCACAATCCAAACTGCCTTCTTGTTCCCATTGCTCATAACTATTATTGTCAGCTACTTCTGATCTATAAAATGCTGCTTCAAAATTATTTTGTGTATGCTCCGCACCGAGAAAATGGGCGCCTGGGCCAATTTCTCTGAATGCATCCAGCGCTTGACCATTCTCAGATAGATCAACCCCATTTAATAGCACTTTCAACATACCCGCCTGATCAGCATCCATTATAAATTTTTCATAACCCATAGATAGCCCACCTTCTAACCAACCAGCTGTATGAAGCATGAAATTCACTCCAGCTAAAGCGGAGGCTTGCAATGTATTAGCAGACTCATAAGCGGCTTGAGCATCTGGAATTTTTGATGCGCAAAGTCCTCCACCACTTCGAAAAGGTACACCAAGTCGTCTTGCTAAAGCACCAGCAATAGTCATAACTTGGCTAGGTTCAGGCGTACCGAAAGTGGGTGCACCCGTTTGCATAGAGACCGCACTGGCAAAAGTTCCAAATATAACTGGTGCACCTGGCTTGACTAGCTGAATATAAGCCATACCTGCGAGTGCTTCAGCCAGTATTTGAGTAACCGTGCCAACCACAGAAACCGGTGACATTGCACCAGCTAATATAAAAGGTGAAATCATTGTGGCTTGATTATTTTTTGCATAAATAGTAGCTGCACCGAGCATCGTTGCATCAAACGTTAATGGTGAATTAGCATTAATTAAACTCGTCAATACTGTATTTTCTTTTAAAAACTCATGACCGAATAAAATCTTGGCCATGGCTACTGTATCTGCAGCTCTATCTGGATGAGTTACAGAACCCATAAATGGTTTGTCACTATATTTAATATGACTGTAGATCATATCAAAGTGACGTTTATTTACGGGAACATCAACTGGCTCACAGATGGTTCCCCCCGAGTGATGAAGATGTGGACTCATGTATGCTAATTTTACAAAATTTCTAAAATCATCAATAGTCGCATAACGTCGTCCATTATCTAAATCACGAACAAAAGGTGAGCCATAAGCTGGCACCAAAACTGTTCTTGGTCCTCCAATAATTACGTTTCGCTTGGGATTTCTTGCATGCTGGATATATTCACTAGGTGCAGATGCTTGAATGATTCCACGACAGAGGCCTCTTGGAAAACGGACGCGCTCACCATCAATATCAGCACCAGCGTCTCTAAATAAGGTCAGCGCTTCAGGAAAATCACGAAAATCTACACCAATTTCTTCAAGTAAAATTTCTGCATTATTTTCAATGAGAACCAAGCCTTCCTCACTCAAAATTTCAAAATATGGAATATTGCGCTCTATAAATGGTGTAAAACCAATTGAACTAGATTGACGTGCCGCTAATTTTGAGCTTCTACCACCACCCTTTCTTCGGCGTTTTCTTTCAGCCATGTTATACCTTTTTCGAGATTATTTAGTTCTTTTAGATAGAGCGCTATAATTACTACCTATGTTCGTGATTTTCGACTAGATTTAAAGTAATTGCTTATCTATTAACGACATATTTATGTATATTAACGACATAATCTTAACTTAATCTTATGAAGATTTCACCTTGCACCAATATACTAAATGCCTTTACTCGTATCACTATTAAAAACAATCTCTTCACCAATAAACAAATAAATTATAAGCACTAATTTAATCATAATATGGGATAAGAATTTGAGAAATATCTATTTCCACTTTAGACTGCACGCCACAGAAAAAATAGCATCATTAAGACAAATCAATCATGCCAGGAAAAAATTATGACGGAATATCCCTCTGATTTAGAAATTGCCCAAGCGGCATCCAAAGAACCTATCGCGGCTATCGCAGCCAAAATAGATATTCAAGCAGCTAACTTAATCCCTTATGGTAATGATAAGGCCAAGCTTACTTATGAATGTATTGATGCACTGCAAAACAAAGTAGATGGTCATCTTATTTTAGTCACTGCTATATCACCAACTCCAGCGGGAGAGGGGAAAACAACGACGAGTGTAGGATTAGTAGATGGGTTATGTCATATTGGTAAACGTGCCATGATCTGTCTTCGTGAGCCGAGTCTAGGACCTTGTTTTGGCATGAAAGGTGGGGCGGCTGGAGGTGGTTATGCTCAAGTTGTTCCAATGACTGATATCAATCTTCATTTTACAGGGGATTTTCATGCTATTGGTGCTGCCCATAACCTTCTATCAGCCATTATAGATAACCATATTCACTGGGAAAATAAATTAAATATTGATCCAAGAAGGATTACTTGGAAGCGCGTTGTAGATATGAATGATCGGGCTCTAAGAGACATCACCACTGGTCTTGGGGGGCCGGGAAATGGAATACCTCGCCAAGGTGGTTTTGATATTACAGTCGCTTCCGAAATTATGGCAGTATTTTGCTTAGCTTCAGATCTCGATGACTTACAACAACGTATTGGAAATATTGTTATTGGCTATACCCGTAATCAAGAATCAGTGAAAGTAAGTCAGTTGAATGCTCAAGGTGCTATGACTGCTCTCTTAAAAGATGCCTTTCAACCCAATCTTGTGCAAACACTAGAAAATAATCCTGCACTTATGCATGGTGGTCCATTTGCAAATATAGCACATGGCTGTAATTCAGTGATGGCAACCAAAACTGCGTTAAAATTAGCTGACTATGTGGTAACCGAGGCAGGCTTTGGGGCTGATTTGGGTGCTGAAAAATTCTTTGATATCAAATGTCGTAAAGCAGGATTACATCCAGATGCGGTAGTTTTGGTGGCAACCACTAAAGCGCTTAAAATGCATGGTGGTGTTAAAAAAGATGCTCTGCATCACGAGAATGTTGATGCGATTATTGCTGGTTGCGAAAATCTAGGTCGTCATATTCGAAATCTTGGTCAATATGGTGT